>Ga0208826_1001670_pt1 | contig 18111 bp, 12 predicted proteins | sample AD_UKC115_MetaG_FD_184451 | JGI IMG/M metagenome (GOLD analysis project Ga0208826, IMG submission 184451) | Active sludge microbial communities of municipal wastewater-treating anaerobic digesters from Hong Kong - AD_UKC115_MetaG (SPAdes)... | ecosystem: Engineered > Bioreactor > Anaerobic >...
CGCTGCTGTCCGGCTTCACGACCGTGCGTGATCTCGGCACGGAGGGGGCGGGCTACGACGACGTGTCGATCCAGCGCGCGATCGAGGAAGGCGTGATCGCGGGCCCACGCTATGTCATCGCCACGCGCGCGATCGTGGCGACGGCATCCTATGGCCCGGGGCCGCGCGGTTTCCGCCCCGATATCGACTTGCCCAGTGGCGCACAAGCGGTCAGCGGCATCGATGCAGGCATCGCCGCGGTGCGCGAACAGGCCGGACACGGTGCGGATTGGATAAAAATCTACGCCGACTATCGCATCGGCCCCAACGGCGAAACCCGCCCCGCTTTTACCGAGGCGGAACTGAAAGCGATGGTCGAAGCCGCGCATCTCTCCGGTCGACCGGTCGCCGTGCATGCCGCAAGCGATGCCGGGGTGCGCATGGCCGTGCTGGCGGGCGTCGACAGCGTCGAGCACGGTTACAACGCCAGCGAAGAAACTTTTCGTTTGATGCGCGAGCGCGGCGTCGCCTACCTGCCGACCTTGACCGCCACGGAAGCGGTCGCGCAGTATTTCGAAAAGTACGAAGCCGACAAAACTCCGCCGACGCCACGCATGCGCGATGCCGCGAATGCGTTTCGCACGGCCTTGAAACTCGGCGTCACGATCGGCTGCGGCAGCGATGTGGGCGTGTTCGCCCACGGCACGAGCTGGCGCGAGATCGAATGGATGGTGCGCCTGGGCATGACGCCAAGCCAGGCCCTTTCTGCGGCGACGCGCATCGACGCCGCGATTTTGCGCAAGCAAGACGAAATCGGTCGTATCGCACCGGGACTGCGCGCGGACTTGATCGCCGTATCCGGCGACCCGACCCAAACCATCGAAGCCGTGCGTCACGTCGTGTTCGTGATGAAAAACGGTGCGATCTACCGCAGCCCGGGAGCCGATCCGAAGTAGCGGCTCGCACCCTCGCTATACTCGACCTCTCTTCCTTGCAAAGGAACCGCCTTGCCTGCTCGCCTCGCTCCCGACCAATCCCGCGGCTATCTGGTTCCGATCGGCATACAAGCCCGTCCCGACGGCTACCAGGAAATTTTCCGGCGCCTTCTGGCCATGTTCGCCCAACGCCCGGGTGTCGTCGTGATTGCGGCGGCGATGCAAGCGGAAAACACGCCTGACGACATCGAAACCCAGCTTCTCACGCTGGGTGCGGGTCAAGTGCAACGCCTGGAGTTGGCCCATCGTAACGAAGCGGATCGCCCCGCTGCGCTCGCCTTGATCGAGCGCGCCGATCTGGTCGTATTGAGTGCGGATCAGCCGTTGCGGCTGTCCACTCTGCTCGGTGGCACGCAACTCGCCCGTTTGCTGCGGCGACGCAATGCGGATGGCGTGACGATTGCCGGCGTCGGCCCCGGCGCCGCCGTTCTGGCCGAACACATGCTCGCCGGTGGCGCGCATGGCCCCACGCCGCGACTCGGCGGCGCCATGCTCGCACCCGGGCTGGGCCTGTCGAATCGCCTGGTCATCGATCAAGGGGGCGCGGGAGTCGATCGACTCGGGCGCCTGCTCTCCGCACTGGCGCTCAACCCTTTCGCGCTCGGCATCGGCATCGACCCGGACACGGCGGCCTTCATTGGCCCGGACAATGTCATCGATGTCGTCGGGCACGGCGGCCTCACTGTGGTCGATCCAGCCGATGTCGGTCACTCGAACGTGGCCGAAGTCGATGCCAGCGCCCCGATCAGCATCACCAACCTGCGCGTACATGTGCTGGTGCATGGCGCGCGCTACGACCTGGATTTTCGTCGATCCATCACCTGATTGCGATTGAATCTGCGCCTTCGCCGGCCAAACCGCCGACAACAACGTGATGGAGCGCACGCTTCATCGCTTCCCATCGCAACGCGATCGAGGTCAACCATCGGCAGCGTGCCGCGTTGTCTGTACCATCCACCGGTCGGGGACTCGGATTCGGTTTTCCAGCGCGGGAGTTTTCAATGCGATCGTCAACGTTGCATCCCAGGTTTTCTTCTGCCCGCACGCGGCTGGCATGCCTCACCGGGCTTCTTGCTTTCAGTGTTGGCGCTCTCGCCGCCAGCGTGCCGCGATTGCCGTTGCCGAATCCGCCTCGCAGTCCCGGTCGCGGCACGCCCGGGTTGGATCTCGGTGCGCCCGCGAACGATGCGCAGGCGGCGCGCTTCCTCACCATGGCCACGTTCGGCCCCACGCCCGCGTCCATCGCCGAGGTCAGCAAGCTCGGCTATGCCGGCTGGATCGCCAAGCAGCTTGCCATGCCGGCCACGCCGATGCGTCCCTATGTGGAATCGCTCGACCAAGCGGTTCAGAACCCGGGCCAGAACGATCGCATGGAGGCCTGGTTCAACAACGCCGTCACCGCGCCGGATCAGTTGCGCCAGCGCGTCGCCTGGGCCCTGTCGCAGATCATGGTGGTGTCCGATCAATTTGCCGGACTGAATCAGGACCCGATCGCGCTGGCGGAGTATTCCGACATGCTCGCGCGCGATGTCGGCGGCTGGACCGACAGTAATGGCGTGGCGCATGCCCCCACCTTCGCCAACCTGATGTACGACGTCACCGTGAGCCCGGCGATGTCGCGAATGCTGACCTACCTGCGCAACGTGCCGGGGAATCCGAAGCTCGGCACCTCGCCCGACGAGAACTACGCCCGCGAGGTCATGCAACTGTTTACCATTGGATTGAATTTGCTCAATCCGGACGGATCGCAAAAACTCGATGCCAACGGGCAGCCGATTCCGACCTACCCGCAATCCGTGGTTGGCGGCTATGCGCGCGTGTTCACGGGCTGGAGTTACTCCACGGGTTTCAACTCGAACCCTTCCAGCTACAAGAGTTGGTCGACAGCGGAGTATCAGCCGCTGGTGTGTTACGCCATTTACCACGACTTCGGCGCCAAAACCTTGCTCAGCTACACCGGCAATTACGGTGCGAATTCCGACGCCAAGAGCGTGCCGGCCAACCTGTCGTGTAACGACGATTTGACGCAAGCGCTCGCGATTCTGGTCAATCATCCCAATGTGGCGCCGTTCATTTCACGCCAGCTGATCCAGCAACTGGTCACCAGCAATCCGACGCCCGCCTATATCGCCCGGATATCGGCCGTGTTCAATCGCAGCGGGGGCGATCTCGGTCAAGTGGTCACGGCCATTCTGACCGATTACGAAGCATTGACCGGAACGATTTCTCCGCAATATCCGAATATCGTTTTCGGCAAAGCGCGCGAACCGCTGCTCAAACTGACTGCACTCTGGCGCTACTACGGTGCCGCGTCGACCAGCGGCCTGTATTCGTTCAACAGCCCGCAGAACAGTTACGGCGAGCGCCCGATGGGGGCATCGTCCGTGTTTAATTTCTACTCACCGAACTACCTGCCTCCCGGCGAACTTGGCGATAGTGGGTTGTTCGGCCCGCAGTTCCAGATCATGAGCGAAGCGGCCACGCTCAGCACGGCAAACGATTTGACCAGCCGCTTGAGCGCTTACACCGGCAACAGCAAGAACACATCGACGACCATCGCCATCAATCTCAATGGACTGATCGCGCTCGCGGGCAATCCGGCCATTCTCGTGCAGCAGATCAACCACGATTTGTACTACGGCCAGATGAGCGCGGCGACTGCGAACAGCATCGCCAACGCGGTCAACCAGATTGCCGCGAGCAACACGCTTGGGCGTGCTCAAACGGCACTCCAGCTTGCGCTGGTCTCCCCCGAATTCGCGATCCAGAAGTGAGGCTTGCCATGACTTCGTCTTTCTCCCGCTCGCGCCGCGATTTCCTGCGCAACGCCGCCTGCTCCAGTTTTGCGCTGTCCACCGGCAGCGCCTTGATGACGCAATTCGGCATGATCGATGCCGCTCTCGCGCAAAGCTGTACTGGCTATTCACCGGTCAACGACTACAAAGCGCTCGTCTGCCTCTTCCTGTTCGGCGGCAACGATTCCTGGAACATGCTGATCCCGACCGACGGCGCACGCTACAACACCTACAATGCCGCGCGCAGCGGCGGGCCACCCTCCGGCATGGCGATTACGGCGGACACGCTCGTGCCGATCAACGTGCTCGGCGGTGCGGCTGGCGAGACGTACGGTTTGCATCCGAATCTGGCCGAACTGGCGCCGATCTTCAACGCCGGAAATGCCGCTTTCGTGGTGAACGTCGGTACGGCCCTGCAACCGATCAACAAGACCCAATATTCGACGCCGGGTTATCCCACACCACCGCAACTGTTTTCGCACGCCGACCAACAGGCGCAGTGGCAATACGGCCAACCGCAACAGAACGGCGTGACCGGTTGGGGCGGCTTGGTCGCCGACCGGCTGCATGTGCTCAATCCGGGCATGACGGTGCCGATGTCGATGTCCTTGAGCGGCCAGAACCGCTTTCAGGCCGGCAATGCCATTCAACCCTACACTCTCGGGCCATCGGGCCCGGTGGGGCTGAACGGCTACGGCAGCGCGGCGAACATGTCGGCATTGACGGACATGCTGGCTCAAACCTACGCCGATCCGTTCTCGCGGACCTACGCGGCAACCGTGAAGAATTCAATCAGTTACTACAACACGATGCAGGCGGCGCTGGCCGCGGCGCCGGCATTGACCACGCCATTCCCGGCCAATAATCCCGTCGCAGCGTCGTTGCAGCAGATCGCGAAAATCATCTCCATGCGTGGCGTTTTGGGGGCCAAGCGTCAGATTTTCTTCGTCGGTTACGGCAGCTTCGACTCGCACGACACCCAGTTGATCCAGCAACCGAAATTGTTCGCCACGATTTCGCAAGCGCTGGCCGCGTTCAACGCTTGTACGATCAACGACCTGAAAATTCCGCAGTCGGTCACGACGTTCACCTTGTCCGAATTCGCGCGCACGCTCAACTCGAATGGCGATGGTACCGACCACGCCTGGGCCGGAGTGCAGTTCGTCATGGGCGGCGCGGTCAAAGGTCAACGCCTGTACGGCGCGCCTGCGGCCAGCGGTAGCATGTTTCCGAACCAGACATTGAACGGGCCGGATTGTCTCTCCCGCGGGCAGATGCTTCCCGGTGTGTCGTGCGATCAATACTCGGCCACGCTGGCAAGCTGGCTCGGCGTCTCCAATTGCGACATCGCCACGATTTTTCCCTACGTGAAAAATTTCTCGAACACCAATCTCGGCTTCTTGTCCTGATTCTAACGAGCTTGCACGCGACCAGCGACACGGTCGCGCGCAAGCTTCTGCTTCGACCGGCATCCGCGAAAAGCCGGCATTGACGCAACGCCACCGCGCGGCGACAGGTACGGCTTCGGGTACAATTCCCGCCCTCCTACAACGAGCGGATTGTCATGCAACTCGAACAAGTCAAAGCCATCGTCACCGGCGGTGCGTCGGGGCTCGGCTTGGGCGTTGCCAAGCATCTCGTCGCGCAGGGCGCGAAGGTCGCGTTGTTCGATGTCAGCGCAGAGAAAGGTGCGCAGGCCGTCGCAACGCTTGGTGCGAATACCCATTATTTCAATACCGACGTGAGCAGCGAAGAACAGGTCGTGGCGAACGTGAAGGCCGCGCAGGATTGGCTCTGCGGCCTAAACGTCGCGATCAACTGCGCCGGCATTCTCGGCGCCGGGCGCGCACTTGGCAAGGATGGCCCGATGCGGCTCGCGGCGTTCGCGACGACGGTGACGGTCAATTTGATCGGCAGTTTCAACGTCGCCAAGGCGGCCGCCGACCTGATGCAGCACAACGCCCCGGATGAGGACGGCGAGCGCGGCGTGATCGTCAACACCGCCTCGATCGCCGCGTTCGAAGGCCAGATCGGCCAGGCCGCCTATTCCGCCTCGAAAGGCGGCGTGGTCGGCATGACCTTGCCGCTCGCGCGCGAATTCGCGCGTATCGGCGTGCGCGTGATGACCGTCGCGCCGGGGGTGTTCCACACGCCGATGGTCGAAGGCATGCCGGAAAACGTATACAATTCCCTTTGTGCGCAAATCCCCTTTCCGTCGCGCCTCGGCACCGCGCAGGATTTCGCCGATGCGGTCGCCTTCATTCTGCAGAATCGCTATATGAACGGCAGCGTGATCCGGCTCGATGGCGCGGTACGTCTGGCGCCGAAGTAGCCGGGACCCGCGCCGAAGAACAACCTTTCATTGGCGCCGATCTTGTCGTGCGATTTTTGATTTTTCCTTCCGCCCCGCCCCTTCCCGACTCTCCATTTACCAACCCCATGAAAGCTTTTGAAGTCAAACGCGGCAACGTCGTCGAATACAACGGCAAGATTTACCAGATTCGCGATATCGAGCGCAGCTCACCGCAGGGCCGCGGCGGCAACGTCACCTTTCGTTTCGTGATGTATTCCGTACCGGGCGCGCAGAAACTCGACATCTCCCTGCGCGCCGATGACGATCTGAAGGAAACCGAACTGGTGCGCCGCGCAGCGAACTTCTCGTACAAGGACGGCGACGCATTCGTGTTCATGGACAATGAGGACTACACCCAATACACGCTCGATGTCGCCTCGGTCGGCGATGCGGCGGGTTACATCGTCGAGGGCGTCGAGGGTTATTACGTGCAGGTCATCGATGACGCACCGATCGGCTTGCAGGTGCCGGCCACGGTGACGCTGCAGGTGGTCGACACCGCGCCGGAATTGAAAGGCGCTTCGGCGACCAAGCGTTCCAAGCCGGCCAAGCTCAACACCGGCATCGAGATCCAGGTACCCGAATACATCACCACCGGCGAGTCGGTACTCGTCAACACGACGACCGGCGAGTTCTCGGGGCGGGCGTGACCTTTCCGCCACTCGTTTCCGCGGCATTCTCGCGACAATCCGATGCCTTTCGCTTGCGCAACGGACGGCATCAGGGCTGAGGAACCTCCACATCGCGCAGCCACTTGTGCGCCATGCGCCGAAGCGATCCATCGGCGCTTTCGTCGGTCACGAGTGCGGCGATATCGCGCCAAGCGAGCGCGTTCGACTCCGTACTGACCACGAAAGCCTCGCTGGCACGCGCGCGCACAACGTGGCGCACATCGTAATGCCAGTGCGCAGGCTCATCGCCGCGCGCAGGAATTTCGTGGCGATCGAGATCGAAGATTCCCAGGTCGACGGCAAGATCGGTCAATCCGGATTCTTCTTGCGCCTCGCGTAGTGCGACGCGAGCCAGATCGGTGTCGCCGTCGGCATGCCCGCCCAATTGCAACCAGCGACCCAGCTTGCGATGGTGGGTCAACAGCACGCGCGCACCGTCGGCACTGACCAACCAGGCCGAGCCAGTCAAATGCCCCTCGCGCCGATGCCGCTCGGCGGCGTCGGCATGGCGCCCCATGAATTCGCGAAACACGCTCGCACAGTCGGCTTCGGCCGCGTGTCGCCGCACATAATCATCGATGGCGCGCAACCATGCGCGCTGGTGATCGGCGAGTTTCGGCGGGTGCGATGAAGTCATTGCCGTTGTGCGACCGGCCTTGCCGCGGCGATAGGGGTCGCGTATTTTACCGCAACCTCCGTACCCCTTATCGACGGAGTTCGACCTCCTGACGCTGCGGCGACGGGGGCAGATTCAACAATGCTCGGGAGTTGCACATGGTTTTTTGGCGCGTCAAGCCGCTCGACAAGATTCTCGAAACCGCAGAAAAGAAATCCCTGAAGCGCCAACTTGGCCCGATTCAACTGACATTGCTGGGCATCGGCGCCGTAATCGGTACCGGCATTTTCGTGTTGACCGCCGAAGCGGCGCAGAAAGCCGGTCCGGCGATGATGGTGGCCTTCGTGATCGCAGCCGTCGTTTGTGGCCTCGCAGCCTTCGCCTATGCGGAACTGGCCGCGATGTTGCCCGTATCGGGCTCGGCCTACACCTACACTTACGGCGTCATGGGCGAACTCGTCGCTTGGGTCGTGGGATGGGCGCTGGTGCTCGAATACGCGATCGGCGCAACGGCCGTTTGCGTGGGTTGGTCCGGTTACATGAATGGCCTGCTCATGCATACGGATGTATTCGGACTCGTGCAACCCGGCGCGCTCGCCTTGCCCGAATTCCTACGCACCGGCTATTTCTCCGGCGGCGGCTTCAATCTCCTGGCCTTTCTTGTCGGCATACTGGTGACGTGGTTGCTGGTCATCGGCACGTCCAAGAGTGCACGCGTCAATGCCGTTCTCGTCGCCATCAAGATCATCGCGCTGACCGTGTTTGTTGCACTCGCCGTTCCCGCCGCCCGCAGCGGCAACCTCGAGCCATTTTTGCCCGGTGGCTGGGGCAGTCCGCTGGGCGGCGCCGGCGTGCTCGGTGCGGCAGCTTCGATCTTCTTCGCCTATGTCGGCTTCGATGCGGTCTCCACTGCAGCCGAGGAAACCAAAAACCCCAACCGCAACATCCCGATCGGCCTGATCGCCTCGCTGGTGATCTGCACCGTGTTCTATCTGCTGGTCGGTTACGGTGCGGCGGGCTCCATCGGCGCGCAACCCATGCTCGGCGCCAATGGCGTGCCGCTGGATCCGGGCACACCGCAAATGGCCGCCGCATGCCAGGCATCGCAGGCTCTGGTATGCAGCAACGAGCCGCTCGCGCATGTCATGCGCATGTTGGGTTATCCGAACATCGGAAATTGGATCGGAGTCGCCGCGATCATTGCCCTACCCTCGGTCATCCTGATGATGATGTTCGGCCAGACGCGCATCTTTTTCACGATGTCGCGCGACGGCCTGTTGCCGGAAAAGCTCTCGAATGTCCATCCGCGTTTCTTCACGCCGCATGTCATCACGTACCTGACTGGTGCCGTGGTATCGGTCTGCGGTGCGCTGTTTCCGGTCGGCAAACTCGCCGATACATCCAACGCCGGCACCCTTCTCGCCTTCGCGATGGTTGCCATCGGCGTCATGATTTTGCGCAAGCAACAACCCGATCGCCCGCGCCCCTTCCGCGCACCTTTGGTCTGGATCGTGTGTCCGCTTGCCGTGGCCGGCTGCGTGTTGCTGTTCGTCAACCTCAGCGTCATCGCCAAGGTGGTGTTTCTGGTGTGGGCCGCCATCGGGCTCGTGATTTATCGCCTCTACGGCTACCGTCGCAGCCAACTCGCCACGGAGTCCGGAACATGAGCGCGCTTGCCGGCATTTCCTTGCCTTGATGGCGCCGACACAAGATCGGCGCCGCGTGTGTCGGTCTTCGTTTTTTACGAGTAAGGCCTCATGCTCAGACAACTTCTTCGTACCAAGCACCCCCTCGCAGTCAACACCGAGGCCGGCGAGATCGAACTGCGCCGCACGCTCGGGCCGTGGGGCTTGACCGCCATCGGCATCGGCTCCGTGATCGGCGGCGGCATCTTCGTCATCACCGGCAATGCGGCGGCGATGCATGCGGGGCCGGCGGTCATGCTCTCGTTTGTGCTCGCCGCAATTTGCTGCACGTTCTGCGCACTGTGCTATGCCGAATTTGCCGCCATGGTGCCGGTGTCTGGCTCAGCGTATTCGTATACCTACGCCACGCTCGGCGAAGGCGCGGCGTGGTTCATCGGTTGGATGCTGATTTTGGAGTACGGCGTCTCGGCTTCGGCCGTGGCGTCGAGTTGGACGGGTTACTTCGTCAGCCTGCTCAATCATGTCGACATCCACCTGCCTGCGGCACTGATCAACGCACCGCTCGACGCCCACCTCAAACCGACTGGCGCCATCGTCAACCTGCCGGCAATCGGCATCGTCGCGGCACTGACGGGTATCTGCTATTTCGGCATCAAGGAATCCGCCGGAGTCAACTCGGCAATGGTCGTACTCAAAATCGCGCTCATCATTCTGGTGATCTTCGCGGGTTGGAGTTACGTCGATACGCACTTGTGGACGCCGTTCATTCCGGAGAACACCGGCCCGCATCAATACGGCTGGTCCGGTGTATTGCGCGGCGCATCGATGGTGTTCTTCGCCTACATCGGTTTCGAAACCACCAGTGTCGCCGCACAGGAATCGCTCAACCCAAAGCGCGACCTGCCGATCGGCATGCTCGCCTCGCTCGCGATCTGCACCGTGCTCTACATCGGCATGGCCGCCGTGCTCACGGGCCTGATGCCCTATACCCAACTCGGCACGAGCGAACCGGTGGTCACCGCCGTTGCCAGCCATCCCCAGCTCGCTTGGCTGCGCTGGATCGTTGAAATCGGCGCCTTGATCGGCTTGTCCAGCGTGATCCTGTGCATGTGCATCGGGCAACCGCGCATCTTCATGATCATGGCCAACGACGGTCTGCTGCCTCCGGTGTTCACACGCATCCATCCGAAGTACCGCACACCGCACATCAACACGCTGATTACCGGCGCCGGCATTGCGTTGCTGGCCGGCGTATTTCCGCTCGACATTCTTGGCGACCTGACTTCGATCGGCACCTTGATCAGTTTTTCCGCTGTCTGTGCCGGTGTATGGATTCTGCGTGTGGCCCATCCGGAAATTCCACGCGCCTTCCGCATCCCGGCAGCCCCCTTGATTTGTCTGCTCGGCATCCTGAGTTGCTTCACACTGCTTTCCACATTCAGCGGCTACAATTGGTGGCTAACTTTTGTGTGGACCTTCGCGGGCTTCGGTCTGTACTTTGCCTACGGCTATCGCAAGAGCAAGCTGCATCGCATGATGGAGTCGGTCGAGCGCTGAGCGTCAATCGAGGAAATGCCGCAGCGTCGCCTCGGCCGCCGTGGCATCGAAATCGTCCGCCCAATCCTCCATCAGGGCGATCATCACGAGCTTTTCGAACTCGGGCGCGAAACGTTCGGCAATGGCATCGGGATGGCGCACGCGCTTGCCGTCGACGATCAGGCCGAAATGGACGCGCCCGTTGTACGACAAAATCGACAAGCCCATACCGATGGAGCCCGATTGCGGCACCCAAAACATCAATTCATCGACCTCGCAGCCCGCCAAGTACAGCGGCATTTGCGGGCCGGGAACGTTGGTGGCCACGGTCGAAGCTTTGCGCGAAAACAATTCGAGTGCAACGCGCTGAATCGCTGCCGGCGCCATGCCGACCGCGGACAACAAGCCAAAGGTCAGTGCGGCTTGCTTGGATTTTTTCAGCTCACGCATGCTCGCTGCCACACACTCCAGCCGCCGCAGCGGGTTCGCCTCACCGATGGGCAGATCAAGAAACACAAGGCCAAAATGATTGCCGAGTTTCTGCGCGTGTTCGAGCGGGCGCAGATTGACCGGAACCGTGGCGCGGATGGTCAGCCCTTCGACGCTTTCGTCGGCATCACGCAGGTGCGCGCGCAATGCACCGGCAGCGCAGGCGAGCAACACGTCGTTGACCGTGCAGCCCAACGCCTTGCCAACGATTTTCACTTCTTCCAACGGCAGCGGCTCGGCCCAGGCCACATGCTTGGCTTGGCCCAGCGGCCCTTTGAACGCGGTGGGTGGATCGTCGGACAAGGTCAACGCCACGGCGAGCTCGCGCGCGATTTCGCCGCCGTCGCGCGCCAATGCCGCGACGAACTCCGGGTTCGCCGCAAGTTCGCCGGCCTTGCCAAGCGCTTTTTCACCCAGCGCAACAACCTGACTCAGCCCCATTCCGGTAGGTTCGAGCAAGCGCTGCAAGATGCCGCCCTGATCTTTTTTCAGCCAAACCTTGGCCAACTCCTTGCGCTGTTTCTTCGACGGGCTCGCGTCGGTCAACGACAGCAATACTTGCACCAACGCCATGCCGTCGGCGTAGCAGTGGTGGATGCGCGCCACCAGCACGCTGCTGCCCGGCTTGCCCTCGGGCGCATAGTTTTCGATGAGATGAAACTGCCACAGAGGCTTGGCATGATTCAGCGGCGTCGAGGCCAATTCGCCGACAAAGGTTTCCAACTCGCTCTTGTCCGCACGCCCGGGCAACGCTGCGATGCGCAGATGCCAATCCATGTCGAAATCGCCATCCAACTCCCAGCACGCGGAACCCATGGAATCGACCGCCTTCTGGCGAAAGCGTCGGTAAGCAAGAAACCGTTCCGCAAGCAAGCGTTTCAGTTCGACCGGATCCAGATGCTCCCGGAATATCAGCACGCCCGTAATCATCATGAGGTTGGTCGGGCTTTCCATGCGCAACCACGCTGTGTCGACTTTCGACATGGCTTCGCGCGCTTTGCGTAGTGCGGCAGGCATCGCTTCTCCTCTTCGGTTACTCTTGCCTAGCATCCAACCTCGTCGGACAAAAGGCAAATCGTCATGCAAGCGCACGGCAACGATATTTTGCTCGACCTGTTGATCATCTTCGCTGCCGCACAAGTCGGCAGTTGGCTGGCACGTTCGGTCAAGCTGCCTGGTGTGGTCGGCGAAATCGCCGCAGGATGCCTCGTCGGGCCATCGTTGCTTGGCTGGATTGCGCCCTCCGAGCCGCTGGAAGTGCTGTCCGAAATCGGCGTCGTCCTGCTGTTGTTCGCGGTCGGTCTGGAAACGCGCATCGAAGACATGAAGCGCGTTGGCCGCAGTGCGTTTCTCGTCGGACTGCTCGGCGTCGTCGTACCCTTTATATTCGGCTCGCTGTGGGCGCATGGCGCTGGATTCGACTGGGCCAAATCGCTGTTCGTGGCCGCCGCCTTTGTCGCCACATCGGCCGGCATCACCGCACGCGTCTTGCAGGAACTCGGCGTTCTGCAACGCCAGGAATCGCGCGTCATCCTCGGCGCTGCCGTGATCGACGATATCCTTGCGATGTTGCTGCTCGGCATCGTCACCGCCATGCAGTCCGGCGAAAACGTGCAGGTCGGCAAACTTGCGATCGTGCTGAGCGAAGCGATCGGCTTTGTCGTATTGATCGGCCTGCTCGGCACCAAACTCGTGCGGCGTTCGACGCAAAGCCTGGCGGTGCGCCAATGGAATTTGCTGCCGCCCGCACTCGCGTTGTGTCTGGGCTTGGCGTTTCTTTCCACCCGGTTCGGTTTGGCGGCGATCATCGGTGCGTTTCTCGCCGGCATGGTTGCCTCGGAGGCGCCGCAGCGCGAACGTCTGGAGCACGATGTGCAGCCACTGCTTACCTTGCTCACGCCATTTTTCTTCGTGCTGACCGGCGCAAAGATCGAATTGGCTCAACTCGCCTCGGTCGACGCGATGCTCACGCTGGCGCTGATTACCGCGATTGCGCTTGCCTCGAAACTGATCGGTGGTGGCCTCGGCGCGCTCGCGCTCGGAAAACGCGGCGCGTTGATCGTCGGCGTCGGCATGATGCCGCGCGGTGAGGTCGGCGTCGTCATTGCCAGTCTCGGGCTCGCTGCCGGCGTGTTTTCGCCGCGCATCTACGCTCTGATCGTGGCCATGTCGCTACTGACGTCGGTCGTCACCCCGCCGCTGCTGGCCTGGCTGTTCAAGCGCGAACCTGCGCGGCATTGAGCATGGCGCTTATTGCGATGGCTGCGTCGTGCTGCGATCGCAAAGCACGCGCTCGGGGTGCGCGTAAACGCAATAACCGTCGGCGCGCGCCAAGCCAATAAGGGTCATGCCTGCATCGCAGGCCAGCGCAACGGCCAATGCCGTCGGCGCAGATATCGCCACCATGAAGCCGATACCCGCCGTCGCCGCCTTCACCACCATCTCGAAACTGGCCCGGCTGGTCACGAGCAAAAATCCTGTGCCCGGATCAATCTGCGCGCGCTGCATCGCGCCGATCAGTTTGTCGAGCGCATTGTGGCGCCCGACATCCTCGCGCAGCATGACGATGTGCCCGGACAAATCGGCCCAGGCCGCCGCATGCACGGCGCCGGTGAACGCATTGATCGCTTGATTTTGCGCCATGTCCCGCAGCGCACGCTGCATTCCCGCCTCGGGAACGGCGATGACGGCGGTCAAAGGCGACGGATGGCGTACCGCCGCATCGAGCGTCTGTGCCCCGCACAGTCCGCACCCCGTGCGCCCGACCAGCTCGCGCGCACGATGTTCGAGTTGCGCCGCCTTGTCGTCGGGAATCGCGATATGCAATTCGATTCCCGCCAGCGCCTCGATCGGCTCGATGCTTGCGCACTGCGCGGCGGAATCGACGATGCCTTCGCTCAACGAAAATCCCAGCGCAAAGTCCTCCAGATCGGCAGGCGTGGCCATCATCACCGCATGCGGACGCTGGTTGTAAACGAAGGCGATGGGAACTTCCTCCGTCAGCGCATCGCGCAAACGCATCACCTCGCCATTGCGATGACGTTCGACCTCGCGCACGACCGCCCCGCTCGGCAGACGAGCCGCCTCAACATCGAGGGCACGCATTTCCGATCGGCGCATCATTCCGCCGTAGTCGACGCGTGCAACAGCGCTTGCTGCCGCTCGCTGAAGGCGCGATAGCGACGTTGCCAATCCGACGGTTGCGACACGCGCGTGACTTCGACCGCCGTCACCTTGTATTCGGGGCATTGGGTTGCCCAATCGGAGTTGTCCGTGGTCAACACGTTCGCTCCGGAAAACGGAAAATGAAACGTCGTGTACACCACGCCTGGCTGCATGCGCGCGCTGATTTTCGCCCGCAACACGGTTTGTCCGGCCCGGCTCCGGATGCCGACCCAGTCGCCGTCGGCGACGCCGCGATCCTGCGCGTCGTGCGGGTGGATTTCGAGCTGGTCTTCGCCATGCCAAAGATTGTTTTGCGTGCGTCGCGTCTGCGCGCCGACGTTGTACTGCGCGAGAATCCGGCCGGTGGTGAGAATCAACGGATGCTTCGCATTGACTTTTTCCGTCGTCGGCACGTATTCGGTGAGGACGAAATGGCCCTTGCCGCGCACGAATTCTCCGACATGCATGATCGGCGTGCCGCTCGGCGCCGCGTCGTTGCACGGCCACTGAATACTGCCAAGCTCGTCGATCCGCCGATAGCTGATGCCGGAGAACGTCGGCGTCAAGCGCGCGATTTCGTCCATGATTTCCGACGGATGCGCGTAGTGCATCGAGTACCCCATCGCATTCGCGAGCAATTGGGTGATTTCCCAGTCGGCATAACCGTTCTTCGGCGCCATGAGCTTGCGTACGCGCGAAACGCGCCGCTCGGCATTGACGAACGTGCCGTCCTTTTCCATGAACGTCGAACCGGGCAGAAACACATGCGCGAACTTCGCGGTTTCGTTGAGAAACAGATCCTGCACGACGACGCATTCCATCGCCTGCAGTGCGGCCATGACGTGCTGGGTATTCGGATCGGACTGGGCGATGTCTTCGCCTTCGATGTACAGCCCCAGAAACTTGCCGTCGAGTGCCGCCTCGAACATGTTCGGAATGCGAAACCCCGGCTCGCTTTGCAACGGCACCCCCCAGTCGCTCTCGAAACTCGCGCGCACCACCGCATCGCCGACAGATCGATAGCCGGGAAACTCGTGCGGGAACGAGCCCATGTCGCAGGAGCCCTGGACGTTGTTCTGGCCGCGCAGCGGATTCACGCCGACGCCGGGACGGCCGATGTTGCCGGTCGCCATGGCGAGATTGGCGATGGCCATGACCGCGGTCGATCCCTGCGAATGCTCGGTTACGCCAAGGCCGTAGTAGATCGCCGCATTGCCGCCGCTCGCAAACAGACGCGCGGCAGCACGCACTTCGGCGGCAGGCACGCCGGTGACGGCCGCCATCGCTTCCGGCGAATTGCGCGGTTCGGCGACGAAGTCGCGCCAGACGGCGAACGAATCGTCCTCGCAACGTGCGCGCACGAAGGCCTCATCGATCAAACCTTCGGTGGCAATCACATGCGCCAACGCATTGAGCAGTGCGACATTGGTGCCCGGCAACAGTTGCAGGTGATGGTCGGCCTCGACATGCGGCGTGCGCACGAGATCGATGCGGCGCGGATCGGCGACGATCAAGCGCGCGCGGCCCCGCCCATTGGATTGACGCAGGCGGCGCTTCATTTGCGAGGCGAACACCGGATGCGCGTCGGTTGGATTCGCGCCGATCACGAATATCACGTCGGTCTGCGCGACCGAATCGAAATCCTGCGTGCCGGCGGATTCGCCGAGCGTCTGTTTCAGGCCATATCCGGTCGGCGAATGGCACACTCGCGCGCAGGTATCGACATTGTTGTTGCCGAATGCCGCGCGTACGAGTTTCTGCACCAGATAGGTTTCCTCGTTGGTGCAGCGGCTGGAGGTAATGCCGCCGATCGCATCGCGGCCGTACTTCGCCTGGATGCGCTTGAATTCGGACGCGACATGCGCGATGGCCTCGGGCCACGACACCTCGCGCCACGCATCGGCGATGTTCGCGCGAACCATTGGCTTGAGAATGCGATCCGGGTGCGTCGCATAGCCGAGCGCGAAACGCCCCTTTACACAGGAGTGGCCATGATTGGCGTGGCCATCCTTGTTCGGCACCATGCGCACGAGATCATCGCCACGCAGTTCGGCGTGAAACGAACAGCCGACGCCGCAATAGGCGCAGGTCGTCGTCACGCTGCGCTCCGCCGGGCCTTGCGCGAGCAAGGATTTTTCGGTCAGCGCCGTGGTTGGGCAGGCCTGCACGCAAGCGCCGCAGGATACGCACTCGGAATCCATGAAACTCTCGCCCTGGCTGGCGACGATGCGCGAAGCGAAGCCGCGGCCTTCCACGGCCAACGCGAGCGTACCTTGTTGCTCATCGCAGGCGCGAACGCAACGCGAGCAAACGATGCAGGCCGCCGGATCGAACGAGAAATAGGGATTGGAAGCGTCCTTCGACGCCGCGCCATGCGTCGCGCCTTCGCACCCGTAACGCACCTCGTTCACACCCACCACATCGATCATCTGCTGCATTTCGGTCGGCAGCGTTCCATCGGCGGACGCGTGATCGGAAAGGTACAGCTCCATCACCCCGCGGCGAATGCGTTGCAGCGACTCGGACTGCGTGATCACCTTCATGCCGGCCACGACCGGCGTGGTACACGAAGCGGGAAAGCCTTTCATGCCATCGATCTGCACGAGGCACAAACGACACGACCCGAAGGCGTCGAGCAGCTCGGTCGCGCACAACTTGGGAATGGCGATGCCCGCTTCCGCAGCGGCCCGCAAAACCGATGTCCCACTGGGTACGCCAACCTCGCGACCGTCGATGGTCAGGATGACTTGCTGGAGCGATTTGGATTTCGGCGTTCCGAAATCGAGTTCGACGATGGACAACATGTTTGCCTTACCCCACTTCGCTTCACTCGCGTTGCGCAAGAAAGCGTCAGGAAAAATCTTCGGGAAAATGTTTCAGCGCGCTGAGCACCGGGTCGGGCGTCAAGCCGCCGAGCGCACATAGCGAGCCGTGACGCATGGTGTGGCAGAGATCGTCGAGCAACGCAAGATTCCTGTCGCGCTCGACCTTGGCGCCCGCGTCTCGGCCGGCGCGTACGCGCTCGATGATTTCGACGCCACGGGTCGAACCGATCCGGCACGGCGTGCATTTGCCGCAGGATTCGATCGCGCAGAATTCCATCGCGTAGCGTGCCTGTTCGAGCATGTCGACCGTGTCGTCGAAGGCGACGATGCCGCCGTGGCCGAGCATCGCGCCGATGCCGGCAAAGGCTTCGTAATCGAGCGGCGTGTCGAACTGCGACTCGGGCAGGTAAGCGCCGAGCGGGCCGCCGACCTGCACCGCACGGATCGGTCGGCCCGAATGCGAGCCGCCGCCCCAGTCGTAGAGCAGTTCGCGCAAGCTGACGCCGAATGCCTTTTCGACCAGCCCGGTGCGCTTGAGGTTGCCCGCAAGCTGGATCGGCAGGGTGCCACGCGAGCGGCCGACGCCGTAGTCGCGATAGAACTCGGCGCCTTTGTCCAGAATGATCGGCACCGAGGCGAACGAGATCACGTTGTTGACCACGGTGGGCTGGCCGAACAGACCCTTGATAGCTGGCAGCGGAGGCTTGAAACGCACCTGGCCACGCTTGCCCTCCAGACTGTCGAGCAAGGACGTTTCCTCGCCGCAAATGTAGGCGCCCGCGCCAAGCCGCACCTCGACATCGAAGTGCTTGCCGCTGCCGCCGATGTCCGCACCGAGCCAGCCCGCGGCGCGCGCATTCGCGATCGCCGCGTTCAGGGCGCGCTGCGCATGCGGGTACTCGCTGCGCAGATAGACATAGCCCTGCGTCGCACCGACCGCGATGCCGGCGATCGTCATGCCTTCGATCAGGCACAGCGGGTCGCCTTCCATCAGCATGCGGTCGGAAAACGTGCCCGAATCGCCCTCGTCGGCGTTGCAGA
>Ga0208826_1001672_pt1 | contig 18095 bp, 17 predicted proteins | sample AD_UKC115_MetaG_FD_184451 | JGI IMG/M metagenome (GOLD analysis project Ga0208826, IMG submission 184451) | Active sludge microbial communities of municipal wastewater-treating anaerobic digesters from Hong Kong - AD_UKC115_MetaG (SPAdes)... | ecosystem: Engineered > Bioreactor > Anaerobic >...
GAGGAGAAAGAAACCATGGATGATCTAATAAGTATTGATGATTTTGCTAAACTGGACCTGAGGGTGGGTAAAATAATAGGAGCAGAGAAAGTTAAAGGCTCTGACAAACTGCTTAAACTGATGGTGGATGTTAAGGATAAACAGCTACAGGTGGTAGCTGGTTTAGCCACTAAATACTCACCAGAAGAAATACTCAACAAGAAGGTGATTATTCTGGTGAACCTCAAACCAGCAAAACTCTTCGGAATCAAATCCGAGGGAATGGTATTAGCAGCAGGAGATAGTTCCACTCTCTTAACCGCCCCGGACGCTACCATAGGTGAAGGTATAAGGTAGGAGGTTGTAAAACTATTGTGATTAATAAGGATGGAAATTACCAGGGAGGGAACTTCCATCTAAAACGGGCTGTGACTGATACAATTATGAAGGAATACCATGAATGAATCTGTACTCATTGGAAAATCCGAGCGTTTTCTGGATCAAATAAAGAGAAAGGAAATTTCATTAAATGATATGGAAAGCCCGGAAAAATTCCTCTCCCTTTACACTTACCTCAAAAACAACATGGATACCCTCCAGGATATGAGGGAGACCATGGAGATTAAGGGCTATACTGCGCCTTACCGTTCCATTAACAAGTACGGCCGTCCCCTCACTGGGGAAACAAAAGCCGAGGATATGTACGATGTCAGCCGCCACACTCAGTATTTCCGGATGAATGCTGCTGCCAAGAAAAATATCTTGGACAGAGTCAAATCAGCCATGTCCTCCCACAAGATTGCCATTGGACATTTGGAAGAATTTGCCACCATGGAATGTTCTTCATGTAATAGAAAGTACAAGGGCCATGAAATAGCACTCCTAACCCAGGGAAACTGTGAATGTGGTCAGGATGATTTAAAGTTACATGTAAATCAGGAAGGTGTTTATCGCCTGGAAATTATCCCCTTTTTACCCCTTTCTGGAGATTACATGGTTAAATTATCTGAGCTAAGCCCCCGGAGCAGGGAAGCCTTTCGTAGTATGGTGCGCATCCTGAAACAGGAGAAGAGAGGAATAGTAAAGACAGTTTCCCTGGTTATTAAAGTTATGGAAGATAGCCGCTGGGTCCGGAAGAGGGTGACCATTGATGCCCAGGAAGAAGCCAATTACGAAAAGGAGATTCGCAGCCAGTACGGTTCCAACGCTCGTATTGAAATGATGCAGTTTCACCGCAAGAAACCGTCCATTATAAATGATAAACACGTGCAAACTGCCCTTTCATTGGGCTATGTTAAGTACGCTGAGAATAGAATACTCCAATTTCTGCCGGATCTTCTGGAAAAAACTCTTCATAATAAAGGTAAAGTTGAAGAATACCAGGAAGCCCTGGAAATTTCCAAGATAAAAGCTAATAAATATGATACTGGAGATGACCCTGAAAGTCTTAAAAATTTTTACTTGCAAAAGGAATTAGAGGAAAGGGGTTTACTCAAGGGGGACGGAAAACCTGAAGAAACCCTTCAAAATGATTTAAAAGAGAAAAATTTGCTTGAAAAGTCTTTATTCCTTGAAATTCCTCGGATATATATTTTGTGGGATCTCCTACACTACTACTTAACCACCTCTTATGATCGGAGAAATAAGTATTCTGGCCCTTTCCCTTACCTTCGACCGGGTCTGGACACCAATCAGATGAAGGCTTTCCAGGACTTTGAAGTTGATGTGGTGAGGATTATGCAGGAATACCTTTCAGAAAGCATCACCTACATACCCCACATGGGACGGGTGCTGGCCCAGAAGTTTTCCGTGGAAAAGAAGATGAAAGGTCTCCACCTGCAGATGGGGCCTGCCCTGGGTGCTGCTCTGCTTTCCAGTGAAGGAAACCTGCCGGTAGCAAAAACAGCAAAACTATTTTCTATAGAAGTTGAAGATGTTTTGAAGGGTAAAGAGACTCTGGGCACCCTGCAAAAACCAGCTAGTTCCCGGGCCAAACAGTTCATGGCTATGATGAAAAAGTAAATATTATTAATCATTTTTTTAGACACCCCATCCTGATTTATTTAGAAAATGTTTTTAGGAATTGGGTTCTTATGGATTAATGAATAGAGAATAAATGATCTCACTGGGAAGTGGTTCTTTATTGAAAGATGATAACACGACAAAAGAAGAAATTTACGTGAATAAACCACTATCATTCAGCAGGATCATGGAATTACTGGAGGAATACCCTCATCTAAAAAAGATTACAACTCCCACTAGCCTGTACGCACGAATCTCACCAAAGTACCTCCAGGCCTTAGAAGAACTGGGAGTTACTGTTGTATCCATAGAAAAGAAAGGCCGACCCAAAAAGTACGGTGAAAAAGACACTCAAAAAGTACATAATTTATTAAAATCAGGATATTCACCACGTGAAATATCAGAAAATCTGAATATGCCACTTAAAACTGTTTATTACCTTAAAAAATCCTCCCTCAAACCAGGGAGGAAAAATAAATACAATATGGATACAGTTAAAGAAGTTAAAAATCTATATAAACAGGGAGTTTCAGCTAACGATATCTCTTCAAAACTCGATATTCCCCTTAGAACTGTGTACTCCCTCTTAAAACGGTGATGAAAAATGGAACCCAATCTTATACTTCTCTACCAGAATTTATTTTTGACCTCGGCTGTCTGTGCCCTGGTAGCCTTTCTGGTAACTTTTCTGAGTATGCCTCGCCTTATTAAGAAATTAAAGGCTGCCGATATCGTGGGTCGAGACATTCATAAACCATCCAGACCTGCGGTGGCAGAAATGGGTGGTATTGGTATTCTTTTTGGATTCATTATCGGGATATTTCTGGGTATTTATTTCTATCCAGAGTTGCAGTTCCAGCTCACCATAACCCTGCTGGTGATCCTCCTGGTAGGTTTGGTGGGAATGGTGGATGATTTGGTAATGTTGTCTTCTAAGGAAAAGCTTATACTTCTTTGGCTGGCAGGTTTGCCCCTTATATGGATTGCTCCGCCTAACGTGGACCTTATCTACCTTTTACTCATCCCCATTGCAGTTACCATTGCCGCCAATCTCACCAACATGTTGGCCGGGTTAAATGGAATTGAATCTGGCCTGGGTGCCATTGCCATGACCTCGCTGAGTATTGCCTGTATTATCATGGGCAAGTACGATGTGGCGGTAATCAGTATGTGTATGCTAGGATCCCTCCTGGCTTTCCTTTACTACAACCGACACCCATCCAATGTTTTCCCGGGAGATGTAGGTACACTCATCATTGGAGCAACCATTGTAGTCGTGGCCTTTATTGGCCGGGTACGAATCATTGCCCTGATTGTACTCATACCCAACATAATCGATATGTTGCTCAAGCTCCACAGTGCCGGGGTCATGGAAAGACAACAACACCAACCCACCCAGGTGGGAGAAGATGGGAAACTAATGGCACCAGAGACTGGTTTTAATTCCCTGATCCGCTGGATATTAAAACGGCCCATGGAAGAAAAAGATGTGGTTAAAATCGTATGGTTAATAGGATTAATCTTCGGAGCACTGGGAATAATCCTGGCCTACATCTTAAAGGCACGTATGTTCTAAAAAAGGCACTTATTTTTTAAAAAAACCACTTTTTTAATATTTTTATGTTTAATTTAATAAAACTAATAATGTTATATTAATATACAAAATAGTAGAATCAGGGATTAATGGTCGAGAAAATAGTAACCAAGTGAATATAATATTAATTTGAAAATTCCAGTAAAAATAAGAAATAATGTAAATGAAAAATCAGTCATATATCGAGTTTAAAAGTTCTAAAGCAGCCTTTTCAAGGACCGAATCATCTAAACCATGTATTATGTCCATGGACTGACGAAGATATTCAGAACCTTCATTTACATCACCCAGTAAGAAATATGCCGTTCCCATCAGCAATCGAGAAATTGATTCACCCCTTTTATCACCAATTCTCTGGAAGAAATTAAGGGATTTATGGAAAAAATCCAGGGCTTTTTTGGTTTTTTCTCCTTTCAGGGAAACATCACCCATTATCAGAAGTAAAGCTGCTTCTCCCTTTTTATCATCAATACTACTGGCCATTTGATAGGCTTCTTCCAGATGGAACATGGGATTTTCATATTTCTGGTAAGTGCCATATACTGCTGATTCATCCAGAAGTGCAATGATATCATCCAGTCTTTTTCCCAGTTTAATATAATCTATGGACTCCTCAGACTCAGAGGATTCATCAAATACCTTTGATCCAATGGGAACTGTCTTATTAACTTTTTTATCTTCTATTTTTTCCTGTTGAGCTTCACATTCCTCAATTTTGGCTAAAACTTCTGTTTCAAGTGGTATTTTGAGGGTGGAACTTATTTTTAACGATTTATAGTAATGTTCCAGAGCGTTGGAAAGATCATCGATATTCCGATACACATCGCCGATTAAATCATGAATAGTAGCTTCTTGCTCGTCAAAACCTAATTCATGGTATATTTCCACAGATTTTTCTAAAAATCCTATAGTATTATCTGTATCTCCATTTTCGTAGTGAATTGTTGCAATTTCTACCATTAAATTAGCTTCAGCCTCCTGATATTCCCAAAGCTGTTCTAAAAGTATTTTGAGAGAATCGCCATACTCATCTTTTCCCTTAAAAAGTTCCATAGCAAATTCCTCCCTATCTTCACACTGAGCTTTATATTTAATAACTGTCTAAGTGCATTCTGGCTGTTCTTCCGATTCATCATCAAGAGGTTAACTACACGGTAATTTTATGGAATATATTAAGTTTTGAAAATCACCTTTACTCACAGAATTTCCCCCTCTCCCAAAACTATCCCCTGATCGGTGATATCATATTTGGCAGTTCCCATAAAGTCATAACTTGATTTAAATGTTATATAACTCCCATCAAGCATTATTACATTGTCGACTATTGATTTGAGTATTCTTTCTGTGCCGGGGGAGGCAACTCCTTCGGTATAATTAACCAGTACTGTGGCTCCCGCTTCCTTCAAGCGTCTTAGGTATGTTTTCAAAAAACGAACAACCATTGGTTCCGGGTTAAAAATAAAGGGAGTGGTTAATGAATCAAAAACAGAACGAAATTCATTGGATTTTTTAAAAACAAATCGAGTCCCCAACCCAACTTTAACCATTAGATCAGTAGGGTCATTAATTTTGGAAGAAGCATAAGTTGCAGTATTTTCCACACGTACTCCAGATAGGGAAGATATTGAATCAATAATGTACAAAAGTTCCTCATCAATAAAACCCTGCAAAAACCATCCAAAATCCATCATATTCTGAGTTAATTGTTTTATTCCATCATCAGTGGTGATGTACAGACAGGGCTCCTTAAGGTCCAATCCATGGTAGGCGAATTGATAGGAAAAAATAGATTTTCCCACCTTGGGGGGTCCGTAAACCAGAGTGGCAGTGTTCTCAGGAAATCCATCCCCATCATTTGATGATAATAATTCATCTAAGCCCGGTATACCAGTTTCAACCATGCTCATTGTATCGAATTCTCCTATATGAAATATTTTTTAGTAAATGGGTGGTATCATATAATACTATTAATTTCAATATTTCATTCCTCTTTACCCACAATAAGGCCTTCTTCGGTTATTTCATAGTGAGCTTTCTTCTGTCCTAACCCCTTCATGGACTCAATAACCAGTGTTTTCCCATCCACCATGATGATGTTATCCGCCATGGATTTGATAATTATTTCAGTTCGGAGATCGGCTGATCCTTGGGTATGGGTAATTATCGCTGTTCCCCCTGCTTCCTTAACCCGTACTATGTAACTTTTTAACACTCTCATTATTAGCATTTCATCATTGGATTCAAGTATGGCAGTTATTGAATCAACAACACCGCGAAAACGAGGATTATTTTGAGATATGGAATTGATTCCCCTGCTAACCTTAACCAGTATATCTGTGGGGTTTTTAACACTAGATGCTTGATGAGTGAGAGATTCTTCCATTTTTTCCCCATTGGAGGCATCTATTACCTGCAACATATTCCCCTCCATGTATTCCTGGAGGGAGAGTCCCAGGTCTTCCATATTATGGTAAATAGTGGAGAAGTTCTGGTCTGTGGTTAAATATAAACAGGGTTCATCAGTACTTAACCCCTGATAAGTGAAACTATGGCAGAACAAAGATTTACCCACACCTACCGGACCATATAATAGTGTTATTGTGTTTTCAGGGATTCCTCCCAGGGCAAAGCCTAGATCATCACTGGGTACTGTCAATTCATCGAAACCAGTTATTCCAGATGTAATACGAACGATCATTTATTCACCTGTAAAGTATTTCTAACAGTGCGTCTATGGCTTCATCAATTCCTTCATTGTTAAGTATGCTAACTGGAATTATGGGAATACTCTGGTCAATTCTCATTGCCTTCCTTATTTCATCAGGTGTTAGTGAGTCGGGTAGATCCTGTTTATTGGCCACGATTACTTTAGGTATGGCCTCAGCCTTGCATTTTTTTATCATTTCTTTAGCACGGGGAAATGTAGGGGGATCGGTAGAATCAACCAGGATAAATGCTCCCACAGCTTCTTTGGAAAGTAAGTCAAGTATAAGATCAAAACGTTCCTGTCCGGGTGTTCCGAAAACATCGGCAACAAATCCTTTGTGCTCCATGTGGCCGATGTCCATGGCTACCGTGGTGGGAACCTGGCCCAAGGCCATTTTGTCAACAGAAACCGAATTTGGGGCTATATTTTTAACAAAACTTGATTTTCCTGCATTATATGGTCCAGTTACCAGGATCTTGGGTATGAAAATCTTCACGCCACCCGGGCGCAGAATGTTGAAAAGTACCATGCTACTGGAGGGTGTGGTCCAGGTTGCTCCGGTAACCATGAATCCCTGCCCAATAATGACTCTCTCTTCAATGGTACTCAGGTTAACCAGACAATCCATTGAATCCTTTATTTCATCAATTAAATCAGTTTCATAATCCCATTCTGTGAATAAATACAGTAAAACAGTTTTATTTTCACGGGCAGCCTTATTCCATTTTTTTATGATACTCACAGTTTCCCCGGGATCAAGATAATCTATAAGTGCCGAAAGATTATTTATAACCCCTACTCCATCCGGGACATCGGTTATTGCTTTATGAACCACTTCTTCTATCTGTGAATAATCTTCTATGGTATATTTACCCATCACTGGAACCCCTATGAAGTAAGAGCTTCCATCCACAAAAAAGGCTTGCCCCTTTTTCACTTCATTTTCTAAGTCCCATCCAAATTTCTCGAATTCATAAAGAATGGAGCTTGGTTCCGTTACATTGGTGAAAATGAACCCGTGGTCCCCTTCTTCTAATCTGCTTTGCAGGGTTTGATATCCAAAAGCCTCGCATTCAACACCCGGGTCAGCATAGAACAGTACAGATGAACCTTCTGGTATTCCCCCACCCAAAAAATCATCCAGTTTGGGAATGTGAGTTTTCTTCATTTAGACTCACCCATTACTTGATTTACTTCCTGGGCTATTGATTCCATTTCCACCAGTATGAGTCCTAGTTGAGCTTCTGGTTCAGTTAAGGCAGTTAAAATTGCTTTGGCACCGGCAGGCATTAATACAATGGTCCCTTTATCAGTTTTTACTGATACTTGACTAACTCCCCCGGTGGCCATTTGCCCAGAAGCAGCCTCCGCCGCACCCATAATGGTGGAACAGAGTGCCGAGAAAATTCGGGCATCAACATCAGGGGGTGTTCTGGAGTTGATTAACAGCCCCTCTTTAGATACTATTCCACATGCTTTTATCTGCCCCACTTGCATTAGGGCTGTAAGCGTGTCATCCAATTGTTCTTTCTTAGTCTTGGCCATGAACTTCCCTCTTTTTGATAATTCACTACCAGTGAATGTTAATTTAATTAAATTGAGTGATGGATAACTGAAACAGCATGTGTTAAGCTGTGCATGTTACCAATAGGCATTTCTATTCTATTATTAAGTTGTCTTTCATATGGTTATAAATTTTTTATAATTTCAATATAATTTCATTGTTAAATTAAAACTTATTAAACCGTTGAACAAAAAAAGAGTTCTAGTTATTGACTTCAACTTTTATCCATGACCATAAATCAATTCTTACCTTTCATCCTCTGGAAAAAAAATCATTGCCCACGGGCATGAAAAAAGTTATAAAAAAATTTTACTGCCACTGGACATTTGCCGTGGTGAACATGTATTTCTGGGAAAAAGCAGGATTGTACATAGAATTGGTAAGATTTTCTGTATTAAATGATTCTGTAATTTTTTTACGAGCCTGAAAATTGATTCTATCACCTAAACAGTTTCTATCAGTTTTATCAGGAACCGATGGTGTAGATGCATAAATTTTTAACTGAATTTTGGTCTTCTGATAACTCTGATTAAAACCCTGGTTTAAATAGGTGATCTTAACTATTTTTACTTCGGATGGATTTAACAGCCGTTGATGCTCCCGTTGATAGGCACGAAATGTATCTTCAGGATATATGGCTAGGCTATCTGATGTTGCTCCCTGTAATGCCCCCGCACGGGCTGCACTCATGGCCTGGTTAAGTTCTCCGGCGTTACTGAGACTCAGGGCCAGGGGCATCAATACTAGAACACTAAGACCAACAACCAGTAGAAATTCAATGGGTAGTTGTCCTTTTTTATCCAACAAAATATACTCATTCACGAACATGAACCGTTTTATCCTCCAGAGAAAGTTAATAAAAGGTATTTTTTATTAAAAACAGTTTTTTTAAGAACCATATTCATGATTACCCCCATTTTTTAATTTAATAGAGTAATAAAAATATAAAGGTATTTCTTCCCTAAAATATTACCACAATATTATGTTTACCCTCCTTTACATTGCGAAGTGTGTAATTAGTGTTTGGCCGCATAATCACTTCATTTTGATTTTGAGCATAGTCTGATATTTTTTTGGAAAAAGAATATGAGTAACCAGTCCAGCCACCCACATCAATCCTAACCCCAGATTGATTTACTTTAACCTGGTACGGAGACCCCTCAATATTACCCGGCATTTCTATTCTTATTTCATGACCTTCCCCTGAAGCATAAACCTCTTCAATGGCAGAAGCAACCTTTTCTGATATTAAACGTGCCTGAACTGCTTCATCAGACTTTTGAACTGTTTCTAACCTTATTTGAACTGTTCCCATAATACCACCAACCACCACTAGGAGAAGAAACAGTGATAACACGAAATCCACATTAAGACTGGCCCTGCTATCTATAGTAATAGATGAACCCATAAATTTATTAATATCATACTATTATTAATACTTATCCTATGACTCATCCTACTAAGTATGAGGGGGTGGGGGGTTATAGAATGAAAAATAATGAGCAGTTAGAAAAAGATGTTGTTGTTCTGTTGGTAAAATTTAAAGAAGAAATGGATGAAAATGGCCTGAAAAAAGTCAAACCAGAAATTTTGGGGGTGGAAGAGATTGAAAAAACCTTCAATCACATTGGAATCTGGTTTTATATTATGCAATCAGAATATTTTGACACAGTAACCGTGGAAATGGATTCTGATCCTGCCAAGGCCATTGAAGAGCTAAGAAAAAGTAATACCGTGGCTATTAAAAGAGCAATACCCCTGGATTCCATAGTATCCACACCGCCTGAGCTAGTGATTAGCAGTATTCAGAAACTGGTACAGTTCAAGGTTGCCAACAATGAATCGTTTACTGTGAAATGTAACTTAAGGGACAACAGTTACAATTTGAAAGGTAAAGGGAATGTGAATTCTGCTGATTTACTCTCCAGTCAGATAGCCAGTATATTGTGTCGTGAGCTGGATCTGAAACACAATGATCGGGATTCTGACTGGATAGTACAGATAGAAGAATTGGGTGATACCACTGGAATTGCAGTTTGCCGGTGGGAAGATGTTTTGATTAAAGATTAATATTTATACATATCTTCAAATGTTTACAGTGTTAATTATTTTCCATACACGAAACAGTAAACCGAGAAATTTTATACTGACACGAACGATCTATATACAGGGTTAAAAAATGTACAGAATATTACATTTTAGTGGTGGAGTGCACAAGTTCGATCTCCTAGCTGAGCATGTGGATGATGTGGGAGGATTGTTATTCCAGGAAAACCACCTTCATATCAGCCGGGGAAACTACTTTTTATCCGAAGAAATTCAGGTTATTTTAATGGTTCCTCCCAATGAAGTATCCAGTGTACAGGGACTATCCCAGGAAATAAAGGGAGAAATTCAAGAAATTGAAGTAGAAGGACCATTAAAAAGGAACCTTCACCACATAATGAATGTTCATAATGTCCTTTGTAAGAATGGTGGATGGATGACCCTGGAAAATATCTTAAAATCATCGGAATCCTGTCAGGAGGATATGCTTGAATCTGAAACAGATGTTGTTATTTTTGATGAATTAGAAGAATTGCAAGAATGTATAGAGTTGATGCTGTCCCTTGAACTTGTTGAAAAACGTGAAATAAAAGGAAAACAGGAGTATCGTTCCAAAATATATCCTAATTTTTAATAATTGATTTATTCCCTTAAAATTTATGAAAGTTAACATGACTAATTAAAATAGGGACTAAAAATATATATTTAAAACAACTTTAAGGATAAAAGGCAACCACATTCAACCAAATTTCTATTATCCCTAAAATAAAAGTGAAAAGATGATCAAAGGACAAACAATCATTTTAATAGGCATAGTGACCGTAGTTGTGGGTATGCTTCTTATATTCATAGGCAGTACTTTCCCATCATCGGGAAAAACTGACAACAACAATAGTAAGGTCAGCACGGGCGGGGTAATTTTAATAGGTCCCATACCAATTGTATTTGGTAACGATAAAGGTATGGTCTCCATTGCCCTGGTGGGAGCGATAATCCTGATGATACTGGCCTACATCCTGTTTTACCAGGGACATCTTTAACTTTTAAATAATGGTAATGATTTAAGACATGTAAATACAAAAACTAGGCAGATACCAATTATCAGATTCCTTTAACAACAACCCCTATTTAAAGTTTGATGGTTTAAATTTACGGTATTTATTACAATGATACTATTACAATGATATTTTTACGGTTTACGGTGAAATTATATGGATCACACTTCAATTAACAACAGTAGAAAGTATTTAATTTTAATACCTGCTATTGCGGCCTTAATTATTGCCTTAATCCCCACCGTGAAGTATCAGTGGCCACTGGGATGGGATATAATATACCATGTGCAGTATGCACAGGTTTACGCCCATAATGGTTTCACACTCATTAATCCACTCTTAAATGCTCCTGTGGGTCAGAAAATAGGTTATCCTCCATTATTCCATTTTTTAATTGCCGCCATTGGCACCGGACTGGGAATTGACTTTTTCCAGGTTGCACGTTTGCTGCAGCCTTTGCTGGCCATGGCAATTGTTTTATCTGTTTCCTATGTAGCCTACAAATTATACGGGGAGATAGCAGGAATTGGTGCCGGATTTCTAATGTTATCCAGCATGCTGGTGGAGAGAATGATTCTGGCCCTTCCGGAAAATCTGGCCCTTATCTTCATTCCCCTAGCTGTTTACCTTTATTACCGATCCATACAGGATAAAAAACTTAAAATGGCTGTTTTAGGTGGGTTACTGTTTATTTTAGTGATTGGCACTCATCAGGCAGCTACTCTGTGTCTAGGTCTGACCATTATCAGCATTACCCTTATGGAGCTGGTGGTTCACCGTGACTGGAAAGTTTTAAAAAATTTCATTTCTTTCATTTTACCATTAATAATGGTAATAATCGCTGCCCTTATTTCAATACAGATCTGGGCTCCACAAATACTGCAAAGCATGACACAACAGGGTATTATATCGTTAACTGGTTTAGCCACATCCACTAACAACCGTCCATTAGGAATTTATAGTTACTTGGCTAATTTGGGTGTATTAGTATTGATATTTTCTCTCATTGGTTTAATACATGGAGTAAAAAATTATAATCGAAAAAACATTTTTATCATTGTATGGATCTTATCCATGGTTTTCTTAAGCTATGCCTACCTGGTGGGGATAAATGTCATTTCCTACCGGGTTTTGATATACATTTTAATACCCCTATGCATTTTAGGAGGCTATGGTATTACTGTTGCTTGTAAAAAACTACATAAATATGAACTATTTTCATCACCAAAATTTCCCGCCTGTTTTTTAGTTTTGATAATCTTAATATCAATATTTAGTGGATTTTTGACTGTTGAAAATCCTGATATCACTTATTTTGGGGTGAAAAATGAACTAGGCGTAGTTCAGATTGCACCACCATCAGAGGCAGAAATCGATCTGGCAGACTGGTTAGGGAAAAATGGGAATAAAAGCCGTTCTTTTGTCATTTCTAACATGTTTACTGGTACTTTCGTAGCAACCAAAGCTGAGATGCCACTCCATTATGGTTTTGAGTACTTTTCTACCAACAGTAACGTTACCATCCAAGATGAATCCGTGAAAAGCAGTAATCAATCCATATTTCAGAAGGAGAAAATAGGCTACATAGTATACGATAAGAAATTAAGAACTAATCCTTCTGAAAACACTCTTTCACTGCGGGTTATAGATTCTGAGTTTTATCCTCTCTATTATTTTACTCAGGATATTCATAACAACATCAACCTCATTAAACCTGATTTTTCAAGGGTGGTCTACGAAAACCAGGAATACATTGTCTGTGAAGTAGACCTATAAATTTAAATAATATTTAAAAAAAATCATACAAAATAGATTATTATTTATAAAAATCAAAAAGAATTTAAACTAAAATCACAAACCAATAGTGTAGTGTCGATAAACAATTGAATAAACTTACTGTTTACTAATAATTAACTTCCAATGATAAGTAACCAACTTAATAAATTAAACATCATGTAATTAAGTGATTATAATGAAATTATCTGTAGTAATCCCCGCTCTAAATGAAGAAGGAATTGTGGGCAAAACTGTCCAGACTGTGCCCCTCAAAAAACTCAACGAAATCGGACTTGAAACAGAAATATTAGTCGTTGATAATGCATCTACTGACAATACTGCGAAAGAAGCTTCCGAAGCTGGAGCTAGGGTTGTTTTAGAAAACAAGCGAGGTTATGGTAATGCTTATATTCGTGGTTTTAAAGAGGCTCATGGGGATATAATAGTAATGGGTGATGCAGATGGAACTTATCCCTTTGATGAAATGGCGGAATTCATCCAACCAATCCTGAAGGGAGAAGCAGAATTTGTTATGGGCTCCAGATTAAAGGGTGATATAAGACCTGGGGCAATGCCTGCCCTTCACAAATACATAGGTAATCCTTTCCTCACCTGGGTTTTAAACGCACTTTTCCATACCGGAATTTCTGATGCCCATTGTGGAATGAGGGCCATGACCAGAGAAGCTCTCAACAAGATGCCTCTTAAGACGGCCGGCATGGAATTTGCTTCAGAAATGGTGATAGAAGCATCCCGTAAGAATTTGAAAATAGCCGAAGTTCCCATTACCTACTACCCCCGTGAAGGTGAATCCAAACTTAGTTCATTCTCAGATGGATGGAGACATCTCCGGTTCATGATGATGTATAGACCGGGTCCATTTCTCTTCATACCCGGTGTTGTGGCTCTCATATTAGGGATTGCTCTCACCCTGGTTGTATGGTTCCAGGGAATATCCAGAATGCACTCTATTATCTTAGGAGGTATGTTGCTAGTCATTGGGTACCAGTTACTTCTATCCTGGCTGTACTTTGGAGCCTTTGGTGTAGCCTACGGCTTTTCACGGAGCTCCAACTTATCCAAAAAACTGATGAACTACCATTCTCTGGAAAAGGAACTGATTGTTGGAGTAATCTTCCTAGCAATCGGCATAATAATGGGTTTATACGTTATTTATAACTGGACCACTGGCGGATTTGGACCCCTATCTCAAGTGCAAAACACACTAATGTCCATGATATTCTGTATTTTAGGAATACAAACGATTTTTTCCAGCATGTTTCTGAGTTTGTTGTTATTAAACAAAGAAAATAACGAAAAAGATTGATATATTATGTTTTATGGTCTTTAAGGAATACTTACTGAATAAATACGTTTTAGGTAACATGTCTGTAAAGATCGTGACCAAAAACATATTATTTATCCACTTCTGTTAATACTACTTAAGGATGAGAAGAAATGAGAATAGCCTTTATTTATGATGCAGTTTACCCCTGGGTTACCGGAGGTGCTGAAAAACGTGTTTATGAAATAGCCCATAGATTGGCTATCCAAGGACATGAAGTGCATTGGTACTCCTGGGGATGGTGGTGGAAAGAAAAAGGAGAAAAAGATCTGATTTTTGAAGGTATTCATCTACATGGGATTGGAAAACCCTATGAACTTTACAGTGAAAATCGCAGGTCAATCAAAGAAGCCATTCTCTTTGCAGTAAAACTTTGGCCACATATTAGGAAAGAAAAATTTGATGTTGTTGATTGTCAAGGGTTTCCCTTTTTTTCCTGTTTCACGGCCAAACTTCACTCCATTATGGGGAAATCAAACTTAGTTATAACCCTTCATGAAGTATGGGGAGATTATTGGTACCAGTATCTTGGTAAAGTAGGGTTTTTAGGTAAAGTTGTTGAGAGTTTTATGTTTCGCTTAACCAACAGAATAATAACAGTATCCAATAAGACTCAACGTGATCTGTTGAAAATAAGAAAAATTTCTGATGCTATGGTAATTCCCAATGGGATTAACTTTAAAGAAATTGAGAACATCAATCCCCACAGAGAAAAAAAACATGTTCTTTTTGCAGGTAGACTAATTAAAGAAAAAAGGGTCGACTTATTAATACAATCATTGTCTGGGGTTAAAGACAAAATAGAAGACTTAAATTCCATGATAATTGGAGAAGGACCCGAAGAATATCAACTTAAAAAATTGGCAGAACATCTTGAACTATCAGAAAATATTACCTTCTTGGGATTTCTCCCCAATCATCTCGATCTTATTTCCCATATAAAATCCTCAGAAGTATTTGTGTTACCCTCAGAAAGAGAAGGTTTTGGTATCGTTGTTCTGGAAGCTAATGCTTGTGGAGTACCAGTTGTTACTGTGAAAAATCCATTAAATGCCGCAGTTGATCTAATAGATGACGGGAAAAATGGATTTATATCCGAAGCTAACGAAGATGATCTGAAAGATAACATCATTAAAACCATTTCAATTAATGGAAAAATGAAGGATCATTGTATTGAATTTGCAAAAAAATATGATTGGGATGTAATCATACCTATATTAGAAAAATACTACCAAGAAAGTTTTTAAGTGGTTCTAAAATTGTTCATATTATTGATTGATAAATTAAATCTAATTGATGATATTAACAAATACTATACTCGTTATATTGTGTTTGTCTTTAAAATCTGATATAAAATTACAATGAAATGATAACATGAAGATACTCCAGTCACCTGTACGTTTTTACCCCTTTATTGGAGGGGTGGAATATTATGTATATTATATGTCTCAGGAAATTGTCCAATTAGGACATGAAGTGAAGGTACTATGTGCCAATGAACCGCCTTCTCCTGTTGAAGAAAAAATTAAAGGAATTGATGTTAAAAGACTCAGTTATTGGGGTAAAGTCGCCAATACCAATATAACTCCAGGTCTTCCGGGTGCCATCTCCCACGAAGACTTTGATATAATTCATACTCATATTCCCACCCCATGGAGTGCTGATTGGAGTGCATTATTCTCTTCATTTAAAAAAAAACCGTTAGTAGTCACCTATCATAATGATATTACTGGTTCTGGTATGGCTAACACTGTAGCTCATATATACAATAAAACTGGACTGAAATTTGTTCTGGGTAAAGCTGATAAAATCATTATTACTCAACCTAGTTATCTAAAATCCTCTTCCCACATAAAATCTTACCAAGATAAGGTAGAAGTTATTCCTACTGGTGTGAATACAGATGAGTTTTATCCTATTAAAGAGAAAAAGGAGAATACGATTTTTTTCTTAAGTGTACTTGATGAATTCCATGGATACAAAGGATTAAATTATCTTTTAAATGCCCTTAAAAATGTTAAAGAGGAGATTCCATCTGTAGAATTAATAATTGGAGGTAAAGGTGCTTTAATTGATTATTATAGGGAGAGAGCAGCTTCATTGGGTGTGGAAGCTAACGTAAAATTTGCTGGTTTTATACCTGAAGAGGAGTTAGCATGTTACTACAGTCAAGCTAATGTTTTTGTGCTTCCTTCCATATCATCGGTGCAGGAAGGTTTTGGGATCGTTGCTCTGGAAGCTTTAGCATGCCAAACACCAGTGGTAACAACTGAAATTGTAGGAGTAGCTGCTGATCTTCAAAAAAGTAATTCTGGCGTAGTTTTGAAACCTAAAGACGTTGAAAACCTGGCTAAAACATTAATATCCATATTACAGGATAGAAATTTACAGGAAAAAATGGGATCAAATGGTAGAAAAATGGTAATGTCTAAATACACGTGGAAAGAAGTGGCCAAGGCCATGGAAACTGTATATTTGACATTAATAAACAAATAAAATAAGTATAATAAACATCTAATCATAGGTTATCCATCTGAATTTTAAATAAAATCATACTTAAAACATGTAAAGTATTTAATAAAACTCTATAAACGATTGATCACTATTTCAACGTGCTAAATTATATCCTATAAATTAACCTGTTTACAAACGTTAAAATAAAATGGAATGGAAATCATGCGAGAATCAATCAATATTACATCAAAGGGATGGTTAACTCTAATAATTTCACTTTTATTGTTAACAGATATCTTCATTTTTATAAATGCACCATTTTTAAGGGAAATATTTTCTTTCCTTTTTTTCACATTAGTGCCAGGAATACTAGTAATTCAAGCGTTGCGCTTGCGTCTAGAATTATTCCAAAAAGCAGTATTATCCGTAGGATTAAGTGTAGCAATAGTTTTAACGATAGGATTTGCTCTGAATTCACTTTATCCTTTCCTAAAATCACCATTATCACTACTTCCAGTTATAATAACCTTGAATTTAGTAGTGATAATTCTGACCATGCTGACTTATCACCGTAATCAAGGGGATTACACCCTTAATTCTTTCCAGTTCTCATCTTCAACCAGCAGGTTTGAGGATTTTAAACAAAAAATAATATCTAAAAACGAATTATTTTCACCAATCCTGTTCCCATTTTTACTACCCATACTTGCAGTATTAGGTACTTATGTTATGAATCAATATGAAAATAATATTTTGCTACTTCTAACGCTTTTCTTAATCCCATTATATCTAGTATTAGTAGTTTACTTCCGTGAAAGAATTAACAACAAAGTTTACCCCTTAGCAGTGTGGTTAATAAGTTTAACTCTGCTTTTAATGTACGGTCTGACCTCTTCTTATCTTATGGGCCGTGATATTCATACTGAGTTTTACTGTTTCCAATTAACTATGTCCAATTTTCATTGGGATCTTAATACATTCTCCAATCCATACAATGCCTGTTTAAGTATTACCATACTGCCCACCATGCTACAAGTACTTTCTGGGATCCAGGCAGAATATGTATTTAAGTTATTTTATGCATTCATCGGTTCCTTAATACCACTTTCTGTTTACAGTGTGGCCAAAAAATATGTTGGGGAAAGATACGCCTTTTTTGCAGGCCTGCTCTTTGTATTTCAACTATTTTTCGTCAATATTTTGGGAGCAGCTAGACAGGAAATTGCAGTTCTCTTTTTCTTTTTGGCCATAATGACCTTTTTTGAATCGAATATCAATGGAGTAGCTAAAAAAATCTTGTTACTCCTCTTTATGGGTTCTACTCTGGTTTCTCACTATTCAACTGCATATGTGACATTTGCTATTATTTTACCACTATTAGCTTTATCTTCCCTAAAAACTCTGATTAAAGAACACAAGATATCATTCACTAACTGGGATGTTATACTCACTTCCATGACAATGTTAGCATTATGGTACTTTTTATTTGCAAACATACAGTTTACAGCAGGTTCACAAGTAGTGGGAACTACTGTAAGTGCAATCGGACAGAA
>Ga0208826_1001676_pt1 | contig 18034 bp, 18 predicted proteins | sample AD_UKC115_MetaG_FD_184451 | JGI IMG/M metagenome (GOLD analysis project Ga0208826, IMG submission 184451) | Active sludge microbial communities of municipal wastewater-treating anaerobic digesters from Hong Kong - AD_UKC115_MetaG (SPAdes)... | ecosystem: Engineered > Bioreactor > Anaerobic >...
TTCAATGCTGACAATGTAAAAGAGGGCGTTTCCCTTTCCGGCTACACCGAAGAACTCCGTCTCGGGCTTTGGATGAGCGGCAATCGCGTTGAAAACAGTTGGGCGCATCCTGATGAGAAGACGACCGTTTATGAGATGAAGGCGCATGTGATGAATGTTCTTCGTCGTCTGGGCGTACAAATCGGAGGTCTGGTGTTTGGCAAGATAACCAATGACATTTATTCTGTAGGCATGACGATCACGACAGCCGGCGGAAGACGTCTCGGTTCGTTGGGCATCGTCGATCCGAAGCTTTGCAAGCAGATGGATATCGAGACCGAAGTATATTATGCAGAACTCTCCTGGACGTTGCTGATGAAGGAGATTCGCAAGCATAAAGTAACCTATTACGACGTACCTCGCTTCCCGGCTGTAAAGCGTGATCTGGCACTTCTGATAGACAAGACCACAGAATTTGCAGAGATCGAGAAGACCGCTTACGCAGCCGAACGCAAGTTGCTGAAAGAGGTAGCTTTGTTCGACGTTTATGAAGGCAAGAATCTTCCTGCCGACAAGAAGTCGTATGCCGTAAGTTTCTGGTTACAAGATGAAGAAAAGACAATGAGCGACCGTCAGATCGAAGCCATCATGCAGAAGATCCAGACCGCTTTAAAAGATAAACTGGGAGCACAATTGAGATGAAGCAGTATTATTATTCAGGTGATTCACGGGCAGGTAAATAACAACTGCCCATATAACAATGATTCAATAAAACATTAAACACTAAAAATATGGGAAGAGCGTTTGAATTCCGTAAAGCGAGAAAGTTCAAAAGATGGGGCAACATGGCCCGCACATTCACGAAGTTAGGTAAGGAAATCACTATTTGCGCACGCGAAAGCGGTACGGATCCTGAGAATAATCCACGTCTTCGTGTCCTTATGCAAAATGCAAAGAAGGAAAACATGCCGAAGGAAAACGTCGATCGCGCTATCAAGCGTGCCGTTTCGAAAGACTTCAGTGATTACAAGGAGATGAATTACGAAGGATATGCACCTTATGGCATCGCGATCTTCGTAGAGACTGCAACGGATAACACTACACGTACCGTTGCCAATGTACGCAGCTACTTCAATAAATGTGGCGGTAACCTTGGAACAACAGGTAGTCTTGAATTCCTTTTTGCTCATAAATGTATGTTCCGTATCACAAAGAAAGAGGGAATGTCAATCGACGACCTCGAACTTGAACTGATCGATTTCGGTGTGGACGAAGTTGACGATGATGGAGATGAAGTAGTTATCTACGGAGAATTCGCCCAGAACGCAGCCATTCAGAAATATCTTGAGGATAAAGGATATGAAATCAGCGAATCGGAGTTTGTCCGTATTCCGAACGATGTGAAGGATGTAACTCCAGAACAGCGCGAGACGATCAACAAACTGATCGAGAAACTCGAAGAAGATGAGGATGTTCAGAATGTCTTCCACAATATGCGCGAAGATGAATCTGACGAAGAAGAGGCGGAATAATCTGTTCCGATTTCCTCTGACTCAATCTCTTTTTTCGCTTATCCATTGAATGGTTTATCATTTATCAATGTGATTATAATTTTTAACCCAGGTTGAATATTCTTTTAACCTGGGTTGAATATTTTTTTCACTATTGATTCAAAAAGTTTTAACCATGGTTGAAACTTTTTTTATTCTTAGACCATCTCAATTTCTTTAATTATGTTCTGCGAATAGCTCAAAGATGGAAGAGAAATTCATAGAGGAATGTCAATAGCATGAAATCCAAAATCAATAAAGTTCTTCCATCGCCAGGTGCTGTTTCTCTATTATTGACAGCTTCCGCCTGCTTACAAATTTTGAGGAAAGCATGTTATTTCAGAAAGAATTGCTTAATTTTGTGGCCCAAGTAAACAGTATTCACAAGTAAAAATTACAAAGGCAGATGGCAAAGAAAGTTGGGAATTTGATCCCAAACACTTTTTTCATTACAAAAGGGAGTGGTGAATCCGACCTCGAGAAGCACGCAGGTTCTTACCACATGGCGCTTTATGACGCAGGTATTGCCGATTTCAACATCATGACCTATTCTTCGGTCATTCCTGCAACGGCGCATCTAGTTACGATGGATGAGATCGATCTTCCACCGTTTGGATCAGAGTTGAAAACCATCATGGCGTGCTCGCACGGCTATCAGGACGAATTTGTTTCAGCCGGTGTGGTTTATGCCTGGATGTATAAAGATGAGAACTTCGACGAAAAGGTAGGAGGTCTGGTCTGCGAAGTTAGTGGACGTTACCGCATTGAGGAACTGGAATCTCGTCTGATTCGTGTCATCAATGATCTGCATCAGAAGACGTACGGACAATATTACCTGGGTGAGTTGAACTTCATCACAGAAGGTATCACCATTGAGAAACGTTATGGGACGGCGCTTGCCGCTCTCTGTTTCGTGGATTTCCTTCAACCAGAAATCTCAGAGGATAAATGAAATATATTGGTGCACATGTGAGTTCATCGGGCGGCGTTGAGAATGCTCCTCTGAATGCTCACAATATAGGTGCGACAGCTTTTGCCCTTTTCACCCGCAATCAACGTCAATGGCAATCGGCTCCGCTTTCCGAATCCAGCATCCGTCTCTTCAAGGATCGTTGCAAGGAATTCGGTTATGCACCCAAACAGATTCTGCCGCATGACAGTTATCTGATCAATCTCGGTCATCCTGAGAGCGAAGGCTTGGCAAAGAGCCGCGCCGCTTTCTTTGATGAGATGCTGCGTTGCGAACAGTTGGGTCTGGATCGACTCAATTTCCATCCCGGCAGTCATCTGAATGCGATGGCAGAAGACGATTGCTTGGCTCGAATCGCTGAAAGCATTAACATGGCACTCGAAAAGACGCATGGCGTGACGGCAGTCATTGAGAATACGGCCGGACAAGGCACGAATCTCGGATTCCGCTTCGAACACCTGGCGGCTATCATCGATAAAGTGGAAGACAAATCACGTGTAGGTGTTTGCATTGATACGGCACACACGCTGGCAGCCGGTTACGATATCCGTACGGCGGAAGCTTTTGCCGATACGTTCGTTCAGTTTGATGCCGTTGTCGGCTTCAAGTATCTTCGCGGTATGCATATCAACGATTCGAAGAAGGCTTTGGCTTCACATGTCGATCGTCACGATAGCATTGGCAAAGGCTTGATGGGTCTGACAACGTTTGAACTGATTATGAGCGATTCCCGCTTTGATGAGATTCCTCTGATTCTTGAAACGCCTGACGAAACTGTCTGGCCGGAGGAAATCGCATCGCTCAAGAAGATGGCGGGAGAAAAATAAAGAAACATATTCGTTAACTGATTAATGGTAGATATTATGAAAAGAAACTTCTTGTTTGCTGCTCTTGCAGCTTCCCTTATTTCCGTACAGGCTTTCGCATGTACCAATCTGTTGGTTGGGAAAAAAGCTTCCATCGATGGATCTGTAATAATCAGCTACGCTGCCGACTCTCACGGATTGTATGGCGATATGCGTCGTTTCCCTGCTCAGGATTGGCCGGCAGGCAGCATGCTTAAAGTGACAGATTGGGATTCCGGTCGTCCTTTGGGCGAGATTCCCCAAGTCGCTCATACCTATTCGGTCGTTGGCAATATGAATGAACATCAGGTAGCTGTCACGGAAACAACATTCGGTGGCCGTGAGGAATTGGTCGATACAACGGCTACGATCGATTACGGAAGCCTGATGTATATTGCTCTCCAACGTTCCCGTACGGCACGTGAAGCTATCAAGGTGATGACGGATCTGGTGACGCGATACGGCTATTTCAGTGAAGGCGAGACCTTTTCTATTGCAGATAAAGATGAGGCTTGGGTTATGGAGATGGTTGGAAAAGGAGCCGGTGCAAAAGGTGCCGTTTGGGCAGCGATCCGCATTCCCGACGACTGTATTTCCGCTCATGCCAATCAGTCACGTATCCAGCAGATTCCTTTTGATGATAAGGAAAACTGCATGTATTCGCCAGATGTCGTTTCGTTCGCCCGCTCCAAAGGCTGGTTCAAAGGACAGGACAAAGACTTCAGTTTCCAAGCTGCTTATTGTCCCTATAGTTTTGGCGGCTTGAGAGGATGTGAGGCGCGTGTATGGTCGTTCTTCCGTAAATATGACAAGACGATGGATCGTTACCTGGATTTTGCCAAAGGTGATCCGAAGAAAGGTCCGATGCCTCTGTATATTCGTCCCGATCGTAAACTCTCTGTTCAGGATGTCCAGGATGGAATGCGTGATCATTATGAAGGTACCGATCTCGATATGACAAAAGATCCGGGCGCTGGTCCTTTCAAAGTACCTTATCGTTGGCGTCCTCTGTCATGGAAGATCGATGGACAGGAATATACCAATGAACGTGCCATTGCAACACAGCAGACAGGATTCGTGATCGTTCCGCAGATGCGTAACTGGATGCCTGATGCTGTCGGCGGCATTCTTTGGTTTGGTGTGGATGATGCCGACATGGCGGTTTTCACACCAGTATATTGCTCCGTTCTCACATCACCGGAATGTTATCGTGTAGGCAATGGCGATCTGTATCATTTCTCTTGGACTTCCGCTTTTTGGATTCACAACTGGGTGGCTAATATGGCCTATAATAAATATAGCTATATGATCCAGGATATCCGTAAAGTACAGCAGGAACTGGAGAATGGTTACAAAGATATGATTCCTTCCATCGACAAAGCGGCTTTGGATATGTATGCTAAAGATCCGGCTAAGGCTGTGAACTTCCTTACATGGTACAGCTCGACTACCGCTGATGAAGCAACAGCACGTTGGAAGAACTTAGGAGAGTATTTAGTTGTTAAGTATATGGACGGTAACGTGAAGAAGGAAAAAGATGGTAAGTTTGAGTACAATCAGTACGGACTTCCCGCCTTTCCTGATCAGCCCGGCTATGACGAAGAATATTATAGAAGCATAGTTAAGGCTGCCGGCGATCGTCTGAAGGTGAAATAAATAGAGTTATTAACTAAATGCGAAAATGATGAAAAGATTGATTTTAGTGATGATGCTTGCCGTACTTTGCCTTGGCGCTAGTGCTCAGACAAAGCAGGGCTATTCTTCAGTGGGCGTAACTACTGGTTATGCCTTCGATCAGGACAACGTAACATTCGGAGTCGATTACAGAATCTGTCTGTTTGATAATGTCCGTTTTGCTCCGTCGTTGACGTATCTCGTAAAGAACGATGGTCTCAGTGCTTGGAATATTGACATGAACGCCCATTATATCTTCAAGCTGAGCAACCAGTTTGGCTTTTATCCTTTAGGCGGTTTGGACATTGCCTTTTGGAAATATTCAGTTGGTGACGGTAAATGGAGTTATAATGACAATCAGACACGTCTTGGACTGAATGTCGGAATGGGCGGTGAAGTGTATGCTTTGCAGGACCTGACTGTCGGACTCGAATTGAAATATCTGGTTACAGAAGATCACAGCCAACCTATGTTCGGCGTTCGAATCGGCTATAATTTCTGATTTCCTTAGCGTATAAAAAAGAAAGGCGGGATGTTTCATCTCGCCTTTCTTATGTAAGGAGTTTTCTGCTATTTCAGTACTTTGATCTTTATGTTTTTGAATGCAACAGAATTTCCGTGATCTTGCAGTAGAATATGACCTTCAGCAGCTTCGCCAAAAGCTTCTCCGTTGGGAGAATATTCGGGAGCAGCATATTTGCTGTGTTTGACAAGATCTTTGAAAGCCTGGCTTCCACGATCGTATTCGAGAACTTTCTTCCCGTTCAACCAATGTTCAACATGTTTGTTCGGCAAAGCCTTGATGACAGCCGTGTTCCAAACACCAACGCCGTTGAAGCTGACATTCTGACTCTTGATCATGTCGTAAAGACTTCCCAATGTGCGACTTCCAGGAACGCTCGTGTAAAGTTTTGCATCAGGATGTGTGGCGTCGTCGAGGATTTGGAATTCCAGTCCGTAAGCCGAACCTTTTTGCTTCTCATGTTCTGTGACGAAATACTTGATTCCGCTGTTTGCACCGTCTGTAATCATGAAGTCAACGCTCAATTCAAAGGCCGAATAGGTACTATCAGTCACGATGTCGCCGCCATTCTGTGATTCTTTGCCTTGTGAAGCCTGACAGATCAGTTCACCATTGGATACTTCCCAACCGTGATCCGGGAATGTTGTCAAGTGAGCACCGCGCCATCCGTTTGTGGTCTTGCCATCGAACAGCAGTTGCCAACCGTCGGCTTTCTCCTGTTCTGTAAGCTGATTGTCCACAGCCACAGTTGTCGAATCTGTTGCAACCGTTGTCTTCTCAGCCTTCTTGCCGCCGCAACTGCATACCAACAGGGCAAGAGCTGTACATGCTAATAATGTCTTTGTCATTTTAATGTATTTAAGTTGATGCTTATTTATTCTCTTGACTAATATATATGCAAAATAACACATTTGAAATTAGCTGAGCAAATGCAGTCGTTATTTCTTTGGATGAAAATACTTTCTCACATTCCGCTTATGACTAAATTTGAATAGAAATATATATCTTTGCTATTGTTGAAGTGAATAAACCGTATAAAGTTAGAGTATTATGTTTACGAAAATCTTATTAGCTGCATTTATTGCTATGTCACCTTTGGCTATTCTTTCTGCTAAGGGGAAACTGCCTCTACGTGTCATGACCTATAATGTCCGCATGGATACAAAGGTTGACAGTGCAAACCAATGGAGCAATCGAAAGGACTTTGCTGCGTCACTGATTCGCTTCCATGAGATTGATTTGTTCGGGTCGCAAGAGGTGCTCCATAACCAGTTGGAGGATCTGTTGAGCCGATTGCCGGAGTTCGATTACGTCGGTGTGGGCCGTGAAGATGGCAAGACGAAAGGTGAATATTCGCCTATCTTCTATAAGAAAGATCGGTTTCAAGTCATCAAGAGTGGCCACTTCTGGCTTTCAGAGGATATTCAGGCTGTAGGAAAGAAAGGTTGGGATGCCGCTTGCGAACGTGTCGCCACCTGGGCAATCTTCAAGGATAAAAAGAATGGCAATCAGTTCTTTATGTTAAATACGCACCTCGATCATATTGGGAAAGTAGCCCGTCACAAAGGAGCGGAGCTTGTGTTGAGTCAGATGAAGGCTCTCGCCGGCACTCTTCCTGTCATCATAACCGGTGATTTCAATGCAATTCCTTCGGACGATCCCATCAAAGTCCTGACGAATGCTTCCGATCCTAACCATCTCACTCATGCGCGCGACGTTGCCGCTCTGCGTTATGGTCCTGAGTGGACATTCCATGACTTCGGTCGTATTCCATTGGCCGAACGTGGATGGTATGATTATATCTTCATCAAAGGCAATTATTTCAATGTCGTTTCTCATGGCGTCCTGACAGATACGATGAACGAACTTTATCCTTCTGATCATTGCCCTGTTATGGCAACATTGACGATTCGTTAATTCCTATAGTCCTTATGGCTAAGTCTGAGATATTCATAGAACACCTTCCACTGAAAGAGGACGACTGCTTTCTGGTCCGTAACCGTCATAAGAATGGTTTCGAATATCCTCTTCATGTGCATAATGAGTTCGAACTGTCCTACTTGGAAAATGTCAAGGGTGCAGTCCGTGTAGTGGGTGATTCCTATGAGGAACTTCTCTATCGCGATCTCCTTCTTGTAGCCGGTGGGACGAGCCATGGTTATACTACACACAACTGGCAGGGGCACGATTTTGTGGCTGTGACAATTCAGTTCCCGCGTTCTCTCTTCGATAGTTTTCTAAATAAGCGTCACTTCAATACGATTCGTATGATGTTTGATGCAGCATCGAGCGGACTTGTCTTCAGCTCTGAGGTCGTGGATAATGTAAGAGATAAATTGATCAAGATTTCAAACGATGATGGCGATTCTTTTAAGAACCTCCTCAATCTGATAGAGATCTTGAAGGTCATCTCGTTGGATAAAGGTATGCGCAGACTCAATCCTGTAAACACCGTTTATGATTATAATAGTATTGACAGTAAGCGCCTCGATTCCATTATGGTTTATCTGCATAATAATTTCAATCGGACGATCCAATTGCAGGAGATTGCCTCTTTGACGAATATGAGCATCGCTTCCTTCATGAGATTTATGAAAAAGTGGACAGGAAAGACATTTGTTGAGTCACTCAATGATATCCGTATCCATGAGGCAAGCAGTATGCTGGCTGATACGAACTGTTCCGTCTCTGAAATATGTTATAAGTGCGGTTTTAATAATCTTTCCAATTTTAATCGTATATTTAGAGACAGAAAAGGCTGTTCTCCAAGCGAATACCGTAAGGAAAGATCAAGCTCGCACTTCTATCTTTGAGTGATAGGAATAAGTGTTATTTTTGATTTAAGTCAATTTTTGATTATAAAGTATCGATGATTGTTTATATAGTATTTGTATTTAGTATCTAAAGCCGATATCTTTGCATTGTTCAAAAGAGAGATTAGCATTGGAAACAATGAACCTTGACTTAAATGTCAAAAAGCTTTTGGAATAAACACAAAGGTATATTACATTGGTCTAAAGAATTGAGAATTAAAAACACAACGAGAAGATGGCTGCCTGTGAAGGTGGCCATCTTCATTTTTATGTTACAGGGAATCTTGCCATGCACTTTGTATGACCTTTCGCTACTCTAGCTTAAAGAAGATTGTTCTCCCTGCGAAATGATGTTGCCGCAAGCCATAGCTGCGAAGCAGTGATATTTGAAGATCTCATTTGTTATCTTCTTTATATTGTCTTCTAGAGTTTGCAATAACTTGGGGATTTCGACAACGGGAACTCCGTTGTCAAAATCGGGAAAAAGGCTCTCGTTTGTATTGATTTTGCCTCTTTTTGATCAAATATTATGGATTTTGACAACGGAGATGCCGTTGTCAAAATTCGGAGGTTTATTTCATGATATCTTTAACAGTTGGTTTAGCTATACGTTTGAGCTTCTTCAAGTCACCATTTAGAGATCAAGAGATGCAATCAGCATTTTGTGTCAAAATGTATGCAAATATGAGCTTGAAACCTGTACCATTCAGAGCATATAGAATATTGCTTTTTTGATAAAAAAGTATAGGAAGATGCATTTGCCTGATAAATACGATTTATAATTGCTTCTAATAATATGATTGAGCTTTTATATCTATATATATGTATTTTGATGCATCCTTATCTTTTCTCCGCTCATTATTTTAAGTTCCCTATCGATTGAATCAAGCGACCTATGAACTAATTCATTGGACCTTTTTGGATGGTCTGTCGAAAACTTCTGTTGCATTATCACGGCATTTGCCTTAAATTTGCATGAGAAATTGAATCATAAATTTATATACATCGATATTATGGATGACGATAAGAAAAAAGAGTTCCAGATCTCTATTGAAGTACCTGACGAAGTAGCTAACGGCGTTTATGCCAATTTGTCTGCCATATCTAATTCAGCAACTGAATTTGTACTTGATTTTATTCAACTATTGCCTGGACAGTCGAAGGCGAAAGTGAAGACGCGTATTGTGATGTCTCCAGAGACTGCTCATGGACTTTACAATGCTTTGGGAAAGAATCTTTCGCAATATGACGAAGCCAGAAGAGCTGCAGTAGGTGGAACCGCACGTTTCGACCAGTTTTATCCAACTGCCGACGGAAAGAATGGCCAAGCTTGACGCTCAGACAGTCGTTACGGAACAGGCGTTTGACTATGAAGTAGATCGTTTTGCCGATCTTCAGATCCTGCGTTATCAAGTGCCAGGGTTTGAGAGGCTGCCGCTGAAACGTAAACTGCTGCTTTATCATCTTTCTGAAGCCGCTCTTGCCGGTCGCGATATTTTGTTCGACCAGCACGGTTTTTATAACCTGCTTCTTCGTCGTTTGCTTGAAGCTATATACATCTATTATATAGGCGATCGGCAGAGTGCATCGTTCAGAGCCTTGGAAACCTATCTCAAAAGGGTGTGGTTTGCCAGCGGTATTCATCATCATTATGCAGAAGATAAGTTTGTGCCAGAGTTCAGTGCAGAGTACTTGAAATCGTGTGTGATGTCTCTGGATCCGAAGCAGATTCCCTTGCATGATCGCATGTCTGCCGGCGAACTGCTGGACTTGATTGTCCCCATTCTCTTTGATTCGAAGGTCATGCCTAAAAGAACCGACCAAAGTGGCGACAGAGATCACGTTCAGCATTCTTCCGTCAATTTTTATGGTTCCGGTTTGTCGGAGACTGAAGTGAATCGTTTCTATGAGCAACTGAAAACGGCAGACGACGAAACGCCTGTCTCTTTTGGACTTAATAGCCGTCTGGTAAAGGAGAATGGTTCGCTTAAAGAGATTGTGTGGAAAACGGACGGCATGTATTCTGCTGCGATTGTCAGGATTGTCGAAGAACTGAAAGAAGCGGAATCTTATGCAGATGACGAAGATCAGAAAAACGTCATTGCACAGTTGGCCTCTTTTTATCAGTCCGGTGATTTGGACGCCTTCGATCAATATTCCATCTCTTGGGTAAAAGATACTGCTTCGAAAGATGACTTTGTAAATGGTTTCATTGAGACTTACTCGGATCCGCTGGGACGAAAGGGCAGTTGGGAATCGACCGTTTATTATGTTGATGAAGAGGCCACGAAACGAACCCGTTTGATTGCGAGCGAGGCGCAATGGTTCGAAGATCATTCACCGGTCGATCCATCGTTCCGGAAGAGTCAGGTGAAAGGAATCAGTGCGCGTGCCATCACGATGGTGATGCTTGGCGGTGATTGTTATCCGGCGACTCCTATCGGCATCAATCTTCCCAACTCCGAATGGATTCGTCGTGATTATGGATCCAAATCGGTCACGATCGAGAACATTACGGAGGCTTACGACAAAGCTTCTGCCGGGAATGGCTTTATGGAAGAGTTTATAGGAAGCGATAAAGAACGCGATCTTCTGAAGCGCTACGGATATATCACAGATAATCTTCATACGGATCTTCATGAATGTCTGGGCCATGGTTCAGGGCAACTTCTTCCAGGTGTGCAGCAGGATGCTTTGGGCGCTTATGGTTCTACGTTGGAAGAGGCGCGTGCCGATTTGTTCGGTCTCTATTATCTGGCCGATTTCAAGATGCTGCAGCTGGGACTGCTTCCGGATGCCGAGGCATACAAAGCCGGCTACTATAAATATATGATGAACGGACTGTTGACGCAGCTGGTTCGGATTGAGAAGGGAAAAGATCTCGAAGAGGCGCACATGCGCAATCGTCAGCTGATTGCCCGTTGGGTGTATGAAAAGGGCTTGAAGGATGAGGTCGTTGTCATCGTTCGCAAAGAGGGAAAGAGCTTTGTCGTCATCAACGATTACGAAGCTTTGCGAAGACTCTTCGGTGCGTTGCTGGGAGAAGTGCAGCGCATCAAAAGCGAAGGCGATTATGAAGCCGGCAAGAACCTCGTCGAAAAGTATGGCACGATAGTTGATAAAGCTTTAAGAGATGAAATGGCCGAACGCTACGAGTCTTTGCATCTGGCACCTTACAAAGGGTTCGTCAATCCGCGGATGGAACTGAAGAAGAATGCGAAGGACGAGATTGTCGATGTGACGCTTGATTACACGGAAGGCTATACGGAACAGATGTTGCGCTACAGTCGCGATTATTCTTTTCTGCCAACCATCAACTCTTGAATTATGACAGTAGAAGACGAGAAAAAGTGGATTCGAAGGGAACTTCGAAGTTCGATGAATGGGATGAGCTCTGCCTATATGCGTAACAGCGGCTTATCTTATGGCTTGAACTTTGGTGTCTCGCTGCCGGATCTTCGTATCATCGCAGGTGAACATCAAAAGGATCGGGCTTTGGCTGAATCTTTATGGAAAGAGGATGTCCGTGAGCTGAAGATCCTTGCCACGATGCTTTGTCCTGCCGAGACACTCTCGTTGAAGGATGCCCTGCAATGGTGTGCGGAATGTCCGAATCAGGAGATTGCCGATTATCTGTGTGGTGAGTTGCTTCACCATCATGTTGAGGCAATGGAACTGATGCAGCGGAATCTGCTGTCGGAAAGTCCTTTCGGATTATATATCGCCTTTATGCTGGCCGCTTGTCTCTGCAGTGAAGGCAAGATTTTGCCCGATTCTCTTGTCGAAGCCCTTTTGTCGAAAGGAAAGACAATCCTGGATGAAGGAGAATCGAAGGAACAGCGAGCTGTTCTCACGGCCTTCAAACGGTTCGGGCGTCAGTCGCAGGCCAATGCGGCAAAGGTTTTGAATTCGTTACGCGGATACGAACACTGCGACAAGGCGGAACAGGAGGAATTCTTTAATGATTTGAAATTTGAATTCGATTATTACAGATAAAGATTATCAATTTAAATAAATGAGTTAACTTTGTTGCTCGCAATGGATTGCATACGATGGAGAAGGTGGTTGCTAACGATATGTTAGAGTCTTTCAAGAGGTTTCTTGAGGAACGACATCTGAGGATGACGGAGGAGCGACGTAAGATTTTCGAACAGATCTGTACTTTCCCCAAACACTTCGACGTAAACATGCTGAGTGACAAGATGACGGAGATAAATTATCACGTCAGTGTTACAACGCTCTACAATCTGCTTGAACTTCTGGTCAAAGGTGGTCTCATCGTGAGGCATCAGTGGACAACGCAGATGGTGGATTACGAACTGATTCAGCTGGCGCAAACGCATTATCACATGGTTTGTCTTCGTTGCGGTGCCGTTCGGGAGATCCGCAACGAAGCGGTGAAGCTTGCAGTAGCGAATATGAAAGTGACTCGTTTCACACCTTTGTTCGCGAATTTATACATCTATGGAATCTGCACGAAATGCAAGAACAAGATGAAAAAAGAGAATATGATTAGATAACAATATTGTTTCAGCTTATAAATAAAGACATGAAAGTAGATATTTTATTGGGATTACAGTGGGGTGACGAAGGCAAAGGCAAGGTCGTCGATGTCTTGACTCCTAACTACGATGCAGTAGCTCGTTTTCAGGGTGGTCCGAATGCAGGACATACTCTTGAGTTTAAAGGACAGAAATATGTCCTTCGTTCCATTCCTTCCGGAATCTTTCAGGGTGGAAAGGTAAACATTATCGGCAACGGTGTCGTGCTTGATCCACTTCTGTTCAAGGAAGAGGCCGAAGCTCTGGCTGCCAGCGGACATGACATCACCAAACAACTTTATATTTCCAAGAAAGCCCATCTGATTCTTCCGACCCATCGTCTGCTCGATCAGGCTTATGAGGCTTCAAAAGGCAAGGGCAAGATTGGAACGACCGGCAAAGGCATCGGACCGACCTATACGGATAAGATCAGCCGCAACGGTGTTCGTGTTGGTGATCTGCTGGAGAATTTCGATGTCAAATATGCAGCTGCGAAGGCTCGTCATGAAGCCATTCTCAAGTCTCTGAACTTTGAATATGATCTGACGGATCTGGAGGCAAAGTGGTTGGATTCACTCAACTATCTCAAGAAATTCACCTTTGTGGACAGCGAATATTTCATCAACCATCTGCTGGACGAAGGGAAAAACATTCTGGCTGAAGGTGCTCAGGGAACTATGTTGGATGTGGACTTCGGATCCTATCCGTTCGTAACCTCTTCCAATACGGTTTGCGCAGGAAGCTGTACAGGACTCGGCGTTTCGCCTCATCGTATCGGCGAGGTTTATGGAATCTTTAAAGCCTATTGCACGCGCGTAGGTAGCGGACCATTCCCGACAGAACTCTTTGACGAGACAGGAGATAAGATTCGCAAGATCGGTCATGAATACGGTGCCGTCACGGGACGTGAACGCCGCTGCGGTTGGATTGATCTGGTTGCTCTAAGATATGCTATCATGATTGATGGCGTAACGAAGCTGATTATGATGAAAAGTGATGTGCTTGATGGCTTCGATACGGTTAAAGCTTGTGTAGCATATAATATAAATGGTAAGGAGGTAAATGAATTACCGTTTGAAATGAATGATGATGTAAAACCTGTCTATGTGGAAATGCCGGGTTGGAGTGCTGATATGTCGAAGATGACCAGCGAGGATGAATTCCCTGAAGAGTTCAACGAATATCTCACCTTCCTCGAAGAACAGCTTGGTGTGCCCATCAAGATCGTTTCCGTAGGTCCGGATCGTGAACAGACAATTATTAGGTATAACGAACAATAAATTAGTATGGCTTTATATTGGATTATATTCATTGGCTTTGCTCTTTTGAGCTGGTTGGTATCGTCGAGCTTGCAACGGAAATTCGATAAGTATTCCCAGATTCCTTTGCCCGGTGGATTGACTGGAAGAGACGTCGCCTTGAAAATGTTGCGTGAAAACGGCATCAACGATGTCAATGTCATCTCAACAACCGGACGATTGACCGATAATTACAATCCTATGGATCAAACTGTCAATCTCAGCGAACCGGTCTATGGCAGCAATAGCATTGCCGCCGCAGCGGTTGCAGCTCATGAATGCGGACACGCTTTGCAGCATGCCAAAGGTTATGCGCCTCTGAGGATGCGCTCGGCTTTGGTGCCTGTCGTAAGTTTCGCGTCCAACATCATGACATGGGTGTTGCTGGGCGGTATGCTGCTGATCAATGTGTTTCCGCAGCTTCTGCTTTTCGGTATCATCCTGTTTGCATGCACCACTTTATTCAGTTTCATCACCCTTCCGGTGGAGATCAATGCGAGCAAACGCGCTTTGGTCTGGCTCAACGAATCCGGAATCACCAATTATGAGACACACGAGATGGCCGAAGATGCCCTTCGTTCCGCTGCTTACACCTATGTGGTCGCAGCGCTCGGATCGTTGGCTACGTTGCTCTATTACGTGATGATCTTTATGGGCGGGAGAAGCCGGGATTAACAACTAATTCGTTTTGAATATGCAAAAACCTTCTATTCCAAAAGGAACTCGTGATTTTTCGCCTGAAGAGATGGCGAAACGTAATTATATTTTTAATACCATTCGCGACGTCTATCATCTGTATGGTTTCAGCCAGATCGAGACGCCGGCGATGGAGAATCTTTCTACGTTGATGGGGAAGTATGGCGAAGAGGGCGACAAGCTTCTTTTCAAGATACTGAATTCCGGAGACTGCTTTGCAGACATCACCGATGAGGATTTGAAAGAGCGCAATGCCCTTCACTTTGCTGCCAAAGCTTGCGAGAAGGGACTTCGTTATGATTTGACAGTGCCCTTTGCCCGTTTCGTCGTGCAGCATCGCAATGAGATAGCTTTCCCTTTCAAACGGTATCAGATTCAGCCGGTTTGGCGTGCTGACCGTCCGCAGAAGGGACGTTATCGTGAGTTTTATCAGTGCGATGCCGATGTGGTCGGATCTGATTCGTTGATCAACGAAGTGGAACTGATCGAGATCATCAACGAGGTGTTCCATCGTTTCGGTCTGCGTGTCCGCATTCTGATGAACAACCGTAAGATCCTTGCCGGTATTGCAGAGATGATCGGCGAGGCTGACAAAATGGTTGACATCACTGTTGCCATTGACAAATTGGATAAGATCGGTTTGGAAAATGTCAACGCCGAACTGAAAGAACGTGGCCTTTCCGACGATGCGATTGCCAAGCTCCAGCCTATCCTGAAGATGGAAGGTTCGAATCGTGAGAAACTGGAGACGTTGAAGACCGTCCTTTCTGCTTCTGAAGTCGGCTTGAAGGGCGTCGAAGAGATCTCCTTCATTCTCGACCGTGTGGAAAAGAACCCGATGGTTTCGCCCCTTGAACTGGATCTGACTCTGGCTCGCGGACTGAACTATTACACGGGCGCCATTTTCGAAGTGAAGGCAGTGGATGTTCAGATTGGCAGTATCACCGGCGGCGGTCGGTATGACAATCTGACGGGTGTCTTCGGCATGGACGGCGTTTCCGGTGTCGGAATCTCGTTCGGTGCCGACCGAATCTTCGATGCGCTCAACCAGCTCAACCTTTATCCTGCCGATTCTCTGCAGTCCACACAACTGCTGTTCGTGAATTTCGGCAACGAGGAGGTCGATTATATTCTTCCGATACTGACAAAAGTGCGTGCCGCCGGTATCAGCGCCGAGCTTTATCCCGAATCCTCAAAGATGAAGAAGCAGATGGCTTATGCGGATGCCAAGAAAATCCCCTTCGTCGCCATCATCGGCGAGACGGAGATGGCCGAGTCCAGAATCAATCTGAAGAACATGATCACGGGCGAACAGCATCTCGTTACCGAAGAGGAGCTTCTAAGTCAGCTTTTGTGGACCGAGAAGAAATGAACGATACATCTATATATAGGGAAAAGGCTTCGTCAGAAATGAGGAGGCCTTTTTCGATTTTTGATAGTCTTCCCGATTCGGGAAAGCCACTTTGCCGTTTTTTGTGAATTCCCAAATAGGGAATGCTTGGAAATGCCGAAAAGTGAATTCCCTAAAGGAAAACCCATTTTACAAGGCTGTAAAATCGAAATTCCAGGTGGAAAAGTCATTTTACAAGGCTGTAAAATCGAAATTCCAGGTGGAAAAGTCATTTTGCAAGGTTGTAAAATCGAAATTCGTGGAGGAAAACTCATTTTACAAGACTGTAAAATCGAAATTCCAAATGGAAAAGTCATTTTACAGTGTTGTAAAGCCGAATCCCAAATCGGGGAATGCCTGAAAGGCGCGGAGAGCGAATTTCCATTGTGGAAATTGCCTCAGATGTCAGATTCGCCTTTCCCCTTTTGCGGAAACTTCAGAACGATCCGTTTCGTAAAGGATCCGCTATGTATGTCGATAATTCATCAAAATGCGTTGTTGGTAGCCAACCTGTCAGTTTTAGAAAGATAAAATGCGAAGATGAATGAAAAAATGTCATGTTTTCATTTCCAAAAACGTTTGGCACAAATTTGGTAAGAATGTAGGCGTGTGCGAAAAGCATACGATTAAAGATATTACTAACAATTAAACTATAAAAAGATGAACATTAGACCATTAGCAGACAGAGTGCTTATTAAGCCGGATGCTGCAGAAGAGAAGACAATGGGTGGAATTATCATTCCCGATTCAGCTAAAGAAAAACCTTTGAAAGGTAAAGTAATGGCTGTTGGTAACGGTACGAAAGATGAAGAAATGGTTCTTAAAGAAGGTGACGAAGTTCTCTATGGCAAATATGCCGGAACAGAAGTCGAATTCGATCAGGACAAATTCCTCATCATGCGTCAGTCAGATGTCCTCGCAATTATTTAATCGTAAACAATAAAAAATCGTATAATCATGGCAAAAGAAATTAAGTATGACATGGATGCCCGCGACCTTCTGAAGAAAGGTGTGGACGAATTGGCAAATGCCGTAAAGGTAACCCTGGGCCCGAAAGGTCGTAACGTTATCATCGAGAAGAAATTCGGTGCTCCGCAGATCACCAAGGATGGTGTCACGGTAGCCAAAGAGATAGAGCTGACCAACGCTTATGAGAACATGGGCGCACAGCTGGTTAAGGAAGTTGCTTCCAAAACAAACGACAAGGCTGGTGATGGTACGACAACCGCTACCGTTCTGGCTCAGTCAATCATCGGTGTGGGCTTGAAGAATGTTACTGCCGGTGCTAATCCTATGGATCTGAAACGTGGTATCGACAAGGCTGTCAATGCTGTTGTTGGTAGTCTCGCTGATCAGGCCGAAGAGGTTGGTGACAAGTTCGAGAAGATTGAGCATGTTGCAAAGATCTCTGCTAACGGTGACGAGGAAATCGGTAAGCTGATTGCCGAAGCCATGCATAAAGTAAAGAAAGAGGGCGTTATCACCGTTGAGGAAGCCAAAGGCACAGATACGAAAGTTGACGTTGTTGAAGGTATGCAGTTCGACCGTGGTTATATCTCTCCGTACTTCGTAACGGATACCGAGAAGATGGAATGCGCTATGGAGAATCCTTACATCCTGATCTACGATAAGAAGATTTCAGCTTTGAAGGATCTTCTGCCTATCCTTGAACCGACCGCACAGAGCGGACGTCCTTTGCTGATCATTGCTGAGGATATGGATAGCGAAGCGCTTGCCACATTGGTTGTAAACCGT
>Ga0208826_1001680_pt1 | contig 17993 bp, 18 predicted proteins | sample AD_UKC115_MetaG_FD_184451 | JGI IMG/M metagenome (GOLD analysis project Ga0208826, IMG submission 184451) | Active sludge microbial communities of municipal wastewater-treating anaerobic digesters from Hong Kong - AD_UKC115_MetaG (SPAdes)... | ecosystem: Engineered > Bioreactor > Anaerobic >...
GCAAATGGGATGCCAGCTGCAGTGGCTCGACGGACGGCCCGGCCGCCAGTTCATCTACAACGTGCGCCGCGACGGCCCCGGCGGGCTGTACCCCGGCTTCGGCGCAGCGATCCACAACGTGGACACGGGCGAAACCCGGCACCTCGACAGCCCCATCTACGTGGCGGCGCCCAACAGCCGCTATGCGCTCAGCGTGGACTACAGCCGCCTGTACGTGACGCATGAAACCATCGGCTACTGCGAGCCGCGCGGCAAGCGCCGCGATCTGCCGCTGTATCCGGCCGATGACGGGATCCATCGCATCGATCTGGACGCCGGCGCGACCCGGCTGCTGGTGAGCTACGCCGATCTGCGGGACTTCCACCACCGGCCCTCGATGGACAAGGCGCTGCACTGGGTCAGCCACATCGAGATCAACCCATCGTCCTCGCGCGTGCTGTTCCTGCACCGCTGGACCGAGCGTGTCGAGGATGAAACCTGCTTTCTGCATCGCCTCATCACCATGGACCCGGACGGCCGCAACATGCGCCTGCTGGAGTGCTCCGATCATCCGCTGCCCCAGCTGGCCGACGACTTCGATCCGACGGCCGTGGGCACCTACGACTACGAGAAGTCCGAGTACCAGATCTCGCACCCGCTGTGGCGCGACGATGGTCACATCATCGTCTGGGGTCCGCATGCGGGCAGCATCCACTATCACCTGTATGCGGACGCCGATGGCGGCGCCGTGCAGGTCGTCGGCGACGGCATCCTGACCGAGAACGGCCACATGAGCTTCTCGCCGGTCAACCCGCGCTGGCTGCTGACCGACACCTATCCGGACCCGGACACCAACGAGCGCATCCTGATCATGTACGACTGCGATCGGCAGGTTCGCCACGAACTGGGCAGCTTCTACACCGACCCCGGCCTGCGCAAGGAAAACCGCTGCGACCTGCACCCGCGCTGGAGCCGTGACGGTCGCCAGGTGTGCATCGACTCGGTCCATGAGCACGAACGCCAGATGTATGTCATCGACGTCGGCGCCCTGGTCGATTCCCGTTGAGCTTTTCGATCACCAACCGCAAGGAGACAACCATGATGCCCGTCCTGTCCACCGTTCAGCGCCGCGTCCGCACCGCCGCGGCGGTCGCCCTGATGGCCGCCATCGCCCCATCGATGGCCCTGGCCGCCGACCTGTCGGGAACCCTCAAGAAGGTCAAGGACGACGGCATCGTGGTCGTCGGCTTTCGCGAGGCCTCGATTCCGTTTTCCTACTACAACGACGCCAAGCAGCCGATCGGCTATTCGATCGACTTCACCAACCTGATACTCGATGGCATCCGCAAGCAGGTCAATGCGCCCGACCTGAAGGTGCGCTGGTTGCCGATCACCTCGCAAAACCGCATCTCGCTGCTGCAAAACGGCACCATCGATTTCGAATGCACCACCACCACCCACAACGCCTCGCGCGAGCAGCAGGTGGATTTCTCCAACAGCCTGTTCATCATCGGCACGCGCCTGATGACCAAGAAGGACTCGGGCATCAAGGACTTTGCCGACCTCAAGGGCCAAACCGTGGTGGTCGGGGCGGGCACCACATCCGAAGTGCTGCTGCGCAAGCTCAACGTCGACCAGAAGATGGACATGCGCATCATCAGCGCCAAGGACCATGCCGAGTCCTCGCTCACGCTGTCCACCGGGCGCGCCAAGGCCATGATGATGGACGACGCCCTGCTGGCGGGCGAGCGCGCCAAGCTGAGCGACCCCAAGGACTATGTGATCACCGGAAAGCCCCAGTCGTATGAAGCCTACGGCTGCATGGTGCGCAAGGGCGACGCCGAAATGAAAAAGCTGCTGGACGATGTCATTGCCCAGACCGAAACCTCCGGCAAGGGCGAAGCCATCTACAAGAAGTGGTTCATGAGCCCGATCCCGCCCAAGAACCTCAACCTCGACTTTGCCATGTCGGAGGCCATGCAGCACCTGTTTGCGCATCCCAACGCCAAGATCGACCCTGAGGCGAAATGAACTACCACTGGAATTGGTCGGTCCTGCTGCAGCAGGTCGCAACCGGTGAAAATTCGACCTATCTGGGCTGGATCGCGCATGGCTTTGTGATCACGGCCATGCTCACGCTGGTGGCCTGGCTGCTGGCACTGGCGCTGGGCACGTTTTTCGGCGTGATGCGCACGCTGCCGGGGCGCTGGCCGCGGTTCGTCGGCATGAGCTATGTGTCGATCTTTCGCAACGTGCCCCTGATCGTGCAGTTCTTCATCTGGTACTTCGTCGTGCCCGAGCTCTTGCCCAAGGCGATGGGCGATGCGATCAAGAACCTCGATCCGACCGTCCAGTTCTTCGTCACCTCGGTGTTTGCGCTCGGGGTCTACACTGGCTCGCGCATCTGCGAGCAACTGCGCGCCGGCATTCAGGCGCTGGCCCGCGGCCAGGTGCATGCGGCGCTGGCGCTTGGCTTCACGCGCGCTCAGATGTACCGCCACATCATCTTGCCGCAGGTGTTTCGCCGCATCCTGCCGCCGCTCACGTCCGAATTCCTCATCATTTCCAAGAACTCCGCCGTGGCCTCGACGATCGGCCTGCTCGAACTCAGCGGCCAGGCGCGGCAACTGGTGGACTACACCGCGCAGCCCTACGAGTCGTTCATCATGGTGACGCTGGCCTACGTGGCGCTCAACTTCCTGATCCTGCAGCTGATGAGCGGCGTGCGCCGCCACTTTGCCCGCCCCGGCTTGATGGGCGAATAGGAGCGCACGGCCATGTCCTCATTCGACTTTTCTGCCCTGTGGAGCGCCCGCGCGATCCTTGCCGATGGCGCCTGGATCACGCTCAAGGTCACGCTGGTGGCGATTGCGTGCGGCATTGCCTTTGGCACCTTGCTGGCCGTCTTTGCGGTGGTCAAGGTGCGCGCGCTGAACGTGTTTGCTCGCGCCTACGTCAGTTTGTTTCGCTCGATTCCGCTGGTGATGCTGTTGCTGTGGTTCTTTTTGATCGTGCCGCAGTTGCTCAAGGCGGTGTTCGACCTGTCGCCAAGCGTCGATATCCGGCTGGTCTCGGCCATGGTCGGCTTTTCGATGCTGGAGGCCGCGTTCTTCTCCGAGATCATTCGGGCCGGCATTCTGGGCCTGCCGGTGGGCCAGTTTCAGGCCGCGCATTCGCTGGGCATGACCAACTTGCAGGCGTTTCGCCACATCATCCTGCCGCAGGCCTTTCGCGCCATGCTGCCCATCATGCTGACGCAGTGCATCGTGATCTTTCAGGACACCTCGCTGGTCTACGTCATCGCCTTGGGCGACTTCTTCAGCGACGCCGTGCGCATCGGCGAGCGCGACGGCACCGTCGTGCAGATGCTGCTTTTTGCCGGTTTTGTCTATTGGGTGGTCTGCGTGCTGCTGAGCGGCATCGTCACCCTGCTTCGGGGGCGGCTCAAATCGGCGTAGCCGCGGCGGTGCAATACCATTGCCGCATGACCGACCCGACCACCCACCTCATCCACCACCCCTACCAGGCCCCCGCCGGCTTTGACGCCCCGCTGCCGGCGGTGCACAAGGCTTCCACGGTCTTCTTCCCCAACGTGGCGGCCATGCGCACGCGCGACTGGAAGGACAAGAGCGGCTACACCTACGGCCTGCACGGCACGCCCACCACCTTCACGCTCGAAGAGCGCATCGCCACGCTGGAGCACGGCAAGCACTGCGTGCTGCTGCCCAGCGGCCTGGCGGCGGTGGCTTGCGCGTCCATGGCCTTGCTCAAAGCCGGCGACGAGGTGCTGATCCCTGACAACGCCTACGGCCCCAACAAGGCACTGACCGAAGGCGAACTGGCGGGCTGGGGCATCACGCACCAGTACTACGACCCGATGAACGTGGCCGACCTGGCCGCGCGCATCAGCGAACGCACGCGCCTGGTGTGGCTGGAGGCCGCCGGCTCCATCACGCTGGAGTTTCCCGACCTGATCGAGCAGGTGCGCCTGTGCCGCGCGCGCGGCGTCACCTGCGTGCTGGACAACACCTGGGGCGCGGGCCTGGCCTTCAACCCGTTCGACCTGGACGGGCAGGGCCTGGGCGTGGACGTGTCGGTGCACGCCCTCACCAAATACCCCAGCGGCGGCGGCGACGTGCTGATGGGCAGCGTGGTCACGCGCGATGCGGATTTGCACCGCCGCATCCTGAACACGCATATGCGCCTGGGCTGGGGCGTGAGCGGGGGCGACGCCGAGACCGTGCTGCGTGCCTTGCCCAGCATCGCGCTGCGCTACCGGGCGCAGGACCAGGCGGCGCGCCGCCTGGCGCGCTGGTGCGCCGCGCAAGCCCAGTTTGCGCAGGTGCTGCACCCGGCGCTGCCGGACAGCCCCGGCCACGCGCACTGGCAGCAGGTGTGCGGAGCCGCCGATGCGCATGGCGGCGGCGCGGCCGCGGGCCTGTTCAGCGTGATGGTCGATGCGCGCTATTCGCAAGCGCAGGTCGATGCCTTTTGCGACACCCTGCGTTTGTTCAAGCTGGGCTACAGCTGGGGCGGCCCGATCAGCCTGGTGGTGCCCTACAACCTGGCCGGCATCCGCGCCAACGGCTGGCCCGCGCAGCTGGCGCGCGGCACGGTGGTGCGGTTTTCGACCGGGCTGGAAGACGTGGCCGATTTGCAGGCCGACCTGGCGCAGGCGCTGGACCGGGCGTTGCCGACCTGAGGTCCCTGGCCCGCGGCCGCGCGACGGACGCCTTGCCGGCAAAACCTTGAGTTGAGGCAAGCATTGCCTTCGCTCCCCTGCGCCGCGCATGGACAGGCGCGCCCTGCGACGTGACAATGACCTCACCGCTCTGGCATGCGGCCGCGTGGATCTGCCCGCATCGCTGCGCGTGAAGCGCAGAGCCATTGGCCACAGGCTTTTTCTTGCCCGCGCCCGTGCAGTGCATGGTGCTGCGAACCGCCGGATCGGCCCCAATCCTCCACCCGCAAAGGAGCTTGAACCATGAAAGCAGCACGCTTCCACGCCCGCGGCGACATCCGCATCGAAGACATTCCAGAGCCTACCGTGGCCCCCGGCACCGTCGGCATCGACGTCGCCTGGTGCGGCATCTGCGGCACCGACCTGCACGAGTTCATGGAGGGGCCGATCTTCATTCCGCCCTGCGGCCATCCGCACCCCATCTCGGGCGAGTCCGCGCCCGTTACCATGGGCCATGAGTTCTCGGGCGTGGTCTATGCCGTCGGCGAAGGCGTGACCGACATCCAGGTGGGCCAGCATGTGGTGGTCGAGCCCTACATCATTGCCGACGACGTGCCCACCGGGCCGGGCGAGCGCTACCACCTGTCCAAGAACATGAACTTCATCGGCCTGGGCGGTCGCGGCGGCGGCCTGTCTGAAAAAATTGCCGTCAAGCGCCGCTGGGTGCACCCGATCTCCAACGCCATTCCGCTGGACCAGGCGGCGCTGATCGAGCCCCTGTCGGTGGGCCACCACGCCTACGTGCGCAGCGGCGCCAAGGCCGGCGACGTGGCGCTGGTGGGCGGCGGCGGCCCCATCGGGCTGCTGCTGGCGGCCGTGCTGAAGGCCAAGGGGCTGAAGGTCATCATCACCGAGCTGAGCGCCAAGCGAAAGGAGAAGGCGCGCGAGTCCGGCGTGGCCGATCACATCCTCGACCCGTCCCAGGTGGACGTGGTGGCCGAGGTGATGAAGATCACCGGCGACCAGGGCGCCGACGTGGCCTTTGAATGCACCAGCGTCAACAAGGTGCTCGACCAACTGGTGGCCGCCACCAAGCCGGGCGGCGTGGTGGTGATCGTCTCGATCTGGAGCCATCCGGCCACCATCAACGTGCACAGTGTGGTGATGAAGGAGCTGGACGTGCGCGGCACCATCGCGTACTGCAACGACCATCAGGAAACCATCAAGCTGGTGGAGGAAGGCAAGCTCAACCTGGAGCCCTTCATCACCCAGCGCATCCAGTTGCAGGATTTGATCTCGCAAGGCTTTGAAACGCTGATCCACAACAATGAATCAGCGGTGAAGATCATCGTTCAGCCCCGGCTCAAGTAGGGGCAGCGCCAGGCGGCGGGCGTGCGGCGGGGCGGATCGGCCACGCTGCCAGCTGCCCGCCGCCTCTTGAAAAGGCGTCGGAGGCCGCTTGGCAATCAAGCGAATTTGATAGCACGCGGCGCTTGCTGGTCAAGCGCTGGGCTGTGTTTTGTCTTGAGCTGCGGGCCGCTTATGATGCCGCATTTCACTGGACGCCCCTCCATGACCGACAGCGATCCCGCCATCAAGCCCGAGCCCGAGCCGGCATACCGGCCCTATGTGCCCCCGCCTTCGACGGTGCCGCAAGCCGTCATGCGGCCCCTGGGCCTGCTCGATCCCTTGCGTTGGCTGCGCGCCGGCGCGCGCGACTTTGGGGCCGCGCCCGGCATCGGCCTGTTCTATGGCCTGTGCTTTTGGGCCATGGCCGTGGTGCTGGGGCTGGTGTTTCGCAACAAACCCGAATACGTCATGTCGATTGCCTCGGGCTGCCTGCTGCTGGGGCCGTTTCTGGCCATGGGCCTGTACGAGGTCAGCCGCCGGCGCGAGCAGGGCGCGCGGCCCACGCTGGGCGCATCGGCCACCTGCTGGGAGCCGCACCTGCGCAGCATGGCGCTGCTGGTGCTGGTGCTGATCGTGCTGGAGCTGCTGTGGGGCCGCGCCTCGCTGGTGGTGTTCGCGGTGTTCTTCAACACCGGCATGCCCTCCACCACGGGCGTGATGCAGGCCATCTTCAACCTCGACAACCTCGACTTCATCCTGGTGTATCTGCTGGTGGGCGGCCTGTTTGCGCTGTTGGTGTATTCCACCGCCGTGGTCTCCATCCCGATGATCCTGGACCGCGACACCGACGCCATTTCGGCGGCCATCACCAGCATCCGCGTGGTGGCGGCCAACCCCATCACCATGGGGTGGTGGGGCGCGCTGATCGCGCTCTTGATCATCCTGGCTCTGTTGCCCTGGGGCGCGGGGCTGCTGGTGGTCGGCCCGGTCGTCGGTCATGCCAGCTGGCACGCGTATCGGGGGGCGGTGCGCTGGCAGGAACCGCCTGCCGCGGCGGGCAAGTCCGCGACCAGCCCGTGATGGTGGATGAGCGCACCCGGCAAGGCATGCGGGCGCTTGACTTGGACCAACATGAAGAGACGTGACGTCATCGCCGGAGGTCTTGCCGCGACGGCTGTCAGCGTTTTTCCGTTGGCGAATGCCAGGGCGGCGCCATTTGGGCGCGCGCGGCCGGGCCAGGCGGGCTGGCCCAGCGAGATCCAGTGGGCCGAGCTCGCAAAGGCGACCGGCGGCCGCCTGTCGAAACCCGTCGTGCCGGCGCAGCTTGGCGACGCGCTGATCCAATTCGGCCGCAACCCTTTCTACCGCGGCGATACGCCGGGACTCACCCAAAGCGCAGGCTGGCTTGGCGCGTGGCGCTCCGAGCCGAGCGCCTATATGGTGGCAGCCGAGAGCGCCGCTGACGTCGCCTCAGCCGTGCGCTTTGCCGCTGCCCACAACTTGCGGCTCGTCGTCAAAGGCGGCGGGCACAGCTACTTCGGAACGTCCTCGGCGCCCGATTCGCTGCTGATCTGGACGCACAAGATGAATGCGGTGGTGGTGCACGACGCGTTTCGGCCGCAGGGCGCGTCGGCGCCGGTGGTTCCGGCGATTTCGCTGGGCGCCGGTTGCATCTGGCTGCACGCCTATCAGGCGGCACAGAGCGCCGGGCGCTACGTGCAAGGCGGCGGGTGCACGACGGTCGGTGTCGGCGGACTGATTCTGGGCGGCGGCTTCGGTAACTTTTCCAAGCGCTATGGCCTGGCCGCGGCAAGTCTTATCGAAACCGAGGTTGTCACCGCCGACGGCCAGGTGCGCGTCGTCAACTCCGCTCGCGATCCCGACCTGTTCTGGGCGCTCAAGGGCGGCGGTGGCGGGACATTCGGCGTCGTCACACGCTTCACATTGGCCACGCAAGATCTGCCCGACCGCTTCGGTGCGCTCGACTGGGTTGTGCGTGCGCACTCGGACGACGCGTTCCGGCAGCTGATCGCAAAGTTTCTGGAGCACTACGCGACGACGCTCTTCAATCCGCACTGGGGCGAGCAGGCGCGCGTGACGCCGGAAAGGCAATTGCGCCTCTCGATGGTGTTTCAAGGCAAGACGAGCGCCGAAGCCGAGGCGGCTTTCAAACCACTGGTGGATTACGTTGCCAGCCACCCGGGTGATTTTGAAACGCCCAAGCCGCTGACGGCCGCGTCAATCCGCGCGTCGTGGTTTTGGCGCCCATGGGTCTATCGGATCTTCGCGCGCGATGCCGCCCGATTCGACGACCGCCCGGGCGCGAACTGGGGCGATTTCTGGTGGAAAGGCGACGGCAGCAATGCCGGCACGTTCTGGAGTGCCTACCAGTCGCTCTGGCTGCCCGCCGCGTTGCTCGAGCCTGCGGCCCGCGCCTCGCTCGCCGACGCGCTGTTTGCCTCCAGCCGCAAATGGACGGTTTCGCTGCATTTCAACAAGGGGTTGGCGGGCGCGCCGGCCGAGGTGATCACCGCCGCGCGCGACACGCCCATGAACCCGGACGTCGCCAACGCCTTTGCCCTGGCCATCATCGCAACCTCGACCCCGGACGAGCCCGCCGAAGGCTTGCCCGAAATGGTCCAAGCGCGCGAGCGCGCGCAGCGTGTCGCTGACGCCTTCGAGGCCCTGCGTCTGATTGCGCCGGGGGCGGGGTCATACTTCAATGAGTGCGACTACTTCCTGGAAAACTGGCAGCAGGGGCAGTGGGGTGACCACGATCCGCGGCTCGCCGAAGTCAAGCGCCGATATGGCCCCAAGGGGCTGTTCTTCGTGCACCACGGCGTGGGCAGCGAAGGGTGGAGCGCCGACGGGTTCGTGCGGCAAGCGTGAGGTGGGAGCGGCGCGCTGCGAAGGTCAAACTCGCCTTTGCGCTTGGCGCTCAGCGCAACACCGGCGCTTCGGCCGCCAGAATCTGCGCACTGGCCCGATCGAACGCCGCCTGCGAGCGATCGCTCGGCGCCACCGCCAGCGCGTGTTCGAACTGGCTGAAGTTGCGCCGGGTCGACGTGGCGTAGCCGGGGTCGTAGTGTTTCTCCAGCAGCTCGCGCACGACGGCCTCGGTGTGGCCGGCGGCGATCTGCGTCTTCCAGCCCTCGACGACCGCGCGTCCGCGCAGGGTCACCAGAGCGTCCAGGCGCTCGCAAAAAAAGGCCGGGTTGCTGACGAAGAAGGGGTAATCCTCCAGCAACAGGGCCACGCGCTCGTCCTGGCTCAAGTCCACGCGCAGGCAGGCGCTGGCGCGCATGGCGGCGACCAGCGACTCGGGCAGGGTGAGGTTGCCCACTTTCCTGCTTTCGGCCTCCACATACACCGGCCGCGCGGCATCCAGCGCACGCACGGTGTCCCACACCTGCGTCTCGAAGTGCTTTTGCGAGGGCTGCGACACCCCGGGGATGGCGCCCAGCACCGAGGCGCGGTGCCGCGCCAGCGCCTCCAGGTCCAGCACCTGCGCGCCGGCAGCGGCCAGCGCGTGCAGCAGGCGCGTCTTGCCCGAGCCGGTCGGGCCGCAGATGACGCGAAAGTGCAGCTGCTCGATGCGCGCCGGCAGATCGGCCAGCATGGCGGCGCGAAAGGCCTTGTAGCCGCCTTCCAGCACCTGCACCCGAAACCCGATTTGCCCCAGCACCAGCGCCAGCGCGCCGCTGCGCTGGCCGCCGCGCCAGCAGTACAGCAGCGGCTGCCAGTTCTTGGGCTTGTCCATGCAGTGCCGCTCGATGTGCGCGGCGATGTTGCGCGCCACCAGCGCGGCGCCGCGCTTGCGCGCCTCGAAGGGGCTGACCTGCCGGTACATGGTGCCGACTTCGACCCGCTCGGCGTCATGCAGGCTCGGCCAGTTGTCGGCGCCGGGCAGCTGGTCGATGGCGAATTCGCTTTCGCTGCGCGCGTCGACGATGGTGTCAAAGCGGCCCAGCTGCGCCAGCGCCTGATCGGCAGGAATGCGCTGCACGCTCATTTGAGAAGTCGTCGCAGTTCGGGCCAGACGTTGGCCAGGATCGTGGGGTGCGCCGCCGCCGTGGGATGGATGCGGTCGGGCTGAAAGAGCCTTGCCGCGTCCGGCCCGTCGGCCACGCCCTTGAGCAGAAAGGGCACCAGCGCCGCTTGTCGCGCCTTGGCCACCTGCGCAAACACGGCGGCAAAGCGCCGGCCGTAGTCGGCCCCGTAGTTGGGCGGCACCTCCATGCCGACCAGCAGCACCCGGGCGCCGGCCTGCTGGGCGGCCTGCGTCATGGCGTCCAGGTTGGCCTCGGTCATCGACAGGGGCAGTCCGCGCAGGGCGTCATTGCCGCCCAGTTCGATCACCACCACGGCCGGGCGGTGCTTGTTGAGCAGGGCGGGCAGGCGCGCGCGCCCGCCCGACGTGGTGTCGCCCGAGATGCTGGCGTTGACCACCTGGGCTTTGACCTTCTCGGTCGTGAGCTTCTGCTCCAGCAGCGCCACCCAGCCGCTGCCGCGCGCAATGCCGTATTCGGCGCTCAGCGAGTCGCCCAGCACCAGGATCACCGGCGCTTCGGTGGCTGCCAGGGCCGGTGCGGCGGGGGCTGCCAGCGCCCAGCGGATAAAGTGTCGTCGGTTCAATTCAAATGGCTTTTTCATGACGGTTCAGTCAAGGGGCAATGCGCCCGGCGCTGTTGCAGCGCCCATCATCGCGGTGGAGCATGTCTTCAAGTCGGTGACCGACTCCACCGGCACGCTGGATATTCTGCGCGATATCCATTTCAGCCTTGCGCCGCGCGAAACCGCGGCCATCGTCGGCGCGTCGGGTTCGGGCAAGAGCACGCTGCTGTCCATCATCGCCGGGCTGGACACGCCCACGCGCGGTACCGTGCGGCTGGCGGGCGAAGACCTGTTTGCGGTGGACGAGGACGCGCGCGCGGCACTGCGGGCGCAGAAGATCGGTTTCGTGTTCCAGAGCTTTCAGCTGCTGGGCAACCTGAGCGCGCTGGAGAACGTGATGCTGCCGCTTGAGCTGGCCGGCCGCCGCGACGCGCGGGCACAGGCCAGCGAGATGCTGGCGCGCGTGGGCCTGGGCCAGCGCCTGCGCCACTACCCGCGGGTGCTCTCGGGTGGCGAGCAGCAGCGCGTGGCGCTGGCGCGCGCCTTCGTGGTGCACCCGGCCGTGTTGCTGGCCGACGAGCCCACCGGCAGCCTGGACTTCGCCACCGGCGCCACGGTGATGGACTTGATGTTTGACCTGAACCGCGAACTGGGCACCACGCTGGTGCTGGTCACGCACGACCTGGCGATTGCGGCGCGCTGCCAGCGGCGCCTGAGCATCGACGCCGGGCGCATGGCCGAAGACACCGCGCATCCTGGCCAATTGCTACAACAGGCATAGCTGACTGCGCTTTGCACACGCCGGTAAATGGCTGATTGGGTGCGAAAACCGGCTATAGCTGGAAGCCCACCGTCGCCACGATGCCCTCGCCGATGTCGCGCCACCAGTTGGGCGGACGTGCCGAGGCGGGCGTGCCCTGGTGCGCGGTCTGCGTGATCCACTGCGCCAGCCATTCGATCTCGCGCGGGCCGTAGAAGGCGGCCATGGCCTCGTAGTTGATGAACAGGCTGCGGCTGTCCAGGTTGGCGGACCCGCACAGGGCCAGCACGTCATCGACCACCACGGCCTTGGCGTGCAGCATGGTGGGCACCAGGTGCACGTGCGCGCCGGCGTCCACCAGCTCGCGCACCGCGCGCCCGCGCGCCCAGTCGGCCAGGCGGTGGTTGGACTGGCGCGGCAGGACCAGGGTGATGCGCAGCCCGCGCTTGGCGGCCAGCAGCAGCGCCTCCAGCAGGCCCTCGTCAGGCACGAAGTAGGGCGTGGCCAGCAGCAGGCGCCGCTCGGCATGGAAGGCGCTGGACACCAGCAGCGCGTGCAGGATGTCTTCGTGAAAATCCGGGCCGCTGGGTACCCACTGCGCCAGGGCCAGGTCGGCGGGCCGCGCGGCCGGGTCGGGGTGCGGCAACGGGGCGATGTCGCCAGCGGCCACATGCTGCGCCAGGCGCTCGGCGTAGTCCAGCCGCGTGGCCTTGCGGGCGCCGTGGGCAATGTGCCAGTCGCCCTCGAACAGCGCCAGCGCCTGCGCCGCCAACGCGCCCTCGGCGACAAAGCTCAGGTCCAGCCAGGCCGGCTCGTCCACGCGGCCAATGAAGTATTCGTTGGCCATGTTGCGCCCGCCGGCCCACAGGCGCGTGCCGTCGGCCACCACGATCTTGCGGTGGTTGCGCAAGTTGGCGCGCCCGCGCCCCGGAAGGCCCAGCGCCGGCACGAACAGGCGCGTGTGCACGCCGGCGCTCTTGAGCAGCGCGTCGTGGCTGTGGCCGCTTTTCAGGTTGCCGATGCTGTCGATCAGCAGGCGCACCTGCACGCCGGCGCGCGCGCGCTCGGCCAGCGCCGCGGCCACCATGGCGCCCACCTCGTCGTCGCCCAGCACGTAGGTGCAGATGTCCAGCGTGCGGCGGCTGGCGGCGATCACCCCGCGCAGTTGCTCCAGGGCGGCGTCGCCGTCGGCGGCAAAGCGCACGTCGGCCTGCGGCTGCGCCCCAGCCACGCCCAGTGCCGCCAGCAGGCGCGTGGACCACAGCGGGGCGGCGTGCGCCCAGGGCCCGCTGGGCACGGGCTGACTGCGCGTGGCCGGCCGCAGCAGCTTGCGCGTGCCGAAGATCAGGAACAGCGGCAGCCCCAGATACGGGAACGCCGCGATGCCGAACACCCAGGACATGGCCGCATACGGGTGCCGGCGCTGGCGCCGCACGCGCGTGACGACGATGTAGGTCAGCAGGCCCGCCGCCACGAAGGCGGAGTGTTCCAGGGGAGACAGGTGGGGCAGGGCGATCATGGGCGACTGGCTTGCGATGATGCCTGAGTCGGCGGCGGGTTTGCAGTCGGCAGCAATCGGCGATCACTGCGCTCGACTCCGGATGGCGAACGTGAGCGGGCATTGATAATGGATGAATGTCAGCTCCCAAAGTCCTGTTCGGCTTTCACGCCGTCGGCGTGCGCCTGAAGACCTCGCCCGCGTCCATCGTCGAGCTCTATGTCGATGCCACGCGGCGCGACGCGCGCATGAAGCAGTTTCTGGCCCGTGCATCGGAGGCTGGTGTGCGCGTGATCGAGGCCGATGCAGCGCGCTTGGCCAGGCTGTGCGGCGGCGCGGGGCACCAGGGCGTGGTGGCGCGCGTGCAGCCGATCGAGACCGCGCATTCTCTCGACGACTTGCTGGATGGCCTGAACGAGCCGCCGCTGCTGCTGGTGCTGGACGGCGTGACCGATCCGCACAACCTGGGTGCCTGCCTGCGGGTGGCCGACGGCGCCGGCGCGCATGCCGTCATCGCGCCCAAGGACCACGCCTGCGGCATCAACGCCACCGTGGCCAAGGTCGCCAGTGGGGCGGCCGAGACCGTGCCGTACTTCATGGTCACCAACCTGGCGCGCACGCTGGGTGAGCTGAAGGAGCGCAACATCTGGATCATCGGCACGGCCGGAGAAGCCGTGCAAACCCTGTATCAGGCTGATCTGGCGGCCCCCACCGCTCTGGTGCTGGGCGCCGAGGGGCCGGGCCTGCGCCAGCTCACGCGCAAGACCTGCGATGCGCTGGTGCGCATCCCGATGATGGGCGCGGTCGAGAGCCTGAACGTGTCGGTGGCCAGCGGCGTGTGCCTGTACGAGGCGCGGCGTCAGCGGGGCTGAAGGTGTTGCGGTCAACTCATCCATGCAGCGCGGTGCGGGCGGGTGCCCTCGGCCTCGATCAGGCGCATTGTGCCCATGCGCGGCGATGGAAAACGCGGGCGAAGCACGCCGGCACATTGCCCTGAAGGCGCGCCGCGCGCCTGGGCGCCGTACCACGCGGCGCCGGATTCAGACCCGCACCGCTGCGCGAAAGCCCCGCGCGGCGTAGTACGAATCGGCGCCGTTGTGATAGATGAACACGCGGCCAAAGCGCCGGTCGCCAAACAGCGCGCCGCCGCGGTTTCGCACGTCGGCGGGGGTCAGCAGCCAGCTCGAGGTCCTGGTGTCGAACTCGCCCAACGTCTGCAGGTGGTGGTACTGCGCGTCGGTCAGCAGCTTGACCCCGGCCTCGGCGGCTGCGTCCAGCGCGCTGCCGCCGGGCTTGTTTGCCTTGCGCGCGTCCAGGGCGATGCGGTCATAGCAGAGGCTGCGGCGCCCAGGCGGGCTTTCGAGCGAGCAGTCGCAGAACACGCAGACGCCCGCATCGTGGTCGATGACGTCCGGCTCGCCGCCCGTGGCCTCCATCCAGTGCAGGGCGCGCAGCGCATCGGGCTGGCCCAGCAGACGCTGTTGCACGTCGGTCCACGCGATGCCCGCGTGCCGGTGCATGTGCTTGTCGAAACGGTGTTTCAGGCCGCCGAGGAGTTTCTCGCGTTCTTGCGGAGTCATGGTCGCAGGGGGCTCGCACGAAAGGCGCCGTACGGCGCGTTCCGGTTGGCATGATCTGGCTTTTTCTGCGCGTCGTCCAGTGGTGGTGACCCATCAGTTCGCTTGCGAAGCGCGAGCGAAAGGAGGGCATGGTGAGGTCGTCCATCCACCTTGTGTCTCAAGTCGGCGCGATCGCGGCGATTTCACCACGGGTCTGGCTGACTGTGCGCTCCTGCCCGGTGGCAAACGCGGCGTTGTCCGACAGACGCAGCGGCCGGCCGGCCCTACGCTTGACACAGCGGTGTAAGGTGCCTTACACAGGTGCTGCCGCGATATCGAAATCTTTTCAAGCGAGGTATCAAAATGATGGCACTGACACGAATGGACACTCTGGGCGCTTTCGTGATCGCCGTGGCGCTGCTTGGGCTTGGCGGTTGCAGCGGCATGACCCGGCAGGATCAGAACACCGCCGTCGGCGCGGGCATCGGAGCCGTCGGTGGTGCGGTGTTGACGGGCGGAGATGCGTTGGGCACCGTGGGCGGCGCGGCCGTCGGCGGCGTCATTGGCCACGAGGTCGGCAAGAACAAGCGATAGCCGACACCGGCGTGGTGCAAGAGGCCCCGTGCTGCGTGGCGATGGCTCCAGTCATTGCATCGAATGCAGGCCGATGCCGTTGCCCTCGGTACCCACGACCAGCGCGATGAAGCCGTGCGGCGCGATCGAGAACTTGGGTTTTCACGCCGCGCAGGGCGCTTGCGGCGTCGGTCGTGGAGTACGGCGTGGTCCAGCCCAAGAAATCGCGACCGGCGGCGATGTCGTCCCAGGGCCTCACGCAAAACACGGCGTAGCGGACGTCGCGTGCGGCCAGATCGGCGCGTACGTGCTCGTTCAAGGCCACTTGGGTGTGCGTGCAACCTGGGCTTTGCTTGTCATGCGGCGCACCGTGTTTCCACATGAAGCGACAAGCCGGCCATTGACGTCTCTTGCAACTGGCGGTGCGCGGGCGGTCCTTCAGCCGCGCATCGCCGCCTCGATGGCTGCCACGTCGATCTTTCTCATCGTCATCATGGCGTCGAAAGCCCGCTTGGCGGCGGCCGGGTCGGCGCTGGTGTAGGCCTGCGTCAAGACCACCGGCGTGATTTGCCAGGACAGGCCCCACTTGTCCTTGCACCAGCCGCATTGGCTTTCCTGACCGCCGTTGCCGACGATGGCGTTCCAGTAGCGGTCGGTCTCGGCCTGATCCTGGGTGGCGACCTGGAACGAGAACGCTTCACTGTGCTTGAAGGCGGGGCCGCCGTTGAGGCCCAGGCACGGGATGCCCAGCACGGTGAACTCGACCGTCAGCACGTCGCCCTGCTTGCCGTCGGGGTAGTCGCCCGGCGCGCGATGCACCGCGCCGACCGATGAGTCGGGGAAGACTTGGGCATAGAAGCGCGCGGCCTCTTCGGCTTCGTGGTCGAACCAGAGGCAGATGGTGTTCCTGGCGGGGGTGCTCATCTCGTTGCTCCTTGCTGGAGTGGGTTGGTGAAGGAGGCCGCGTCATGGCGCAAGGGTGGGTGTCGTCCCGTGTCACGAGGCCTTGCGACGAAGCACGAAGTGCGCGGCCTTGGGCGAGCCTGTGTATTGCTCGCAGTCGTAGCCCAGCGCGCGCAGGTCCAGGCCGTCGAACAGCCGCTCGCCGCGGCCCAGAAGCACGGGCGAGACCGCCACGTGCATCTCGTCGATCAGCCGCGCGCGCAGATATTGCTGAATGGTGCTGACGCCCCCGCCGATGCGCACGTCCCGCCCGCCGGCGGCCTGGCGGGCCTGCTGCAGCGCCTCGTGAATGCCGCCGGTGACGAAGTGGAAGGTGGTGCCGCCGGCCATGGGAATGGACGCTCGCGCGTGGTGGGTCAGCACGAACACCGGAACGTGGTACGGCGGGTTGTCGCCCCACCAGCCCTTCCACTCGGCGTCGGGCCACGCACCACGAACCGGGCCGAACATGTTGCGCCCCAAAATCCAGGCACCCACGTCCTTGAAGCCGCGGGCGGCGAAGTCGTCGTCGATGCCGCCCTCGCCACCTTCCTGGCCATGCATCTGCTGCCAGCTGCGCGTACCAAGAAACCACCCATGCAGGGATTCGCCGCCCACGCCCAGCGGGCATTCAAGGCTTTGCTCGGGGCCGGCACCAAAACCGTCCAACGAAATCGTGAAGCTCTCCACGCGAAGTCTGGACATGATGTTTCCTGGTTGCGAGCGATGACGAGAGGGGGTCGATCGCGCCGAAGTCTGCGGATGAGCGGCGGACCAGATGCGGTTTCATTTGACTGCCCGCTCGACAAAGGGTTTGGGCCGCGCACGTTCAGGCGTTCAGGACTGCGGGTCGAACCCGAAAAGGCGCAGTTCCTGGTCGCAGCGGCAGGCTCTTGCGATTCGCGCGGCCCACGCAACAGCCGCCTCGCGCGGGGGCAGTTCGAGCACGGTGAACCCACCGTTGAGCGGCGGTGCCCACGAATAGCCGCCCGCGGCGACGGCGCCATCGGGCGAGACCAACACGGGTGGCACGGCTTCGTCGATCCCGCCGCCGAAGACGTAGACGCCCGCAGCCTTGGCCTGCTCGATCACGGCGTGCGAGTCGTGAACCACCGCGTCCCACTCGCCGTCGGGCACGACCATCGCCGCACTGGGGAACGAAATCAGGTACTTGGACATGGTGCTCGCGCCATGGGCGTTGACGACGGCATGGGGCTGTACTCGGCCTAATCCGGGATGTCCGACCCCACCAACGCAGCCAGTTGCGCCAGCGAGTCCTGCCAGCCCAGATAGCACGCTTCGAGCGGGATGGCGGCCGGGATGCCGCTTTGCGTGATGGCCAGCTCCGTGCCGCAGCTCACCGCGGTCAGCATGACTGTGACCTGCAGATCGCCGGGCAGACTGGTGTCGTCGAACCGGTCGGTGTAGCGAATGCGCTGGTGGGGCACCAGTTCGAGGTATTCGCCGCCAAACGAATGGCTGTGGCCGGTGCTGAAGTTGCGAAACGACATGCGGTGCGCGCCGCCGACACGCGCGTCGAGCTGGTGCACGGTGCAGGTAAAGCCATGCGGTGGCAGCCACTTGGCCGCGGCGTCGGGCTCCAGAAACGCGCGATAGAGCTTTTCGGGCGTGGTGCGCAGCACGCGGTGCAGGCGGATGGTGCGGTCATCTGACATGATGGGTCCTTGGGATTGCGTGTCGGGCGATCAGGTCTGTGCGGCCACGTTGACCATCCACGGCGTGCCGAAGCGGTCAGTCACCATGCCAAAGCCTTCGGACCAGAAGGTCTTGCCATAGGCCATGGCCACGGCGCCGCCTTGGGTCAGCGCGTCGAACACGCGCCGGCCTTCGGCAGCATCGGCCACCTGGATCGAAACCCACAGGCCCTGGGGTTTTTTGTAGGCACCGCCGCAGGTGTCGGGGTCTTGCCCGGGCGTGGTCGGCATGGCGTCGGACGCCATCAGCGACTGCGCGCCCACTTGCAGGTGCACGTGCATGATCCGATTCTTGGCGCCTTCGGGCAGCGGTGGCATGCCG
>Ga0208826_1001688_pt1 | contig 17896 bp, 17 predicted proteins | sample AD_UKC115_MetaG_FD_184451 | JGI IMG/M metagenome (GOLD analysis project Ga0208826, IMG submission 184451) | Active sludge microbial communities of municipal wastewater-treating anaerobic digesters from Hong Kong - AD_UKC115_MetaG (SPAdes)... | ecosystem: Engineered > Bioreactor > Anaerobic >...
GGGATGGCCTTTTCGAAGCCGTAGAGCATGTCGCGCACCACGTCCGGGTCCGCGTTCTCATTGACGGTGATGCCGGCGGTGGTGTGCGGCGACCAGACGACGGCGATGCCCTCCTGCACGCCGCTCTCCCGGAGATCGGAGAGAATGGACGCCGTGATTCTGGTCATGGACTGTGCCCCGGCTGTACGGAGCTTATGGGAAAACAGGTTCATAAAACTTCCTCCCTGTGCGGTTGGCCGGAATCCTTCCGGGACCGATTGCGGAATTCCGCTTTTTCTGATATACTTCTATTACTTTCTTTTATTATACCATAGTTTATGGCGAAAAGACAAAATTCCGGGAGGTGCGGCATATGGCACGCGGCGGAGAGACGGATACTTTTGAAGAGAGCAGCTTCCGGCTGCCGGAACGGATCGAGACGGAGCGGCTGATCCTGCGCAAATGGGTGCCCGACGATCTTGGGGATTTTTATCACTATGCGAAGGACCCTGAGGTCGGCCCGCGGGCGGGATGGAAACCCCATGCGAGCGTGGAGGAATCCGCAGAGAAGCTGGCGGAATTCATCGCCGGCGAGGAGGTGCTCGCCATCGTGCTCAAGGAGAGCGGAAAGGCCGTCGGTTCGGTCGGCCTGCACCCGGATAAGAAGCGCGCTGCTCGGGATCTCCGGGAAATCGGATATGTGCTTGCGCAGGAGTGCTGGGGTAGGGGCCTGATGCCGGAGGCCGTGCGCGCCGTGATGGACTGGGCCTTCCGGGAGGGCGGCCTCACCATGCTGACCGTGTACCACTTCCCGGAAAATCTCGCCTCCGGCCGCGTGATCGAGAAATGCGGCTTCCGTTATGAAGGGACGCTCCGCCGGGCGTGGAAGGTCTGGGACGGAAGCATCAAGGACGAGCGCTGCTTCTCCCTGACCAAAGAGGAATATCTGGGGAATCCCTGAAACGGGCAGCCGGAGGGCCGCCGCTTCGGGGGATGCCGAAACCGGCCGCGTGAAAAAACACGCGGCCTTTTTTGCGCGTTTGTTTCTCCGGACAGGGCGAGCACCGGATGAAGAAATCAAAAACGAGCACGAAATTTGTCCGAAAGAGGGAGAAAATCCAGAAATTTGAAGAGAATCAAAACCGGAGAGGAAAATGAAGCAGGGATGGTTGACAAAAGAGATATTTAGTAATATACTATTTCAGTAATTTACTGAATGTATGGAGGCAATTAAAATGGAAATCCCAATCAACTTGAAACATAAACCAGTATTCCTCTGCCCGGATTACGACGAGGTCGACGGCCGGGAGGCGGGGAACTCGGAGACGAAAGGCCTGTCGCTCGGGCTCGCGCAGTGGAACGACCGAGGCAGCGTCGACATCTCGGCCAAAGTCTGGCGCAAGAGCGGGGAGCGCTGGTCGCGCCAGTCGGAGGAACTGCCGATCCACCGCGTACTCGATCTTGCGCTGCTGATCACGGAGGCCAAGGCGTTTCTCGCCGATTCCTACCGCTTCCCGAAGCTCTATGACGAAAAGAACCCGCTGATCGCGAGAATCGGCCTGCAGGGAAGCGCCATGACGGTGGAGGTCTGCGACCAGAATCCGATGCTGGATACGGATATCCGCCTGTTCGCGGAGGCACTCTCCCGGGACGACGAGCTGATCTCCGAGCGCATGAGCTGTCTGGCCGACCTGCTGAACGACGCCGGCTACGGAAAGAACGCCGGGAAATGAAACACGGCGGCGGCCCGCCGCGGCATATTTTGCCCTCAGGCATGTTCGCCCGGGGGCATTTTTGTTGTACAGCCCCGGTCGCCTATTTTGCCGGTCGCCCGACCTCCGATGCCGAGGAGGGCAGGGCCCTTCCGGTCCCACCTCTGCCGAAGCCGCCCGCCTGGGAGAGACGGAAAAACGGTGTAACATGTTCCACGTGGAACCTTTACGGAAAACCGAGAGACAAAGCGCCTTTCCGTTTCTTCGCTATTCTCTCGTTCCCCAGTCGCTGACTGCCAGGCACTCTACTTCCCAACAGCACCGGCCTCTGCCCAAAGCACGAGGAAGAGCCTGCCCCGGCACACGTCGGCGGCCCCCCGCGACATATTTTGCCCTCAGGCATGTTCGCCCGGGGGCATTTTTGTTGTGCAGCCCCGCTCACCTATTTTGCCGGTCGCCCGACCTCCGATGCCGGGGAAAACGAAAAAACGGCACAACATGTTCCACGTGGAACCTTCGCGGAAAATCACGAAGCAGAGCGTTTTTCCGCCTGCCGCCCGGATTCCGCTGCGGAAAGCTGCCTGCCTGTCCGGGGCATGGGCGGAAGGCCGTTCCGAATGATATGTGCCGGCACCTCATGGCGCATTCTGACCAGATGCATTCCCGACCGCAGGCTTTTTATGATACGCTTCCGCCGCGGGAGCCGCCTGCTCAAAAAAAGCGACATGTTCCACGTGAAACCTTTTTAAAAAAAACGGATGCGGGGTTCCGCACGGAACAATTCAAAGGCCTTTTTGCAAAAAGAGAGGGCAATTTTCCCGCTTTTCCTTGAAAAAAAGCGCATATATGATATAATTCTAATATCATACGGAAATTTACGGAGGCAGAAATGGGAAAAACCATCGCTTTCGCCAACCAAAAGGGCGGCGTCGGGAAAACCACCACCGCGGTGAACCTTGCCGCTTCCCTGGCGTACCGCTGCCCGGGCAGGGTGCTGCTCGTGGATTCCGATCCGCAGGGCAACGCGACCTCCGGCGTCGGTATCAACAAGCGCGAAATGAAGCATACTATCTACGATATCTTCACAGGCGCCTGCCCCGCGGAGCAAACCGTCGTCCGCACAAAGTTCCAGAATCTCGATCTGATCCCCTCCAGCATCGATCTCGCGGGCGCCGAGATCGAGCTTGTTGAGATGGAAAACCGCGCAATGAAGCTGCGCGAGGCGCTCGCATCCGTCAAGGGGCGCTATGATTATGTCTGCATCGACTGCCCCCCTTCCCTTGGGCTGATCACGATCAACGGCCTCGCCGCCTGCGACACAATCCTTGTGCCGATCCAGTGCGAATACTACGCGCTGGAGGGCCTCTCGCAGCTGATGGCGACGGTCCGGCAGGTCAAACGGCTCTACAACAGCACCATCGACCTCGAAGGCGTGCTGCTCACCATGTACGACGGCAGGCTCAACCTGACGGTGCAGGTCGTGGACGAGGTTAAAAAGTTTTTCCCCCAGAAGATCTTCCGCACGATCATTCCGCGCAATGTCCGGATTTCGGAGGCGCCGAGCTTCGGCGCTCCGGTGCTGTATTACGACCAGGCGTCGAAGGGCGCGCAGTCGTACCTCGCACTGGCGGACGAGATTCTGGAGAAGAACAGAACGGAGGGATAGATTGGAAAAACGAAGAGGCGGGCTTGGAAAAGGACTCGACGTGCTGTTTGCCGACAACGGGGCGGAGACGGGCGGCGTCAGCATGGTCCGGATCTCGGAGATCGAGCCGGATCTCTCCCAGCCGAGAAAAGATTTTAACGAGGATGCGCTGGCCGAGCTTGCAAAATCCATCGAGGCCCACGGCATCCTGCAGCCGCTGCTGATCCGGCCGACCGCGAGCGGCATGTACCGGATCGTGGCCGGCGAGCGCAGATGGCGGGCCGCGCGGATGGCCGGGCTCTTTGAAGTGCCCGCGGTGATCCGGGAGCTCAGCGAATCGGAGGCTGCCGAGGCCGCGCTGGTCGAAAACCTGCAGCGCGAGGACCTCAACGCGGTCGAGGAGGCGAAAGGCTTCCGCCAGCTGATCGATAAATACAGCTTGACGCAGGAGCAGGTCGCCGACGCGGTCGGAAAATCCCGCCCGGCCGTCACCAACGCTCTGCGGCTGCTCTCCCTGCCGGGCGAGGTCGTCAAACTCGTCGAGACGGGCGCCCTGAGCGCGGGCCATGCGAAGGCAATTCTCTCCGCCGGGGAGGAAAAGCGCGTCGCTCTCGCCAAAAAGATCGCTTCAGAAGGACTTTCCGTGCGGGAGGCGGAGAAACTCGCCTCCAAAAGGGAGAAACAGCCGAAATCCACGCCCGCGGCGTTCCCAAAGAACAGCTGGTATAAGGAAATGGAGATCGCCCTGACGCAGGAAACCGGCCGCCCGATCAAAATCACCGAGGGCAAAAAGGGCGGATTCCTCGAGATTCCGTTTTATAATAAAGAGGAGCTTGCGGAGATCTGCGAGCGCCTGGCCAATAAAAAAATATTTCAATGACATAAGGAGAAAAAAGTATGCTCGATATTCGTTTTATCAGAGAGAACCCGGATACGGTAAAAAATGCCTGTAAAAGAAGAAATAAAGACATGGACGCCGACGTCGACGAGATCCTTGCGATCGACGCGGAACGCAGAAAGATCAACACCCAGGTCGACGAGATCAAGGCCGAGCAGAACCGCGCCAGCAAGCAGATCCCGATTCTGAAGCAGAACGGGGAGGACGTCTCCGGCATCATGGCCGAGATGAAAAAGCTTGCGGACGAATCCCGGGAGCTCGGGAACAACCTCTCCGAGCTCGAAAACCTGCAGCGGGAGATCATCCTGCGCATCCCGAATATCCCGCACGAAAGCGTCCCTTATGGCCGCGACGACCGCGACAACATAGAGGTCCGCCGCTGGGGAGAGCCCAAAACCTTCGACTTCGAGCCGAAAGCGCACTGGGATATCGGCGCCGCGCTCAACATCCTTGACCCGGAGCGCGCCGCAAAGGTCACCGGCACCCGGTTCCACTTCTACCGCGGCTTCGGCGCCAAGCTTGAGCGCGCGATCATGAACTATTATCTGGATTTCCACTCCGCCAACGGCTATACCGAGGTGTTCCCGCCCTACATGGCCAACACGGCCTCGATGACCGGTACCGGCCAGCTCCCGAAGTTCGCCGAAGAGATGTATAAGATTGAGAACGAGGATCTCTACCTGATTCCGACCGCCGAAGTGCCGGTCACCAACCTGCACCGGGACGAGATCCTTGACCGCAGCCAACTGCCGATCAAATATTGCGCCTACTCCGCCTGCTTCCGCGAGGAGGCCGGCAGCGCAGGCAGAGATACAAGGGGACTGATCCGTCAGCATCAGTTCAACAAGGTTGAGCTCGTCAAATTTGCCGATCCGGATCATTCCTACGAGGAGCTCGAGGATCTGACCCACGAGGCGGAGCTCGCCCTGCAGGGCCTCGGACTGCCGTACCGCGTCGTCGTCCTCAGCACCGGCGACGTCACCTTCTCCAGCGCCAAGACCTACGATATCGAGGTCTGGATGCCCTCCTACGGCAGATACGTCGAGATCTCGAGCTGCTCCAACTTCGAGGATTTCCAGGCCCGCAGGGCTTCGATCCGCTGCAAGGGCGGCCCGAACGACAAGCCGGTCTTCGTCCACACGCTCAACGGCTCCGGCCTCGCCATCGGCAGAACCACCGCCGCCATCCTTGAGAATTATCAGAATGCCGACGGCACCGTCACGGTTCCGGAGGTGCTCCGCAAGTATATCGGCACCGATCTCATCAAATAAGAAAACAACGGATTTTTTCCGGGGCGGGCGAAGAACCCGCCCTGTTTTTTTGCCTATTTTATAACCTCCGCCCGCAGCCGACGGTACGCGGCCGCCTCTCCATGCGCAGGGCGGTACATTCCCGCAGGCCCCGCCGGCAAGCCCGCCCGCAGCATGGAAAAGTGCCGACGACCGGCCCGGAGAGAAGCTGCCATCCCGAAAAACGCCCCGCCGACATGCAGGCTGCCGGCATCCCGCGGCGATGAACGGGAGTATCGCGGTTTTAAATAAGAACATATGTTCTTATTCCGCGAAAAAGTGAGCCGCGGCCCGGAAAAAGGGCCGGAGAAAAAATTTCATCCTGCAAAACGGAAAACAAAAAGAAGTTCCTTCTTGCAAAACGAAAAGTAAGATGATAGAATAACTTAAATATACATCCGAAGCCTGTTTTTCCATAATTTCATATAAAAAGGGGAATCTTATGCTGAACGCGAATTACGAAAACAAGTTTGTAAAAGAAGGGCTCACGTTCGACGATGTGCTGCTGATCCCGGCGAAATCCGACGTGCTGCCCAAAGAGGTCGACGTCGCGACGACGCTCGCCCGCGACATCAAGCTGAACGCGCCGATCATGACGGCCGCGATGGATACGGTCACCGAATCCGCGATGGCGATTGCCATTTCGCGGGAGGGCGGCATCGGTATCATCCACAAGAACATGACCATCGAGGCGCAGGCCGACGAGGTCGACAAAGTCAAGCGCTCCGAAAACGGCGTCATTGTCAACCCGTTTTTCCTTTCCCCAGATCATCTGGCCTACGACGCCAACGAGCTGATGGCCAAATACCGCATCAGCGGCGTGCCGATCTGCGACGAAAAAGGATACCTCGTCGGTATCATCACGAACCGCGATATGCGCTTCCTGACCGATTTCAACGTCAAGATCAGCGAGGTCATGACAAAAGAGCATCTGGTCACCGCCCCGGTGGGCACCACGCTTAAGGAGGCGCAGGAAATTCTGCGCACGCATAAGATCGAAAAGCTGCCGCTCGTCAACAAAGAGGGCAAGCTCAAGGGCCTGATTACGATTAAAGATATCGAAAAAGCGGTCCGCTACCCGAATTCCTCAAGAGATAAGGATGGCAGGCTGCTCTGCGGCGCCGCGATCGGCGTCACAGGCAACGTGCTCGAACGCGCGCAGGCGCTGGTGGACGCGGAAGTCGACGTGCTCGTGCTCGATTCCGCCCACGGCCACAGCGCGGGCATCATCCGCTGCGTCGAGATGGTCAAATCCGCTTTCCCGGAGATCGCCCTGATCGCCGGAAACGTCGCGACCGCCGAGGCCACGGAGGATCTGATCAAGGCCGGCGCCGACGCAATCAAGGTCGGCATCGGGCCCGGCTCCATCTGCACCACCCGCGTGGTCGCCGGCATCGGCGTGCCGCAGATCACGGCGATCTACGACGCCGCCTGCGCCGCGCAGAAATACGGCATCCCGGTCATTGCCGACGGCGGCATCAAATATTCCGGAGACATCGTCAAGGCGCTGGCAGCCGGCGGAAACGCGGTCATGCTCGGCTCCATGATGGCCGGCTGCGAAGAGGCGCCGGGCGAGATGGAGATCTACCAGGGCAGAAACTTCAAAGTCTACCGCGGCATGGGCAGCCTTGCCTCGATGGCGAAGGGCAGCAAGGACCGCTATTTCCAAGAGGATAACAAGAAGCTGGTTCCGGAGGGCGTTGAGGGCCGCGTGCCGTATAAAGGCACCGTCTCCGAAGCGGTCTTCCAGATGCTCGGCGGCCTCCGCGCGGGCATGGGCTACTGCGGCTGCCGCACGATCCCCGAGCTGCAGGAGAAGGCGCAGTTCGTCCGGATCACGAATGCCGGCCTCCGCGAGAGCCATCCGCACGACATCTATATCACCAAAGAAGCGCCGAACTACTCCGTCCATGTTGAATAAGCCCGTCTATCAGGGAAGCCGGTGGTTCGGCCACCTCTGCGCAGGTACGGCGATGTTTTTCTGGAACACCTCCTACCTTTCGACAAAGGTGCTGCTCGAAGACTTTACGCCGATGGAGCTCAGCTTTTTCCGCTTCCTGCTGGCCTATCCGCTGCTCTGGCTGATCGCGCCGCGGAGCATCCCCTTCCGCGGCTGGAAGAAAGAGCTTCCGCTGATGGGCCTCGGCATCACCGGCGTCACCGCCTACTACTTCTTTCAAAATACCGCGCTGACGCTGACGACCGTTTCGAACGTCGGCGTGCTGATGAGCGTCTGCGGCCTGATCATCGCGGTGCTGAATCGGGCTTTTTATAAAGAAAGAACCTTTACGCCGACGTTTGTGGCCGGCTGCCTGATGGCGCTCGCCGGAGCCGTGGTCGTCACGCTGGAGACGAGCGGCGCGATGGATTTCCGCCCGGCGGGAGACCTGATGGCGCTCGGTGGCGCGCTCTCATGGGCCTTTTACAGCGTCCTCAACCGGAAGGTCGGCGCCGAGGGTTACCCCGAGATCGCGCTGATCCGGCGGACCTTCTTCTGGGGCATCGTGTGGATGCTGCCGATTCTGCCGTTCACGGAGTTCCGGATCGGGGCGGAGCGCTTCCTCCGGCCCGACAACCTGCTGTGCTTTGCGCATCTGGTGCTGTTCTGCTCGATGTTTTGCTACATCCTCTGGAACATGGCGGTGCGGAACCTCGGCATCCTGACCACCGGCCTCTATATCTACGCCGGGCCGGCGATGGCGGTGCTGATCTCCGTCGTCATCCTGCACGAGCCCATGACGGCCGTCTCCGCCGCCGGCATCCTGCTGATCCTTGCGGGGTCGCTGTTTGCCGGAAAGAAACGGTCGGAGGAGGAGCCGGTTTCCCCTTGAAAACAGATTTTATAAAAAATGAGCACCGCCGAAAAGCGGTGCTCATTTTGTTTTCGGAGAAAATTTCCTTCTGTGGAAGGCTTAATACTGGCCGGGCAGATATCCGGGCAGCTCGCTGAAGTCGGAGAAACCCAGACCGTGGGCCTTCTCGCGCATCACCTCGTAGAGCTCGGCTCTGGAGGCCTCGACGTAAGGCATCAGGAAGTGGAAGCCGATGCCGCAGGTGAAGATACAGAGCAGGTACCAGCCGAGGAAGGAGAGCTCCATCACGAAGATCTCCCATTTTTCGCCTTGGGTCATCCGGCGCGAGAGCTCGAACGCGCGGTCCATGGAGATATTCGGGTTTTCGGAGAGGATATACGGGATCATGTAGTACTCGTAGGATTTGACGATGCCCGGAATGACGAACAGCAGGGACCAGAGAAAGATTTTCAGCTCCCGGATGAACATGATCTTGACGATGTGCAGGTAACTGCCGTGGCCGAACGCCCAGAAGAGGCGGCCGAACCCGGATTTGAAGCCACGGTTTTCCATGAAATAGCGGCGCATGCCGACCTGCATCGGCAGGACGACGAAGGCCATGTATCCATAGGAGATAGCCATCGCAACGACGACGGCCACGACGATCATCAGGGTCACCGAGATCGCCACCGCCGGGTTTTCCAGATACCGCTCAAGCTTGTCGCTAAATTCCTCCCAGAACGGGTGGAAAGCCCCGATCCCGGCTCCGGTTCCGGAGAAGGTAAAACTGTCGAAGAAATTGCGGACCGAAGAGCTGCTGTACGCCCCGGAGAAAAATCCGCTGCCGCCGCCGGAAATCAGGCCAAACACAAACGTGACCAGGAACGGCATCCAGTAATTCCGGCGGAGGATTCGCTTTGCCTCTTCCTTCAGTCTTGATCTTTGCCACATGATAGATCCCTCGCTTTCTGCAAGCAATTATATCGCAGAGAAAAAGAACTTTGATAAACAAAATGTGAATTCTGAGGGAATTTTTTAAAAATCCCCTGCCTGCGTTTTCCTTTGGAAGTATCGCTTCCAGTATTCGTTTAGGGAAGTATCGCTTCCAGCGTTTCTTTTGGGAAGCATCGCTTTCTGTATTTCATTTGGAAAACGGAGGAATCCCCTAAACTTCCCCGGAGGACGTTTCCGGGCGCATAGCCGGCGGCTGTGCCAAGACCTTGCGGTGCGACCGGTTTCGTGGGCGGCGCGGCGGATGCCCGGTTTCGGCGGGCGGGAATTGCCGCACGAGAGAGGCCCCCCTTCATGGGATTTTCACAAAAAAATGCCCCGCGCCGGAAAAGGCCGCGGGGGTGCCCGGCGTGCTCAAAAAAACGCGCCGGCCGGAATCGGAGACAGGCCGTAAAAAAAACGCCCTCGCGGGAGGGCGTCGGGTCAGAGCAGATACAGGTATTCGGGATGCTCGGCGAACCACCGGATCGCATAGGAGCAGGTGGGGCTGGCCTTGAGCCCGGCAGAGCGGATCTGTTCCACCGCGGCGGTGAGCAGCTGATCGGCAACGCCCTGGCCGCGCAGGGCGGGATCCACATAGGTGTGGTTGATGTTGGCAACGCCGTTGGAAATCGGGAACGTCACTTCCGCGATGCGGTTTCCGGATTTGTCGGTCGCGTAAATACTGTCTTGCTCGTGTTGGAATTCCACAACAATCACCTCAAGGATAGTATATCAAATTTTTCCAAAAATACAAGGGACAACCTGCGCGGGAAGAACTTCCAATAAGAAACCGCCCTCCGGCATATATCCGCCTGCGGTGCGTACCCGATTTCCGGCGGGAAGGAAGAGACACGGCCGGTTGCCGCAGAAGGAAAGCGTGGGGGAACCTCCGGCGAATGCCCGCCTGATCGAAAAGGCTGCAGCAATTACAAATGGAAAAATGCCGCATAGGACCGAATTTTTAACTGCGTGGCGGGAGAGGGGAGGCGCACCCGGCTGCATGCGGTTTATGGCCGGGAGCCTCCCGAACGGGAAAAGCCCCGTTCAGGAGAACGCCGACGCGATAAGCAGCCCCAGTACGGCCCCGTAGATCGTGGAAGAGAACGGATTCGATGTGATCGGGCAGGAACCGGAAGGGCAGCCGACGAAACGGTAATACAAAAAACCCGCCGCAGCGCCGACGAGGCCGCCGATGATGTATTTCAGCATATCCAAAACTCCCTTCATTCAGGATAGCTTCATGATACAGGAGATTCGGGCGGAGTTCCGTAACTTGGTTACAAAAGGCCGTCCGGGCACACTGCCCGGAGCCGGCGGGGAAAAACCGGACGGAGAAGCCTGGGATCGGCGTTCTTGGCGGCGGGAACGTAAAAATTCCCGAAAAAAGGACGCGCCCCGTTTGGGGCGCGTCCTTCGAAGTCACTTTTTATTTTTTGAAACAATCGCTGCAGTAAACGGGGCGATCGTTGCGGGGCTGGAAAGGAACCTTGCAGGGTTTTCCGCACTCCGCGCACACCGCGTCGTACATCTGGCGGGTGCCGCCGTTTCCGCGGGATTCGTTTTTACGCGCGTCGCGGCAGGCCTTGCAGCGCTGCGGCTCGTTCGTAAAACCTTTTTCAGCATAAAATTCCTGCTCGCTGGCAGTAAAAGTGAATTCTTGTCCGCAATCCTTGCAGACGAGGGTCTTGTCTTTGTACATGAAATACCTCGATAAAAAAATTATGCGATGCACATTCGCATGGCATATTGTAAGTATAACGTATCGAAAGTGAATTGTCAATATGTGTAAGCATATCTCTGCTGTAATATTTTTCCGCGATCTAAAGCGCGAATATTTTTGAAAAAGCCCTCATCAGGAAAAAAAGCACCCGGCTTATTCGGCCGGGCGCTTTTTATCGTAAGATGGGCTATGCGTCGGTTTTGGTGTGGCAAAGATGTACGTTTTCCCTCTCCATCGAGCGGCGGAAGGTATCGAGCTCGTGCTGCCAGATCGAAACGGCTTCCTTTTTCTCTCTCGCGGAAGCGGCCGCCTCGCTGACCTCGATCCGCCTCAGGTCAGACAGGCATTGGGAATCATCTTCGTCCGATCTCCGGGAGGGGAAATCATATTCGTCTTCGCTGTCACTCTGAAAACCCGCTTCATCATTTTGAATGACGGAGTCATCTCCCATATTCATCCCTCTTTCTGCCCGGACGGGTCCGCAGGGGATCCGCCCACTGCATGAATTATGGACATATTCTATCATGAAACGTGCCATGGTCAATACCTTTTTGGAAACTTCAAAAAAAATTCAAAATTTCCGACTTCAGGAAGCTTTTTTGCCCGGAAGCGGGGTCGTGCAAAGGAAATTCTCTCCGGAAAACCCGTTTTCCGGGAATCCCACGTGCGGAGATACTCCGCAACGAGGAGATACTCCGCTTTGCGGAGAAGCCGGTTTTTCCGCCGGAACGGCATACCAGCATACGGCGCGGTAATCCCGCGGATGCATACGGGCTTCTTTTTGCACGGCGCGGCCGGCAAGAGCGGCTTTTTCCCCAAAAAACGGGCGATTTTAAACATCCGCCTGCCCGCGGACACTCCTGATAGGTGGGCCGCCGCGGATGGGGAACCGGCTGCGCCTCTGCCGGCGGTGAGATCGGCCGGGGGCTTCCGCTTTCTCTTTTGTACGGGGGCGTCCGGCCGCCTTCCGGAATTCCCACCAAAAAGGATATGCGGCTTCCCGTAAAAGCTTTGGAAACCGGAATAAGATATTCCCACCATTGGGTGGGGATTCCCACCATTGGGTGGGGATTCCCGCCATTGGGCGAAGATTCCCGCATGCGCGGGGCAGACCTCTCCGGAGCGCTTCCGCCGGGAAAAAAGTAAAGAAAAAAGGCACCCTGAAACTCAGGATGCCTTTTGGTGACCCGGGCGGGAATCGAACCCACGTTACAGCCGTGAAAGGGCCGTGTCTTAACCGCTTGACCACCGGGCCTGGTAGCGGCAAATGGATTTGAACCATCGACACTTCGGGTATGAACCGAATGCTCTAGCCAACTGAGCTATGCCGCCATATTCGTCCCATCACAGGGACGAGTAACATTATATTCTATCGGGAAGTGCTTTGTCAATACTTTTTTCAAGAAGATTCCGGGCCCCCGGCGGTGCTCATCAGGGCGGCCGCGGCGGCGATCACCGACTCCGCATAGGAACTCCGGATCACGAAGCGCACCTTTCCGTTGACGCCCACGTAATTCTGGCGGGCCGGCCCCTCAAAAAATTCGAGCGTATCCTCGCCGTCGGCGTAACGGTACGTCACCTTCAGCACGGAGACGAGCTCCATGTCGGCGGGAATTTCGGCCCAGCCGTCGTTCTCGGCGCCGACCAGCATCTCATAAAAGGCGGAGAAGGTCTCCGCGTCGGAGAGGACGGCGGAGGAGGGGGTATCCGGATAGGAGGACCAGGCGTCCGCCGTGAGGAAGGAGCCGGCCTCGCCGTGCTGGATACCAAACTTAAAATCGCCGTCCGGCGTCTCGAGCGAGAGCTCGTCGACCTCGGAGACCGAGGGCATCAGCATATAGGAGCTGACGTAATCCCGATAATCGGCGCAGTACCACGAATCGCCGGCCGGCTCTTCGATCGCGTAGATCACGGGAATCCCCTCTACCGTTACGCAGACGCGGCCGTCCGCATCCGGCTCCGAGGCAAGGAGCTTGAAGTGTACCGGTTTTTCCTCCCCGGTACCGTCGCCGACATAGGTCGACTGAAGATCGACGGTCGCCCACGGATCGTCGAGCCCGCAGGCTGCGAGATCTTCATCGGTGGAGAAGTAGGAGACGATGTCGGCCGCATCAAGATCAAAGGGGGAGTAAATCAGCTTGAGGCAGGTGTCGGAGGCCATCGGATAGACCTCCCCGCCGACGGAGATCACATCCGCGGTGAAGACGGCCGCGGAGGAACTGCCCGGATCGGCGGCGCTGACAATGAACGGCTCCGCAAGCCGCCGGCCGCCCACGGTCATCGAGACGAGCTCATAGAGGTAGCTTCCGGTGGAGGAATCGGAGGAGGTCGGCGTGATATCCGTGTCGAGATACTCCTTCGGCTCCATCAGAAAGTATTTCAGGTGGGCGTTATACATCGTATAGACCTTCCCGTCGAAGAGCACATAGTTGCTCGAAGGGGAGGCCGCCGGGACCTCATCTCCGATACGGAGCGTGACCTCGGCGCCGTCCGTGTATTTCACCGTGACGACGGGGCCGTCGTCATCCGCGAGGCCGAAAGCATCGAGGCCGGCGAAGGCGTCGATCTCCCGCTGGGCGGTCATCGTGGTGGCGTATTTGGCGATGTAGGCGAGCGACCCGGCGTTGACCGGCAGGCCCTCCAGCGCCGGAATCTCGGTGGTGGCATCCCCGGTGCCGACCGCATAAAGCGCCCCTGCGCCCTTGACGGAGACGGAGACGAGCTCCGAATATTCCCGCGCGACAAGCGGGATGGATTCGGCTTCGGATTCCGATTCCGCGGGCTCCTCCGCGTCATCACCGGGATTTGTCAGCAAAACGGCGGCGAGCGCCCCGCAGAGCAATACGAATACGCCGAGCACGGCGATCAGGGTTTTGGTCTGTCTTTTCATGGGCGGCCCTCACATCCGGTGGCGGCGGACCAGCATCCAGATGCCGGCCGCGAGCACGCAGAGCGGAATCACGACAATAAACACAGCCGAACTTATGATGACGTTGGAGCCGGTCATCGTGTTGGCCTCGCCGGAGACGTTCTTCGGTGCAATCGCAATGGCGTCCTCCCGCTCCGTCAGCTTGTTGAGCACGCCGACGATATACTCCGCGTTGGAGAGCACGCTCGTCGTCAGAAAATCGGAATCAAACGAATAGGTGGAACCGAACAGGAAGACCTTGCCGCCGGTCGAGGCGTTCTCGCTCTCGGCAGCGACCGTCACGTTGCCGACGATGTCGGAATCCTGCGGCGTGTAGTTGTTGATGAGGCTCGGGTCGTGATAACCGGAAGTCTCCGAGAGGGAGAGCAGCACCTTGGCCGAGACGTCCCCCTTGCTTTCAGAGAGAACGGTGAGCGGCCGCGCGAGATAGAAGGCAACGTAGGTGCCGGAAGTCTCAAGCCCTGAGGAGTACTCCGTGTCGTCGAAGTCGACGATCGGGAAATACGGCGCCGTGCCCACCATCTTGGAGGAATCCGTCTCAAAGGCGAAGCCGTCGAGCGCCCCAAGGCCCCACTCCGCAAGGAATGCGGAGAGAACGGGCTGTTTGGCGCTGCTGCAATAGGGGTCCGTAAAGAGCAGCAGCTTTCCGCCGCCCGCGAGGAACGTGTCGAGCTTTTTGAGCGTGTCCTCGTCGGGGTCGTTCTCCGGCCCGAACCAGACCGCGATGTCGGCGCCCTCCGGGGCTTCCTCCGTCACAAGGTTCCATGTGACGGCCTCGTAGTTGTTGCCCTTCACAAGGGTCTGCAGGCTGTCGGAGGCGAGCTCGCCGAAGCCGCCGATGAACGCGACCTTCGGGCGCACGCCGCTCACCACATACAGGATCTCGTTGAGCACGCTCTGCTCCACATGAGAGGTGGAGGTGAGATTCTGGTTGTCGTCGTAGGCGTAATCGAACATGTCGGAGAAGTTGAGGACGGAGACATTGCCTCCGGCGGAACCGTCCACGACGGAACCGTCCGCGACGGAGCCGTCCGCGGCGGAGCTCTCAAAGATCACGTCGTAGGCCTTGAGATCGTAATCCGGGTAATTGGCGGCGAAGGTCGGGTTGGCGGCCAGATCGACGTAGTCGATCGTAATTTTATCGGAATTCTGCGCGAAAGCGTCGAGCGTCTTGCCGGCCTGTACGAGATCCATGTAATCATAGGAATAGGCGAGGCTCTCCTTCGTCGCAAGGACATGAATCGTGACGTCCTGATCGAGGCTCTGAATATAATCGATCGTCTCGTCCGAGATCCCGTAGAGGGAGCCGGAGGTGAGATCGATGCTCAGCGGATAGCGGTCCATCAGCACGCCGGCCAGCACGTTGAGCACCACAACGGCCGCGACCACCCCAACGGTAATCAAGGTGGCGACAAGGCCGAATCTGCGGCGGCGTTTTTGGGCGAGGCGCGAATCCAGCGCCGAAACGACGGCGGCATCCTCGGCGGCGTCCGCCTTTTGCTCGGCTTCGGCCTCTGTGGTGACTTTCTCCTCGATCTCATCGAGGGCTTCGTCCACGGAGGTCTCTTCCGCGGCGGGAGTTTCGGCTTCCGGAGTTTCCTCCGAGAGGTTCTTTTCCTTTTCGTTCATGCGTGTTTCCTCCTTTCAGCTCCATCTCTGCTTTTCAAGGACGCGGGCGGTCAGGAACAGGAAGACGCCCGTCACCGAGAAAAAGAAGAAGACGTCGGAAATATCGATCACGCCGAGCGTGAGGTTAAAAAAGCGGGTATAAAAGCTCAGGCCGAGCAGGGCGTTTTTTATGGTTTCGGAGGAAACCACCGAGGCAAACTGATCCAGAATGGAGAGCAGCAGCATCGAGACGAAGCCGAGGACGGCAGCGATGATCTGGTTTTCGGTCAGCGCGGAAAAAAGCATGCAGATGGCGATGCTGGCCGCCCCCAGAAGCAGGATGCCGACGAGGCTCGTAAAATAGACCGGCCAGTCGAAATCCGAAAAGGCCGAGAGTACGACAGCCTCCGGAATCGTGACGGCGATGCCGAGCGCAAAGACGAGAAACGCCGCAAGGAATTTGCCGGCGACGAGCTCCGAGAGGCGCACGGGAGACGTCAGCAGGAGCTGGTCGGTGCGGAGCTTGCGGTCCTCGCTCAGCAGCCGCATCGTCAGAAGCGGAATCAGGTACATGCCGATATAAAACGAATAGGCAAAGGTGTACATCATCGAGGAGAGCCCGCTGTAGACGATGATGAAATAGATGACGCCCGTGAAGGCGAAAAACAGCGCGAGGTACACATAACCGATCGCGCCGCGGAAATAGGCGTTCAATTCACGCCGCAGAATCGCTCCCATTACGCGTCGCCTCCTTCCGTGGGATCTTCCGTGAGCTGCAGGAAAATGTCTTCGAGGGAGAGCTCCGAGCTGCGCATTCCGAGCAGCGCCCATCCGTGCTCAAAGACCGCTCCGGAGACGCTCCTGCGGATGTCGTATCCGGAGGCGGCCTCCACGTTGAAATCGAAGCAGCCGGGCTCGCGTTCGCCGAGCGAGGCCGCTTTGTCGATATGTTTGAGTCGGCCGAGAGTCTCCAGAATCGCCGCTTCCGGCCCTTCGACCCGGACCGTCAGCTTGTGGTCGGTGGAGAGGGCGTGGGAGAGCTCCTCCGGCGTACCGTCCGCCACGAGCCGGCCCTTGTTGATGACGATGACGCGGTCGCAGACGGCCTGCACCTCCGGCAGAATATGTGAGGAGAGGATTACGGTGTGGTGTTCGCCGAGCTCCCGGATCAGCGTGCGGATCTCGATGATCTGCTTCGGGTCGAGGCCGACGGTGGGCTCGTCCAGAACCAGCACATCCGGGCTCCCGAGCAGTGCCTGCGCCAGACCGACCCTCTGCCGGTAGCCTTTGGAGAGGTGCCGGATCACCCGCCCGCGCACGTCGCCGATGCGAACCAGATCGCAGACTTCCTCAAGATGCTGCTGCTTGGGCAGTTTGACTTTTTTCAGGTCGAACACGAAACTAAGATATTCCTCAACCGTCATGTCGACGTAGAGCGGCGGCATCTCCGGCAGATAGCCGATTTTTTTCTTCGCCTCCAGCGGCTCCTCCAGGATCTCGTGCCCGTCGATGGCCACGGTCCCGGAGGTGGCGGAAACATATCCGGTCAGGATATTCATCGTGGTGGATTTTCCCGCGCCGTTCGGGCCGAGAAAGCCAAGGATCTCGCCGTCGCGGACCGTGAAGCTGATATCGTCGACCGCGCGCTTCGATCCGTACTGTTTGACGAGATGCTGTACCTCAATCATTGCCATCCCTCCAATTTCCTCTCTGTGAACATGGCTATCATATCAGATTCCCGGAAGGAATTTGTGAATTTCCTTTTAATTCATCGTGATTTTCTTGTGATAACAGAAAGAAATTTCCTTATTATTATATATTCCTTATATATTATATCAGCGCACAAAGGAAATGCAAAGGGATTTGATTTTTTGGAAGAGATACAGTATAATAAGTCCAACACGCAAAGGAGGCGATCGCTTTGAAAATCGACAAGGATAAACTGAAAGACAAACTGGCCACGGCACTCATTGCCATTGGGTTCGTCGCGGCGTTCCTTTTCCTCTATGCGTTTTTCGCCCTTAAGAGCACACTCTTTTGAGTACACCGTTCTTTGGACAAAAATGGGAGAAGATGCTCATCCTTGATCCGGTCAAGCTATGTGCAAAATGACCGGAATATTTTTCGCTTTTTTGGAGAAATACATCTTGACACCGCTTGTCCATGATGGTATACTTGCAGAGCTGTCTCAGAAAAGAGACAACGCCCAGGACCTTGAAAATTGAACAGCATAGGAAACCCTTGAATTCTCAAGAGTAAAATATTGCAAAGAGATATTCCTAAACAGATAATTCTAGAAGTCAGCGATGACGAAAGAAGCTTAAGGAAAAG
>Ga0208826_1001689_pt1 | contig 17890 bp, 17 predicted proteins | sample AD_UKC115_MetaG_FD_184451 | JGI IMG/M metagenome (GOLD analysis project Ga0208826, IMG submission 184451) | Active sludge microbial communities of municipal wastewater-treating anaerobic digesters from Hong Kong - AD_UKC115_MetaG (SPAdes)... | ecosystem: Engineered > Bioreactor > Anaerobic >...
GTCTGGATTATATTCAGACTGCAAAGATGGAGAATCAATTCAAATCGACACGCGCTGTTTTTGCTTATAACTAATTGTATAACTACGTATTACAAAGAACTAATTTATTTTTCTTTGGACACTAGTGAATCCTACTGATGAATTTTTGCAATCCTTTTTTGTTAAAAAATGGGATATATCTATGGTTAGACAAATCTTTCCTGAATATTCGACATTGAAGGAGACAAATAGCACATTAAAGGCTTTTTGTCATTTCATAAAACTGAAGTTAGTAAGAGATTTAGGTCTTATTAAGGATCCAATTTCATTTGAAACTTATAATAAAATGCATGGAGCACAATCCTAAAGTTAGTGTCATAATTCCTGTTTACAATTCTGCAGATTATTTGAAAGAGACTCTTTTGTCGGTTATTAACCAGACTCTTAGAGATATTGAAATCATTGTAATCAACGATGGCTCTACTGATAAGAGTGAAGAAATAATTGAATTTTATCAGAAAGGTGACTCAAGAATAAAATATTGGTTTCAACCAAATCAAGGGCAGTCTATTGCAAGGAATGCCGGACTCGATAATGCAAGAGGAGATTTTGTCTATTTCATGGATAGTGATGACCTTTTGGAGCAAGATGCATTGGGGATCTGCTATAATAAGTGTATCTCTGAAGATTTGGATTTTGTTTTTTTTGATGCAGATGTTTTTTCTGCTAGTAATGCGCAAATTGGCTGGGAATATATAAGAGCGGGGAAAATTACAGAGGAGATGGCCTCGGGAGAGGTGGCTATGGAAAAATTGCTGAATACTAATTTGTTTAGAGTAGCGCCATGGCTTTTCTTTATAAAACGAGCTTTTATTGAGAATTTTAAACTCAGATTTTATCCGGGAATTATCCATGAAGATGAACTTTTTACCACTCAGATGTTCCTTTTGGCACAAAGGGTTGAATATATTTCTAAGGTTTTTTTTCATAGAAGAGTCAGACAAAATTCAACTATGACAACTAGATTTTCAGCAAAGAATGTTGAAGGATATCTGACTGTTATTAGAGAGCTGAGATTATTCGCTGATAGAATAGATAATCACAAAAAGATAATAGTTGAGAGAGAAATCTATTTAATAACAAATTCTCTTGTATATCAATCACATATTTTGTCCGTGAAAGAAAGAAGACTTATAATCCAAGAATTAAAAAAACTTAAATGCCTTGGTCATGCCGACTTTAAAAGCTTGATTGTGATGAGTTTTCCTTTCACTGTTAAAATAAAACCCAAACTCAAGAAATTTTTACTTAATTTTAAAAACATTATGCATCTTAACTGGAGGAATAAATCATGAATACTGGTTTAAGGATTTTTCTGACGCTGATCTTTTTCCAAATATCGCTGTCAGGTGAGATAAAAGCTCAGTACACAATTGATATTTGCCAGAAAAAGGCAGCCGAAAATTACCCTTTAATCAGGCAATACGGCCTTATTGAGAATTCAAAGATGTATGACTTGAAAAATGCCGGTATGGCTTATCTGCCTCAAGTAGCTTTTCAGGCGAAGGCTTCCTATCAATCTGATGTTATAGAAATACCTTTGAATATTCCGGGGATAAATATCGAGGCTCTAAGTAAGGATCAGTATAATGCTGCCGTGCAGGTTGATCAGTTGATTTGGGATGGAGGTATAACTTCTCTTAGAAAATCCGCAATCAGTCAGCAGTCTGAGGTGGAAAAATCTAAAGTCGATGTAGACATGTATGCCATAAAAGAGAGAGTAAGTCAAACTTATTTTGGTATAGTTTTAATTGATAAACAGATAGAACAACTAAATCTTTTGCTGAAGGATCTTGACAGGAATCTCAATAGAATTAAATCTTATATGGACAACGGCTTGGCAAATGAATCTGATATTGACCAGATAAATGTTGAAATAATAAACGCCGGTCAGAAAATGTGTGAGCTTAATGCAGGGCGGAAAGCATATATCTCAGTATTGTCGTCTATGATGGGGGTTGAGCCGGACTTTAAAGCAACTTTCGAAGTGCCACAACATTTAACAGTTTCAAAAGAGATAAAAAGACCAGAACTATCAGTAATGGCTTATCAAAGTAAATTGCTCGATACACAGGCAGGAATGGTCAGATCACAGCTTAGACCTCGATTTGGTCTCTATTTTCAGGCAGGATATGGACGTCCGGGACTTAATATGTTGGAAAATCAGTTTTCTCCATTTTATATAGCAGGTGTTAAGGCTGTATGGAGTTTAGGCGGGCTTTATACAAAAAGAAACGAACTAAGTATGATAGAAATAAATAAAAAAAGAATTGAGAACACAAGGGACGCTTTTATTTATAATACTAATCTTCAAGTAATTATTCAATCCGAAGAAATCGATAAGATAGCCGAATTGCTTAGGAGGGACGACGAAATTATTTTTCTGCGGGAGAAAATTCTCACTGCTGCTGAGATAAAACAGAGTGAAGGCGTTATCTCTGTTTCGGAACTTATGCATGAGATGAATCAGTTGGATGGAGCAAGAGTTACCAGAGCAAGACATGAAGTGGAGCTTTTGATGGCCAAATACAATCTTAAAATTACTACCAATAATTAATTAAACAGTTAAGAGTATGAATTGGATTAAAAAATGTGTATTGATTTTCTTGCCTTTGAGTGTTACAGCCTCATGTATAAATAGTGACGACTCTTTTGATGCTTCTGGCAATTTTGAGGCAATTGAAGTAATAGTCTCATCAGAGGCAACAGGAAGAATACAGGAGTTTAATATCGATGAAGGTTCACAAGTCTTGACTGGTCAGAAGGTAGGATGTGTGGATAGTGTTCAACTTTGTCTTCAGAAAGAGAGACTATTGGCAAGCATAGCCGCTATAAATAATAGAAAATCAGATATACCTACACAATTAGCCGCCTTTGACCAGCAGATAGATTATCTTGAAAAGGAAAGACTGCGGGCTGAAAGGCTGGTAGCAGCGGGTGTGGGCAATACTAAAACTTTGGATGACATAAACAGTCAGCTTCGAACTCTTCAGAAACAAAGAGAGGCACAACTATCTTCAATGAAAAATGGGAATATCAGCCTGGAAAATGAAATCTCCGGCTTAATGGCTCAGCTTAAACAATTAAACGACCAGATAGGAAGATGCAGAATAGCGTCTCCAATTACAGGTACAGTGATTGGCAAATACATAGAAAAAGGTGAAATAACCGTCACCGGAAAACCGCTTTTTAAAGTTGCAAATCTGGATACAATGATTCTTAAGGCATATATTACTCAAAACCAGCTGACAAAATTAAAATTGAATGATTCTGTTAGAGTCTTTACAGATTATGATGATGGAGCGAGAAAAGAATACGGAGGTAAAATTATATGGATATCAGATGAAGCTGAATTTACTCCTAAGACAATACAGACAAAGGAAGAAAGGAAAAACTTTGTATATGCAATAAAAGTTCTGGTAAAGAACGATGGCTATCTGAAGATAGGAATGTATGGGGAATTGGAGTTTTTTGACAAAGTAGACTAATGGAGTCGGTTGTAGTTGATAATGTAAAAAAATGCTATGGACAAGTAATAGCTCTTAAGGGGGTTAGTTTCTCTGCACACAAGGGCGAGATCTTTGGACTAATAGGGCCTGACGGATCGGGTAAGAGTACACTTTTTAAAATTATGACTACACTTTTACTCCCTGATTCAGGAACTGTTGAAGTGGCCGGATATGATGTTTTGAAAGACTATGCTGAAATAAGAAACATAATTGGTTACATGCCAAGTAAGTTTTCTCTTTATAAGGATCTCTCTGTTGAAGAGAACATGAAATTCTTTGCGACTTTATTTAAAACCACTATTCAAGAGAACTATTATCTTGTTAAGGATATTTATAGCCAGATTGAACCTTTCAAAAAAAGGAAAGCAAGAAATCTTTCCGGTGGAATGAAACAAAAGCTTGCCCTAAGTTGTGCTTTGATTCACAAGCCGTCCGTATTGTTTCTTGATGAACCGACAACCGGCGTTGATCCTGTTTCAAGGAAAGATTTATGGACAATGTTAAAGAAACTCAGTGAACAGGAGATTACAATTATTGTTTCCACGCCTTACATGGATGAAGCCAAGCTTTGTGACAGAATCGCGCTTATCAAAGAAGGGGAGTTTATGAAGATTGATACTCCTGACGGAATTGTTAACTCACTTCACAAAAAAGTAATGGCAGTCAGAGGGGAGAATATGTACCTGATTCTTAATGCTTTGAGAACATTGTCTGTTGTTGAAATGGCTTTTGCCTTTGGCGAAACTAATCATATAACATTGAAAGATTCTGCATCGGACTTGTCACCTGCTGATATTGTTAGAATGCTCGAAGATAAAGGTTTTAATAATGTTGATGTTAAAGAGATAAGAGCTGGTGTGGAAGATTGTTATATGGTATTGTCAAAAGAGAACATATAAAATTATTATTAAGTGTTGCCTAAAGAGACAAATAGAGAGAAAATCATTGAAGTTGTTGAGCTTACAAAAAAGTTTGGCAATTTTACAGCTGTTGATCACATCTCCTTTGAAGTCTATAAAGGAGAAATTTTCGGTTTTTTGGGGGCAAACGGAGCAGGCAAAACTACCGCAATGAAAATGCTTTGTGCTTTGAGTATACCGACTTCCGGAAGAGCAAGTGTTGCTGGTTACGATACCATGAAGAGGTCTAACATGGTCAAGGCCAACATAGGTTATATGAGTCAGCGCTTTGCCTTGTATGAAGACCTTAAGGTTTGGGAGAACTTCAGACTGTTCGGAGGAATATATAGAATGAGTGAAGAGGAAATTGTTAAACAAAGTGATTTTATGCTTGAGAAATTGGGTTTTATGTCAGTTAGAAATTCTTTGGTAAAATCCCTTCCTCTTGGCTGGAAACAAAAACTTGCATTTTCAGTTGCTACATTTCACAAGCCCAAAGTTGTGTTTTTGGATGAGCCTACTGGCGGGGTGGATCCATCTACCCGTAGACAGTTTTGGGAATTAATTTATCAATCCGCCAATGAGGGCACTACAATTTTTGTGACGACGCATTATATGGATGAGGCTGAATATTGTGACAGGGTATCAATGATGGTTGATGGAAGAATTGAAGCACTTGATACTCCGGCAGCTCTTAAGGAGAAGAATGAGGTAAGTAGTATGGAAGGAGTATTTCTCAAACTTGCAAGGAAGGCAAAAAGGACAGAAATTTAATAAGATGAAGCAATTTTTGATTTTTGTTAATAAAGAATTTCTGCATATTTTCAGAGATCCGAGAACAATTTTGATTTTGTTGATCATACCGGCAATCCAAATAATTTTGTTTGGTTTTGCTTTGACGAGTGATATAAAAAATATAGATATAGCGGTTTTTGACCAGTCACATGATGCTTCATCAAGACTCATTATTCCTAAACTCTTGAACAGTCCATATTTTAATGTTGTAGCTTCAGTAGATAACATGGATGAAGCCGACAAGCTTTTGCAATCAGGTGAAACCATGGCAGTCATTATTTTTGAAAAAGGACTTGAATCGGATATCATGCGTGAAGGAGCGGGCAATGTGCAAATAATAACAGACGGTTCAGATCCAAACACCTCAAATGCTGTTTCAAGATATCTTCAGGCTATTGTTTTGACTGCCCAGAAAGAATTAATAAATATAGCACCATTGCAGCAAATGTCTTTAACAAATGACAGAATAACCATTTTGCCGGAACCTAACATGTTGTACAATCCTTTAATAAAGAGTTCATACAGTTTTGTGCCAGGAGTAATGGGATTGATTCTCATGCTGATTTGTTCGATGATGACATCAATATCGATAGTTAGAGAGAAAGAAGAGGGTACTATGGATGTTTTACTTGTTTCTCCGATGAAGCCTCTAAACATCATTTTGGCCAAGTCTGTTCCATATCTGGCTCTTTCACTTATCAATCTTGCCACTATTTTATTACTGTCAGTCTTTCTTCTTGGGGTCCCAATAACGGGAAGTCTTTTTTGGCTTTTGATAATATCAATTATTTTTATATTTGTTGCTCTTGCTACAGGGCTTCTGGTATCATCGCTTGTAAGCACGCAAGTGGCAGCTATGTTAATGTCGGGTTTGGTATTTATGGTCCCTGTAATGTGGCTTTCCGGCATGATTTTCCCCATTGATAACATGCCATTTATACTAAGAGCTATCGCTCAATTTATTCCTGCAAAGTGGTACATTACTGCCGTTAAGAAGCTGATGATTCAGGGACTTCCTGTAGGTTATGTATTGACTGAGATGTTAATTCTTTTTGCTATGGCAATATCTTTTATTTTCATCAGTTTGAAAGCATTCAAAATGAGAGTTTCATAATATGTTGAAATACTTGATAGAGAAGGAGTTTAAGGTTTTTGTAAGAAACAGGTTTCTTCCAAAGCTCATTTTCATATTTCCTGTTGTCATTATATTACTCATGCCTTGGGCTGCAAACCTTGATATAAAAAATTTGAAAGTTGCTGTTGTTGATGAAGATTTAAGTAGTATTTCCTCAAAGCTTGTTACAAAAATTGATGCCTCCAAATATTTTATGATTGAATGTTGCTGTGAATCATACAAGGAGGCAAAATATCTTGTGGATAATGGAGATATAGATATCGTTATTGAAATACCTCAAAATTTTGAAAAAAACATTATTAAGGAAGGATCAGATAAAGTTCATCTTGCTATAAATGCTGTTGATGCAATGCGAGGTTCTCTTGGAAGTTTGTACTTAACAGAGATTTTGTCTGATTTTGCAGTTCAGCAAAGCATTTCCGGCAATGTATCAATTATTAATATATCTACTCAGACCAGATATAATCCCACTATGGACTATAACAAATTTATGGTGCCTGCACTTATTGTTATGATTCTTACTTTATTAACCGGATTCCTGCTTGCATTGAACATCGTTTCTGAAAAGGAGATAGGAACAATTGAACAGATAAATGTTACTCCTGTTTCTAAATTTACTTTCGTACTTTCTAAACTTATTCCATATTGGATTATAGGATTTATTATTCTTACCATACTTGTGATTTTGGCTTGGGCCGTTTATAATATTTACCCTGTCGGTTCTCTTCTAACTTTTTATTTAATGGCATCTATATTTGTAATTGTCATGTCGGGGATGGGGCTAGTTATATCCAATCACTCAGATACCTTACAACAGGCAATGTTTGTAATGTTTTTCTTTGTTCTTATTATGATATTACTCGCAGGCTTGTTTACACCTGTTGATAGTATGCCAGTTTGGGCTCAGATGATTGCTGCAGTTAATCCAATGAGATATTTTATTGAGATCATGAGGATGATATATTTAAAGGGTAGCAGTATGTTAGATTTTAAATGGCAGATAGTTATCCTTTTTGGATTTGCACTATTTTTTAATTCTTGGGCAATAGTGAGCTATAGAAAAAAGAATTAAAATTTTTTTATAACTTTGTTAAAACCTAAAAAGCCAAGCGATGAAAAAATTAACTTTTTTAACGTTATTACTCATGTTTATGAGCAATAATTATGCAGGAGCACAGGCTCCGCCTAAAATTAACTTTTACGGTGTAGATTTTTCCATGGTAAAAGTGTTTGGTGCAAGAGAGACTCCGGACCAGTTTGTCAAAGCTTTTGAGGAGATTAACAGGGCTGTTATTAAGGATTCCAAAAAGTTCCCTTTCACAAACTTTTTTATAAAATATGCACATGAGTTGGATAATGCAGCGGAACTAAAAAGGCAAAAATTTGACAGTTACAGCAATGTAAATATTGATGAGGCCATATATAGAAGCCGCGTGATGGACGGGAGCAGCATGAGTACTTATAACAAGCAGTTTAAACTTTCTGATCAAGATATTGCTTCTCTTATTAAATCTTTTAATACCGGCAAAGATACCGGATATGGTGTTCTTTATGTTGCCGAGATGCTTAACAAGCAGGATGCTATAGGTAGATATGTTGTAGTTTGTTTTAATGTCAAAACAAAGAGAATTCTTTTTACCGACAGGGTAGAAGGCAAAGCAAAAGGACACGGATTAGGGAATTATTGGGCAGCTTCTTTGTCCGATATCATGAAGATATGATACTTTAATATATCAAGCTTTCATTAATATAACCGTTTTGCAGAGAGTACCAATCTGCAAAGGAAGTGCCTCCTGATGTGGCCCATTCGGCAAAATGAGTGTAAGCATTATAAATAGCAGCTCTCTCGACAGGATAGTTGAAAGTTTGAGGAATCATTAAACCCCACATCATGCCGTCGATAAATTTAAATACATCTCCGGGATATAGCGATGCTCCATTTGTAAGAGATGTGAGGAACTTGGTTGTATAGGTGTAACCTGGAAGATGAATTTCTCTTCCTCTTGAATTGGCTGTTATGAAGAAATTAATCTTACTTACTGAAAATTTGGATTGAGATAGACCTTCTAAAAATTTTACTGTGACAGCATAATCTGGTGTGTTAATGTAAGCAATATTTGTATCGGTATTTAAGAAGCCACTATAACTTAAGAGGTCTCTCTGGCTGTTAAATAAAGGGATAACCGCAAGATTTACATCTGCCTCTGCACCATTAGATGCTGTTGTGAAGAAATTGCTGGATCCTAAAGTTTGTCCTGTAACAGATTGAACCTGTGAAGCCAATACCTGGTCAAGCTGGAATGCGCACCCTAAGACATATGTACTTCCACTTGCTCGAACATTATAGTCAATTTTAAGTTTTGTCACCAGATTTGAGGCATTTGAGTATGTACATATTCGGAAATCCATCACAAGATCATTAACGTCATAATCTCCTTTTTCAGGCCACAAATCTTCAAAAGCAATCGTCCCCCATGTACCCTCGGCCGGAAAGTAAGATACAAAAGCCACATCTGGATCATTATCATCAAAGTCTGTGCCTTCAGGTATTCCATCACCATCATGATCTGATGAACCTCCTCCTCCGGAAATTTGTCCAAGGCCTAAATTACAAACCGTAGCAACTATGTTTTGAGTTTGTGTATTTGAAAGCAATGCACCATTTGAAAATACAGGCGCAAATCTGTCTGTTCCATTTATTCCTGAGCCATTTACAAGAGGGGCAAGCACAAAATCAATCTTGCCGCTTACACTGCAAGTTCCTGCCCCAACAGACGAAGTCATACCGTTAGTAAAATTCCCGAGACATTTGAAAAGTGAAAAAGTTGATGTAGTATTATTCAATGAAAGATTATAAACGTCTGATACATTCCCGTCAACTAAAAAGATGCTTCCCCCATTCATATTTAATGCTGTGCTGTTTGGTGTTAGCGATTGGCAGTGGAAAAGAGAACCACTAAACATGTTCACAGTTGTTCCATAAAAAGATACCGCATTCGCAGTTATGTGACAATAATTATTGATTTGAGTACCGGAGGATGTTGTAAAAGTTTTTTCTGCTGCTATCTCTCCATAGTTATCTAAAATATTATTGTTGGTTTGTGAGTATTCCTTGACTGAGATCTTTCCACTGGAGGTGTTGGTAACAGTAACTGCAGAGGTAAGATCTAAAGTATATGTATTGATGGTACCACTGTTATATAATATTGAGTTGTTTGTAAAATTGAGTGTAGGCTTGAAATTTGGCTTGGTTGAGCTAAGGTTTATAGTGCCAACATTGTAAAATGTTGAAGAATTTGAAAAAGTAACGTTTCTCGCTGAGGTGATGTTTCCTCTATTAATAATGTATGATGAGCCACTTGTTTCCGAATTCTTGTTAGTACTTGTCAGTGACAGAGTTCCGCCGGGAGCAATATATATAGCAGGAATATCAGTAGCAGTTTGTGCAGAAAGAGAAAATTTAGGTATTTCAACAATGCCGCCATCCAGAATAAACAAAGAACCCTGATATATACTGAAATCCGATAATGTCAGTTTACCTGCTACATACAACACAAGATGATTATTCCAGCCATTTAGACCAGTGATACTATTATTTGTAACGCCTGCGGGCAGATAGTAAGCTTTGTATTTGTTGCCATATGCACTGCTTTCTCCAGAATTAAATCCACTTAAAGTGCCACTGGAAGAAGTATTGAGTGTTACGTCAAAATTGGAAGGAATGTTTACCGGAGGGACAGGATCGTCTCCAACCATCAGAGGAGCTCCAAAAGAAGCCATGCCTGACTTTGTAAATACAAAATTCAAACTGCTTGAGGTAACGTCAGCGCTTTGAACCGTACTTGAACCTGTTGGGAGTATTTCCTGTATATAGATTGTTTTGGCGGCAACAGGCAAAGTTAAACTGACTGAATAGGGAAATCCTGGTTTTGCTGCTCCCGAAGCTATTAATGCAGACGAATTAAGTAGAGGGGAGTTAAAAATCTTAATAGTTCTTGGTGCAGCATCACTTATACCGGAAACTGACTGCACCTGTATGGAACAGTTTATTTCAGTTACTGTTTTCCAATCAAAATCTGAGGGTATAAGACCCAATGAAGAAGGAATAGGTTTATTGTCTGTTTTAAGATCTACACAACCGTTCAGAATAGCAGAAAAACATAAAAAAACTAATATTGTGGAGATTGCAAAAATCTTTCTCATTTAAATGATTTTTTTTATTTGTGCGAAAATATGAAATTTATTTAAATAAAAACAAGTTTTGTTAATAAAATTACTTTAAAATGTTTGGATATTTTAAAGTAATTTTTATATAAACATGGTTTAAGTTGTGCCAGCCTTTAGTTTGCTATTATTTAACAATTTGCCCTGTCGAAATAAAATATTTGTTTATTACCATGAGAGCAATGAGTTTTTCAAGCTTATTGTCCAGGATTTTCTTTACATATTCATTGGCATGTAAAGAAATCAGTTCTGCTTCTCGTGGATGGGCAATAAAATAGTTCAGCTTTTCTTCGAGGTCAGAATAATCCTTTTTTATCTCGACATAATGATAGTCCGCTATAAGTTTTCCTTCCATAAACCAGGTTTCGTAAGTTGGTTTTGGCATAACGGCAAGTGAGTTTGACGACATTACCCATTTTAGATTTGAAGCCACATCGTTTCCTTCAATACATAAAATAAATTTATACTTCAGGTGTTCATCAATAGAAATCGGTTTAACTCTCCACTCTTCATGATCTTTAAGATTAGGGTTTATGTTGCCAAGATTGCACTTGGGATGGTTAAAGTACATCTCCCAAAATTTGATCCTATGTGGTTGATCAACATATGCACGTCCAATCAACATGTCTTTTTTTTCTCCGAATTTCAGTCTGTCGTTTACAGTTGTGAAATGGCGGACTTTATCGAGTGGCAGTAAAACTGAATTTGCATTTTCTCCTTCAATAGGCCTGCTTTTTACAAATGATGGGATTTTTGGTACTTCAGTTATATCACCGAAAAGAAAACTTGCTATCAGATTCTTTTTAAAATAACGAATATAGCTATAAGAGTCGAGAACATACGTGCTATTTGGAATTTTACCTCCGATAGGAGTCTTAAGTTTCAGTTTTCCCAGAGGAATTGTTGTGTCACTTTTCATTAAGTCATCTAGCAGTTTTTCTTTATCAAAAATTTCAGGAACAGAGAGCTTGTTGTAATAATTTACTCTGTCTGTTACTGCCTTTTTAATTGAGTCATCAAGTTTCTCGTATTTAGCAATGGCCGGTTCTCTTAACATTCTATAGATTATTCCGGGAGTAATATAACGGACAAAATTGACAGTGTAATATGTTAGTTTACTGTTTTTTCTGTTAGGAAGATGAAGGATTTTCCTGAGTGACTGCATGCCTTTTTTTCCAAAGCTATTAAATGGTTATTAATCTTATTTTAAACAAATTTAGATTCTTTTTTATTCAGTTCATACATTAGTAATTCATTTTTGTTAAATTTAAAAAAAATATAATAAAACTAACAAGCTATGAAAAAGATAATCGGTTTATTTTCTTTGATGTTAATCTGTCTGTTGGCAGGTGCTCAAAATATAAAAGTTATGTCTGGCTCACTTGCTCCTCTTAAGGGTGAGAAAACCGTTTTAACATCGTTTACTTACGATAATTTTAAAGTTGGCAAGATGACCGAGCAAGATTATGTAAGTGATAAAATCAAGGAGTATAACTCTAAGAAAGCCGGTTCCGGAGACAAATGGCATCAAAACTGGATCAATGACAGATCTTCGAGATTTGAACCAAAATTTAATGAACTTTTTGACAAATATTTGAGTGAAAAAGGAATTAGAGTTGCTGATGGGGCAAAATACAAATTTATTATTAACACCGATTTTATAGAACCGGGTTTTAATGTAGGTGTTGCAAGAAGAAATGCAGCTATCAATCTAACATGCCGCCTGATAGATACTTCAGATGGTTCTCAAGTGGCATTCGTTATGATAATGAATTCTTCTGCCAATAGTTTTTCGGGGACAGATTTCGATTCAGGCTACAGAATTCAGGAGTGTTATGCTAAAGCAGGCAGGGAACTGGCAAAGTTTATTATAAAGGAGTGCAAACTGTAGCATCCTGTCTCATCAACATTTAAAGCAATTTTTCAATTGTGGCTGTAGTTTTCAGTCCACTTCCTGTAAGGATTACTAAGACTTTACTGGGTGGAGAGATTTTTCCAGCATATTGTTTTAGTGCAGCTATTGCCGCCGCAGATGTTGGTTCAATGAAAATACCCTGATGTGCTGATTCTTTTAAAGCAACAATAATTGTAGAATCGTCAACAGTGACAAAGTCGCCTTTGCTTTCTGTAACAGCATTTACTATTTGTGTAAGTCTTACAGGCTTGTGTATAGCGATACCCTCTGCAATTGATTTGTCGCTGATTGAATTACACCCTTTTTTACCTTCAACATAATCTTTTAGTGGAGAACATTTTTCACTTTGAACGGCTATTAATTTTGGCATTTTATCAATAATCGATAAACTAATTAGTTCTCTAAGCCCTAAATAAATCCCTAAAAGCAGGGTTCCACTGCCAACAGGAACAAATATATAATCTGGAACATCCCAGCCTAACTGTTCAACAGTTTCATATATTACAGTCTTAGTCCCTTGTAAGAAGTATGGATTCCAAGCATGAGCAGCGTAATAGCTCTTTTTGGCCCCTTCGAGGGCAGCATTTGCACAATCTTCTCTGTTCCCTTGAACAAGATGGATAGTTGATCCATAAGCTTTTGCCTGCACAGCTTTACCTGTAGAATTGCCAGCTGGCATATATATGTTGGCTTTAATACCGGCTCTTGCACAATATGCCGATATGGAGCAGGCTGAATTACCTGACGAGTCCTCCACAATCTCGGTTATGCCCAATTCTTTACACTTTGCTATCAATAAGGCAGCACCTCTGTCTTTGAATGAACCTGTTGGAAACATAAAGTCAAGTTTGCACAAAACATTAATTCCCCAGAAATCAGAGGATATCAGAGGTGTATAACCTTCATCGAACGTCACAGCAAATCTTTTATCAACTGGCAAAACCTGACTGTAGCGCCACAATGTCTTTTCATTGGAAAGTAACTTTTTCTCAAATTTTGGCTTAAAAAATAAATCTAAATAACTACCACAATTACAACGCCATACAGGTTCTTCTGTAGAATATTCAGCCCCACAGGAAGGACAAATAAATTTACTATTCATAATATCAAATGGTTATGGTTTCTCCTTCGCTTTTTGCAACAATGACTGCACCTGTCAAATCTCCCCATACATTTACAGCTGAGCGAATCATGTCAAGTGGTTGCTGAACAACAAGGACTAATCCAATTCCTTCTAATGGCAAACCTACTGCATTCAATACTACTGCGAGCATAACAAGTCCTGCCAGAGGAATTCCGGCAGAACCTACTGCTGCAAGAAGACTTGTCAGAACTACCATAATTTGTTGCCCAAATGTTAAATCTATCCCATAGACCTGGGCTATGAAAATAGCTGTAACGCATTCAAAAAGTGCAGTACCGTTCATATTTATTGTATTTCCCAAGGGGAGGCAAAAAGCAGCAATTTTCTGAGAAACTCCTGTTTTACTTTGTATGTCAGGTATTGTAATTGGTAATGAAGCGGCAGAAGATGCGGTACAGAATGTTGTCAGAAGCCCTGTACCCATCTGGCTCATGAACTTGAATGGATTTTTCTTCGTAAATGCAACAAATATCAGTGGCAATATTCCAAGTCCCTGTATTAAACAACCTCCGGCTATTATTGCTGCATAGATTCCAAGGCTTCCGAACATTTCTCCCAAAGCTTTTGAGTCCCCGGCCTGAGTTCCGATAATTGAGGATACAACGCCGAAAAGGCCTAAAGGAGCAAAGCGGATAACCAGGAAGGTCATCTTTATCATCACTTCGTAAACGCTGTTAAAAAAATCGGTCATAATAACGCGGCTCTTCTGGGAAGAGAGTGTAATGAATATTCCAAACAGAATTGCAAAGAAGATTACAGGCAGCATATTCCCATCTGCCATGGCCTTAACAATATTGGTCGGAACAATATTGACAATCTGATCAATTATTGATACTTGAGTAGCTGCAATTGATGTAACCTCTTCCTTTAAGTTAAGTTCCATTCCGAAACCAGGTCTGAAAGCATTAACAAGTGAAAGACCTAAAATACACGCAATTAGTGTTGTAAACAAATAATATAAAAGGGTTTTGCCTGCAATTCTTCCAAGATCTTTAGTCTCCCCAATGCTCGAAACTCCCATTATAAGAGCACTGAAGACCAATGGTATAACTACCATCTTGAGACCATTAAGAAACAGATCACCCAACCATTTTGTATAGATAGTATATTCGTGTCCGAAAATACCCAGCAGAACGCCGAGTCCGATACCTATCAAAATCTGCCAATGTAAGGCGAGTTTAACTTTTTTGCCCATATAGTCTGATTGAAGTTTTTATAATTAAATAGATAAATTGGGTCACAGAGATCTTAATTGGCAAGTTTGGTGGTATAATATTTTTTGAAGTCGCTCCATCGGTAATAAGGAGCAATATCACTTTTTAAAGGTATCTTAATTTCTTTTTCGCAGTGAAGGATTTTAACCAGGATTTCCGGATTCTTACTGCTTCTGTAAAATATAATTTGCAGATTTGCTCCCATGGGACTTACTTTAAAGTCACTCCATACTTCGCTGATTTTTTCAGGATCATCTATGGCTACATTCATGCCTTCTATATCCATAAGAGCAAGTAGCGGAATAATATAAGAATCGTGTCCAAATCTCAGATCAGCAGATACACCATGCCCTTTTATGGCTTTTTCGGCACAGTCGAGTATATCTTTGAGAAGCAGTTTGGAACTGTCTTTTGCTACTTTGCCATTTACGTTTGAAGGGCCACATGCATAGTATGTAGACATATTGTTTGCCTGCCAGAGATAAAAAAGCTCGTCTTTTGTAAAAATGTCAAAGAGGGTAAAATCAAGGTCGTCAACGCATGGAATATCTGTAGCTATAAGGTGAATATTTCTCATAAATGTAACAGGATTGTCCACAACATTATGAGCATAGGTCATATCATTAAACAATGAATTAAGAAATGTGTCAAAATTAACATGCTTGAGAAGAAAATTGTTGACAATTTTTGAAATGGAATCTCTGTATACTTGAGTATAACGGTTGTTTAGATAGTAATTTCTGTCAGATGCCTCTCTTATTGTTTCAATTTGTGGATTGAATTCCTTAAGCTTCTCGTTATTGGCAGCCATGCTCAGAATACATCTCGGTACAACTGTAGAACGACTGTATATTGTGCATTTTTTACCATTTTTTGTTGAAAAAACTTCAGGGAAAGAGTCAAACATCCTCTCTGCTATTGCTCTGTGTTCTTTAGCACCGAGTTGTGAAAGATCTCCATATCTTTTCCAAGCATCTTGTGCGGCTGTATTAATTCTCTGGTATACACTTTCTCCAAGCTGTGTCAATTTGCTATCATTGTGTGCTTTGGCAAGTATGGAACGAGGGTATTCATATGTTTCTTGAGTTTGAATCCATCTTGAACCATGTCTTCCATAGTGACTTATGTAAAACGGAATATAATCTTTTGGAGCAGGTGTCTTGGTTGTTTTAACATAGTTGTAAGGTTGGTAAATGCCACTTGCATACTTGATATTACTTAGAAACTCTTCTTTTGTGGTTTGAGACAATAATAATTGTGGAATAAGCAGAATTGTAAGACTAAGAATTAGATAGAATCGCTTCATGATATACTGAGAGTTGGTTTATTATTATTTGCCTATAAAGATAATTTATTTCTTAGTTTAAGTAAACATAAAAAAAATTCTTTGACAAATTTGGAACTTTCAAATAATAAATTTTACTTTGTAATAAAAAGTACTTTTAATGGAAAAGATAAAAGATTATGTAAAGGAAATAACAGAGATACGCTCGATGATGGAGCGATCCTCAAAGTTTATGCTTTTGTCCGGATGGGCAGGGATTATTGCCGGTTTAATTGCTATTGCAGGTACGTTTGTGGCTTTTAAATTTTTGCACTTTTCTTCCTCAACAATATTTTGTGAAGCCAAAATAAGCGTATTATGGTTGGCTTTGGCAGTTTTAACAACTGCCCTTACAGTTGCTGTTTACTGTTCCTACAACAAAGCTGTTAAAAGAGGTGAAAAATTATGGAATCCTACTACGAGGCGAATGCTGTTGAGTCTTTCAGTTCCACTGATTACAGGTGTCTTGATTATCATCGTTTTGATTATTAATGGATTAAACGGGTTAATTGCACCTTTTACTTTGATATTTTATGGTCTTGCACTTTTTGGAGGAGGATATCATACATTGCCGGAGGTAAAAGTTCTTGGTTTGGTGGAGATATTCCTGGGAATTGTTGCACTATTTATAATAAAATATGCTCTAATTTTTTGGGCAACAGGTTTTGGCTTGGCACATATTATTTACGGGATATATATTCATTTAAAGTACGAAAGGTGATTTCTACTGCAGGTTTACATAAGGCTTTTGAAAGTCGGGTGAGGCTTGGAATTATGTCTGTTTTGGCAGTCAATGACAAGCTTGATTTCAACTCTCTCAAAGAGTATCTCGATGTTACCGATGGTAACCTTGCGACTCATATTAAAGCTCTCGAAAGAGAAGAGTTTATTGGCGTTGAAAAGTCGTTTGTTGGCAAGAAGCCAAATACACGTTATTTTATGACACAAAAGGGCAGGAAGGCATTTAATGAACATTTGCGTGCTCTCGAAAAATTTATTGAGGATAATAAAAAACAATAATTTTAAATTTATGGAATCAACAATGAAAGAAGAGATTCTTAAACATATGGATGATGCAAAGGATCTTGAAAGACTTTACAGAAGTAATGGTTCTCTCTTTAAAAGAGAATTTATGGCGATCTATTCAGAGATAGGAGAAAGTCCTATCGCAAAGTCTTGGTACGAAAGGCTGACATATGAAAGTGAGTTAACAAGCAAGGGTAATAAAAAGGAATTGTTTGTTGTCGTGTTGCTGGCTTTAGTTGCAGGTCTGATAGTAAAATTGAATTCCATTTTGGGTATTGATGAGGAGTTTTATTACACAAGAAATATCGGCTTTGTGGTGTTTCCTGTATTGTTTGCTTATTTTGCATGGATAAACAGATTGTCTCTGAAAAAAAATATCATTTCAGGAGCATTTTTTGTGCTGTTAGCAGTGTTTATTAATCTATTACCTAACAGCCAGTCAGATACTGTAATTCTTGCATGCATTCATATGCCGTTATTGTTATGGGCTTTACTTGGTTTTGCTTTTGTCGCAGATGCAGATGACAGGAATACACGAAGGCTTGCCTATTTGAAATATAACGGGGATTTGGTGGTTATGTCCACGTTATTAATTATAGCCGGAATGATTCTCAGTCTTGTGACAATAGGACTTTTTGAATTGCTTGGAATGAACATAGAAGACTT
>Ga0208826_1001690_pt1 | contig 17887 bp, 15 predicted proteins | sample AD_UKC115_MetaG_FD_184451 | JGI IMG/M metagenome (GOLD analysis project Ga0208826, IMG submission 184451) | Active sludge microbial communities of municipal wastewater-treating anaerobic digesters from Hong Kong - AD_UKC115_MetaG (SPAdes)... | ecosystem: Engineered > Bioreactor > Anaerobic >...
AAGAAAAATGCAAATGGTTCTACCCATTGAAGATTTAATTTTCGATAAAGGTATTCCGGTTCAAGGTCCTATAAGCAGAAGTGATTTTACTAATAAAAACTTAAATTTTGATAAATATGATCAGGACTTCTCAGATGATTTGGAAGAAATGTATATAGAAATAAAAGTTCCTGATGAAAAAGTTCATGTTAATTTAGCCAAGGAAATTTCAGAAATATGGGAGGATAAATTAAATCTGGACGTGGATGTTAAAAAAGAAGATCCGGAAACTTTCGTTCAAAATGTTATTGAGCCAAGAGATTTTGAAGTTTTACTCTATGGGCAAGAAGTAGGAAGAGACCCCGACAGATATGTCTTATGGCACTCTACTCAAAAAGATTCTCCCAATCTTAATATTTCGGGCTTTGAGCAAATAAGAGCTGACAGGGCTTTAGAAGAAGGCAGAAACGAGTTAGATAATGAAAAAAGAATAATTCATTATGATGAGTTTCAAAAAATAATTGATGAACAAGTTCCGGCAATATTTTTATATCATCCTTATGTTCATCATTATATTTCTAAATATATTACAGGAATCGGGCAAAAATATACTTTTACCTATTGGGACAGATTTTTAGATTTTTATAACTGGAAAGAAATCAACACAAATTGAGTTTAGAACCATAAAATTATCAAATTATATATAGCACTAAGTAAATATTTCAAACCCGTTTTTTTGTACAAGCACCGTATGTTCAAAAATACAAAAATTTCGCCCATCTGCCATCTTGGTCTCCCAACCTCCCGTACTAACTACTTTAGGATTTCCTTCACAAGTGAGCGCTTCTATACAAATGGTCATCCCTTCTTTTAATTTTGGTCCGTCATGTTTTTCTCCATAACAGGGTATTTCCGGATACTCGTGCATAGAATATCCTATTCCGTGACCTTCAAAGTCTCTTAAAACATTAAAACCTTCCCTTTCCATAGTTTTTTGCAATGTATTAGATATTGCTCCTATTCTCGTATTGTTTTTTACTTTTTTTATGGCGTTATACAAAGCTTTTTCGGTTGCTTTCACAAATTTTAAAACTTCCTCGTCAACATTACCTACGGGAAAACAATGAGCACTATCCACATAGAGACCATCCGAATCTATTACCGTATCTATATTTACAATATCCCCGTCTTTTAAGATAACACCCTTTTTAGGAAAACAATGCACGGATTGATTATTAATACTTAAACAAAGTCCTGTGGGAAAAGGTGGGAGAGACCCTTCAACGTAACCTTTACAAGATGGGTTTACATTATTTTTCTCGCATAAGTTTAAAAATAATTTTTCAATATCATAAGAATCAACATCAGGCTTAACTTCTTTCTTTAATTCCTCAAAAATAGATGCAAGTACTTTTCCCAAGTTTCTCATTTTTTTTATTTCAGACTCATTTTTTATCAGACCTTTTTTTACTTCTTTCACGAGGACGATTATACTACGCGCAAAAATTATTTGTGGTATTATTTTAAATATGAAAGAAAAAATCAAGCACATAAATATATTTCATTTATTTTTAGTCCTATTGGCTTTGGCGGGAGTCGGTTATGGTATTTATAACCATAAAAATTTGTATAAAAAAACCATAACCGTTACAGGAAACGCAGAAGCAGATTATGAAAATCAAATATCCTCATATTCTTTAACAATTGAATACCATGATATTGATAAAGAAAAAGCTATTGAATCTTTAAATGAAAAGGTTACTGAAACAATAGAAAAAATAAAAGAATTCGGTATTGATTCCAAAGACATAAAGACCCAAAATTTGAGTATCTATCAAAGGGAAGAACCTTACATAGAAGATGGTGTGACAAAGTACAAACCCAATGAATGGTATGCAAGCTATACAATAGACGTAAAGTTAAGAGATTTGAGCAGATCTATTGAATTAACCGCATTACTTGCTGAAGTAGAGAATTCCAGTTTATGGGGTCCTAATTTAGTTATTGATGAAAGTAACACTAACGACGAAGAGCTTCTTTCTAAAGCTGTAGAAGATGCCAGAAATAAAGCAGAGAAAATGGCGGAAGGTATGGGAGGAAAAGTAGGAAAAGTTCTAAAGATTGAAGAAAATATAGATTCAGGGAGCCCTGTTTACACACTAGATAAATATTATGATGTCGGGGTGGGAGGCACTCCCATAGAACCCGGATCAACTACAGTTTCCAAGTCCGTTATCGTTACATTTGAACTGAAGTAAAATTAAAATAAATTAAAGTAAAAAAATAAGTAAAAATTTTCTGTAAATTTTATATGACTATATTTATTACTTTGTCCTTAACATAAATCCATTTTTTAACATTTCTGCCATCAAGATACTTGGCTACTTTTTCATCTGAAAGTGCTGCTTTTTTAATTTCTTCTCCCACGGCTTCCTTGTTAATCTTTATTTCAGATCTAACTTTCCCGTTTATTTGAACAGGTATCGTAATTATTTCATTTTCAGTATATTTTTCATCATAATCAGGCCAAGGTTGAAGATGAACACTATTTTCTTTTTTCCACTCTGAATAATTATTAGTGTTTTGCCATAATTCTTCTGCTACAAAAGGAGCAAATGGAGCCAGAACTCTTAGAAAACCCAACCACACATCTCTACCTATGTATTGAGCTTTTTGCAAATTTTTAACAAAAATCATAATTTCACTTATACACGTATTCGTCTTAAGATTTTCCAGCATTTCGGACACATTTTTAACCATTACGTTATATGCTTTTATTAGTGCTTCGTCACTATTTTCATTTGAAACCTTGTCTTCTAAAGAATAAATATTTCTAATTAATTTATTTATAGTTTTTATAATATTGGGATTCCATGGGTAAGTCTCATCGTACGGTCCCATAAAGCAGATAGTCATCCTTAAAGAGTCAGCGCCGTAATTTTCTATCTCATTCATCGGATTTACCCCGTTATCTTTTGATTTTGACATCTTCGTGCCCTCGGGATTTAACAGAAGTCCTCCATTTAATCTCCATCTGTAAGGTTCCTCTGTGGGTACCAGATTCAAATCATAAAAAAACCTGTGCCAAAATCTGGAATAAAGAAGGTGGAGAGTAGTGTGCTCAGCCCCGCCAAAGTATCTGTCCACAGGCAACCAATACTTCATTTTTTCCATGTCGGCAAAAGCCGTATCATTCTTAGGATCCGTATACCTTATGTAGTACCAACAGGATCCTGCCCAATTCGGCATCGTATTTGTTTCTCTGCGCGCAGGTTTTCCTTTAAAAACTATATTTACCCATTCGGGATTTCTTTCAAGAGGACTCGTTCCATCAGAAGTAGGACTAAAATCAGGTACATTAGGTAGTTCTAACGGAAGATTTTTATTAACTTCATCAATATCGTTAGTATTACAAACAGCTTCTATACCGTTTTCCGTGTGCACCAGCGGTATAGGTTCCCCCCAATATCTTTGTCTGGAAAAAACCCAGTCTCTGATTTTGTAGCTAACCGAACTTCTTCCTAATCCAAATTTTTCTAAATCTTCTACCACCTTTTTTCTAAATTCCTCTGATTTCATTCCTGTGTAATTCCCACTATTAATCATTGTTCCTTCGCCTAAATAAACGTACTCGTTGGCAGGTTTACTATTGCAATTGGTTTTCTCTCTTTCAATATTTTCAAAATTATCTGTTTCCTGCTCAGCTTTTATTACCTGCACAATTTCCATTCCGTACTTTTTTGCAAATTGAAAATCTCTCTCGTCATGAGCCGGAACTGCCATTATCACTCCCGTACCATAATCCATAAAAACGTAATCTGCTACAAAAATGGGCACATTTTTATTTGATAATGGAACTTTTGCCGTAATGCCTTTTAGCATTACTCCTGTTTTTTCTTTCTCAATCTGCCTTTCTAAGTCAGACTTATTTTTAGATCTCTTGATATAGTTTTCCACCTCATCTTTATTTAATATTTTATCCCAAACTTTTTTTACAAATGGGTGCTCGGGTGCAAATACCATAAAAGTTACCCCAAAAATAGTATCGGGGCGGGTTGTAAAAACCTCAATTTTCTCTCCATTAATTTCAAACGAGATGTTTGCCCCCTCGCTTTTTCCAATCCAATTTCTTTGCGCCGCCTTTATAGATTCGGGAAAATCTACTTTATCAAGTCCTTCCAACAATTTTTCAGCGTATTTAGGAATTTTCAAAACCCATTGCTTCATCATTTTTCTTTCAACAGGTTTTTCTCCTCTCTCCGACACCTTATTTCCATTTTTATCTGTTATAACTTCTTCGTCTGCTAAAACCGTTTTTAATTCTTCACACCACCATATCGGTGTTTCCTTATACTCAGCAAGTTTATTTTCAAAAAATTTTAAAAAAAGCCACTGTGTCCACTTAAAATATTTTGGATCAGTAGTATTAATCTCCCTTGACCAATCAATACCATATCCCATCTTCAGAAAAGATTCTTTAAATTTTTTTATTGTTTCCTTAGTAATTATCGCAGGATGTATCCCTGTTTTTATTGCATAATTTTCAGCAGGAAGTCCGAAAGCGTCCCACCCCATTGGAAAAAGCACATTATATCCTTTCATTCTTAGATATCTTGAATAAACATCCGGAGCCGTGTATCTCATCATATGGCCGGCGTGAAGAGATGTGCCGGATGGATAAGGAAATTCCGCTAAAATATATTTTTTAGGCTTTTCGGAAAAATCTATTGCTTCATAGACATTGTCCTGAAACCATTTATTTTTCCATTTTTCTTCTATTGTCTTATGATCGTATTCTTTCATGTGAAATACCTTGATTTTACCATAGTTTAAACCTGTGAATTCTCGTAAATTAACAATTTTTCTTTTTAAATTTATTTTTTCGTTGCATATTTTGCATTTTTATAATATATTACCTAACATGGCAAAGAAAAAAGGAAATAGAATTTTGATAGGATTAGAGTGTACGGAAACAGGAAGGCGTACTTATATAACGCAGAAGAATCGTATGAACACAGAAAAGAAATTGGAATTGAAAAAATATAATCCCGTGTTAAAAAAACACACTCTTCATAGAGAAGTTCAAAAGTTAAAGTAAAATTTTTTCGGTTTTTTCCTGTAAACATAAACCTTGCGCTTTTGTGCCTTAAAGTTGGTATATGAACTTGAAAAATGGTATGATGTGCGGGTGAATAGGGCTTGTGCCCCGTTCACACACGGATTATGGAAAAGGGCAAACTTTATATTATATCTACGCCAATTGGTAATATTTCCGATATAACTCTCAGAGCAATTGAGAAGCTAAAAGAAGTGGACATTATATTGTCAGAAGATACCCGGGAAACCGATAAAATTTTAAAAAAATACGAAATAAATAAACCTCAAGTTTCTTATAGAGATCAAAATCACGATCGGATTTTTTCAAAAATAGTAGAATATTTAGACAACGGCTTAAACCTGGCTTTAGTCTCAGACAGCGGTACCCCTTTAATTTCGGATCCCGGATATAAATTAGTTCGTGACCTCATAAAAAGAGATTTTGAAATTGTTTCTATCCCCGGACCCTGTGCGGCAATATCATCTTTAGTTTCGTCCGGTTTTCCAACAGACAAATTTTGTTTTATTGGTTTTTTACCCCGATCTTCCAACGATAGAGCAAATATCTTAAAAAAATATGGAAATTTAGACTGTACTTTAATAATTTACGAGTCTCCTTTTAGAGTAGAGAAGTTGTTATTGGAAATAAAAGAAAATTTAGGAAATAGATATGTATGCTTGTCTCAGGAAATTACTAAACTTCACGAAAAAATTTCGAGGGGAAATGTTAATTTTATATACGAAAATATAAAAGGGAAAAAATTGAAAGGGGAATTTATTGTCCTTGTCGGAAAGGAAGGTTTTATTTTATGAATGAGAAAGAATTAAATCTAGAAAGAGAACATTTGAAAATGGTGTTGGAAAAACTTCGAAGCGCCAAGGAAGTTTTAAATGAAAGTCTTGAAGCTTTAGGAAAGGAAAATTTGGAAAGATTAAAAGAACTCAGGGAGGATGGCTCAAGTTCATACGGATTTACGGTAAGCGATTTTGATATTTTATTAGATCAATTGCATCAAAGAAACTCTGCTTTTAATATAAAAGGCAAATTTCAAACTTTAAGTGAATTAGAATTTCTTCTTTCTGAACCGTATTTTTCAAGAATTGATCTTTTCAATCCAAATAACGAAAAAACTGAAAAATATTACATAGGAAAATTTTCATATACAGAAGATAAACCAATAATTACCGATTGGAGAAGTAAAGTCGCTTCCGTATATTACAGATATAGATATCCGCAAAAAAATGTAACTTACGACACCCCTGCCGGAAAAGAAGTACGTGATCTTAAATTAAAAAGGACTTTTGAAATTTATGACGGCGCACTACTTAGATATTATAATAACGATCTTCAATTAGATGAGACAACAATAATAAGCAAAAAAATACAAAAAAGAACCGGCGGTGTACTGGAGGATATTGTTCAAACCATCCAAAAATCCCAGTTGGATATAATTGAATGCGATCCCAGACAAGTTTGTATTGTACAAGGCTGTGTGGGAAGCGGAAAAAGCACTGTGGCAATACACAAGTTAGCTCATATATTTTTTAATTACCCGAAAATTATACATTCCGACAGATGTTTAATGGTAACAAAAAGTCAAATATTATGTGGTTACCTATCAACATTGTTTCCGAAACTTGGAATTTTTGATGTTGTGTATAAGACAGAGAGAGATGTAATTTACAATTTTATTTTAAGAGAGAAATTAAATTTAGATTTTGATCTGGATAGGGAAGTTGACACCGGTAAATATACATTAGAAAAAATAAAAAAACTGCAAAGAAAAATGATTGAGACTCAAAAGGTTTTTGAAAAAAAGATACTAAGTATATTTGGGGATCCCGATTTGGAATCTTATGCCAGTTTTAAATATAGTTATGATGAAACCCCATACGAAAATGTCGTTGAACTTATTCAGGATTTAACGGAGGAAATTTTATTTCAAAAAAAACAGCTGAAAATTAATCCCGACGGAGTTGGTTCTTGGCTGCATAAGGAAAATATAAATAATCTAAGAAAAATACTTAAAAAAGCTAACAATATAAAAAATGAAATTTTAAATGTAGAAATAAAGAAACAGGCAAAGGAATTTAATATAAATATTTCATCCAAAGTAAGTTATTCGGAAGTTTTAGTTTATATGTACATTTATTCCGAACTTATTGGAGTAAGAAATTTCAAAAAGTTTGAGTATTGCATTGTAGATGAAGCCCAGGATTTTAGTTTATTGGAGTACTTATTTTTAGATAAGGTTGTACTACGCGGTAGATTTGCCCTGTTTGGAGATTTGAACCAGTCTTTGGAAAAAGACGGGATTAAGAAATGGGAGGATATTCCGAAAGTAATTGAAGATGCAAAATCGGCTGCAAAATTTAAATTAGTTACAAACTACAGAAGTACAAAGCAAATAATAAAATTTGCAAATGAAATACTTAAACCCTTTACCCGAAAATACCTTCCAAAATCAATAGATAGGGTAGGGGAGGAGCCGTTAGTTGAAATTTTCCACAGTAGTACTGAAATGACTCAAAAATTTATTGAAAATTTTTCTAAAGAAGTAAAAAAAGTAGAAAAGAGTATAGGTGTAATAGTTTTTGAATCTCCCGATTTTAGGTTTAACGACGTTAAAAAAGAAATAAACGAAATAGAAATCAACGGAATAAAAAATAATTTTATTGAATTAAATTCCAAGCAAAAAACAACTTACATACCTAATGGTGTATATTTTATGAAAGCAGATGATTGCAAAGGATTAGAATTTTCCGAAGTTTACGTACTGAATCTTAATCTAAAGAAAATCAAAACATTTTCTAAAGCAAAAGAGGCTTTTGTGGCTGTCACTAGGGCAATGAACGAACTTTGTATTTATGGAGTAAAATAACAAAAATGAAGAACAAATCCGTTTTTAAATATATTAAAGAAAATCTTGAAATCATTGTAGTTTTTTTATTATCTTCATTTCTCAGACTCGTTAATCTTGGTTATTCTGATTATCAGGGAGATGAGATAAAGGCATTTTATCTTCCTAAGAGTGGCCAGTCTCTTAGAAGCTTCTTAATAGATCAAAAGAAAGGTCCTGTACAATTTCTCATTACTTATGTTATTAAGATTTTTGATCCTCTTTACGAAAACCAGTTTTTTACCAGATTACCTTTTGCAATAGCAGGAATTTTCGCTGTTGTTTTTTTCTATAAATTCGTAAAAATTCATTTTGGAAACAAAATAGCTTTCTATTCCTCTTTATTTTTTGCTACAAATGGCTTTTTTGTTGCTTTTTCAAGAATTGTTCAATATCAATCGTTTGTTATATTGTTTGCAATTTTGTGTTTATATTTTCTTTCATTAGCAAATGAAGACAAAAAATATAGATTATCGGGAATATATTTAGGTTTGTTGTGCTGGGCTGTCTCAATATTATCTCATTATGATGGTGTCTTTATATTTCCTTTTGTCTTTTATCTTCTATTTAAGTGGTTCAGGAATCCTCAAATTGAAAAAAAAGATAAAATTTTAACGTTTGTATCAGCAGGAATTATTTCTGCCGGGTTATTGGCAACTTTTTACTTTCCTTTTTTTAGAAACATTGGGGAATCCACAACTGATTACTGGTCCAGTAGAATTAGTGGTGTTACCTCAGGAAAGATTTCCAGTTCAAAATACTTATTTCGAGTTTATCAGCCAATTTATGCGCTTCAAATTTATTTTATTTTAGCGGCTTTAGGCGGATTCTTTATTGTTCTGGGATTTTTCTCCGATTTAATTTTAAAAATCAAAAAGCTTCCTTCTTTTGTGACATACTTTTTTTCTTATACCACAGATATAATGAGGTCTATAAGCAAAGATAAATTAAGAATAATCTGTCTATTTTTATGGATATTTATAAATGTAATTTTTCTTGAAAAATACGTGTACATTTCAGGCACTCACATTTATAACTACATCATCCCATCCTTTATTTTGTTGGGTTTTGGAATAGTGGCAATAGAAAGTTTTATTTTTAAAATATTTGAAATCCAACTCGTTAAAATCTTTAATTTTTTAGGAATATTTTTAGTGTTTCTATTTTTAACTGCTCAAAGTTATGCGATTTTTATCAATAATGAACAAGAGTACCCTTGGGAAAATAAAAATTTTTTAATCTGGACTTTAAGAAAACCCGATGAATCTTATCATTTAAGTTTATTCGGATTTCCTTATTATAGAGATTGGGAAGGAATCAGAAATTTTGCAAAATTACACCCCGAGCTTCAGGCGTACTCTACAAACGAAAAAAAAGAAATATCAAGTTATTATTTAAAATTTGATAGAAATTACGAAAAATCTGGAATATATGTTTATGTTAAAAGTCCTCAAAGTTTTATAGAAGTTATAGAAAATGAAAAAGCCGCTTATTGGGTTGAAAAATACGATCCTGTTTACACTTTAACTAGAAATGGTTCTGATAGAGTAAGAGTTTACATGATGGAGCCGGGAACTCTAGAAGAAATAATTCAAAAAGGTTTTTAATATAGAAACCGATAAATATAAATTAAATAAAGTATTTTTGTCAGAAAATTTTTGGCCAAAAGATAGTTATGAGATTTGCTAAAACAACGAAAGATGCAGTCAATACCGCAGCGGCAGAAACATCCTTTATTATTTTTGTTCCTTCACTGTATTCTTTCATCAACTGATCCATTATTTCTTCAATTACGGTATTAAGCAATTCTACAATTAACAACAACCCAAGAGAGACAATCAGGATGGACCATTCTGTTCTTGTTATTTTATAAAGTTTGCTTAGAATAATTGAAAATGCTACAATAAACACCTGGATTCTGAAGTTTGGTTCGGTGAAAAAAGCGTGTATTAAGCCTTCAAAAGCGTATTTAAAACTATTAATTTCTCTGACAGGGTGGTTACGCTTAAATTTATATTGCATGCTAAAATGATATCATAATCATAATTATGAAAAAAACAGGATTACCAAAAATAGTAAAAGAAGCAATATTAATTGTAATAGTATTATTGGGGATATTTTTCTATTTTAGAAGAAAAACATCCATTACGGCATTGGTCAGAAAAGTTGAGGTTCAGGATAGAGAAGTGAGTAGAACTGTTTCCGCGTCGGGTACTGTAAAGCCAAAGGACTACGCTGAGCTCTCATTTTTAACCAATGGGAAAATTGTAAAAATAAACGTAGAGGAGAATGAATCTGTAAAAAAAGGTCAACTTCTTGCTCATTTAGATATATCTTCACAAAAAGAAATTGTTCAATCTTATAAAGATGCACGAGATGTAAGAATTAGACAAAAAGAATTATTTGAAGAGGAAAAACATACAAACGAAAAGCTTTTGGGCGGGGAATCTTCTTACGAAATAAAATTAAGAGAATACAATGAAGCAATTAGCCAAGCAGAGGCTTCTTATCAAGCTCAGCTAGCCATTTTATCCAATTACTATATTTATGCTCCGTTTGACGGCACCGTTCTAAGTATTCAAAAAAAAGAAGGGGAAACAGCTGTTGCCGGTTCTCCTGTTTTGGTGGTTGCAGATTTAAATGAAGTAGAGTTTGAAATAGTTTTAGATCAGGAAGATTTCGGGCTTGTTAAGGAAGGGATGGATGCTGAGATAAAATTAGATGCTTACGAAGATCAAATTTTTAAAGGAAAGGTTTCTTCCTTACCCCTATACTCTGATCCTACTAGGGGTGGTTTTGTTGTTAAAAGTTTATTTAATAATGATAAAGAGTTAATAAAAGTAGGAATGACAGGAGAAATTAATATTATAACTGAAAAAACAGAGAGAGCAGTGCCTTCCCTAATATTTAATGAAATATCCTATGATGAAGACAGCAATCCCTATGTTTGGGTGGTTGAATCGAAAAAGATTAAAAAACTACCAATTGAGATAGGATTGGAAGGTGATTTGTATACAGAGGTAAAAACGGATTTAACAGGAAAAAGCATCGTGGTACCTGCTACAGAGAGCGTTGAGATACAGGAAGGATTTATTCCTATAATTATCAATTGATATGACTCCCGTTTTAGAAACAAAAAATCTTTGTAAAAGTTATCTTATTGGAGATACCGTCATAAAAGCTGTCTGCAATGTTAACTTAGTAATAAACAGGGGAGACTTCATGTCCATTACAGGCAAGTCCGGATCGGGAAAATCTACACTTATGCACATGTTGGGTTTGCTTGATACACCAACTTCGGGGGAGTTAATACTTAATGGAAAAAACACTAAAGGAATGAATGAAAAAGAACTTGCTCGAATAAGAAACTCCGAGATAGGTTTTGTTTTTCAAACCTTTAATCTTCTACAAAGAACTACAGTTCTTGAAAATGTAATACTTCCATTAACTTATAGTAAAGTTCCTAAAGAAAAACATGAGGAAATGGCTTTAGAGGTGATAAAGCAAGTGAACCTTGAACATAGGTTAAACAACAGATCTAATGAGTTGTCCGGCGGAGAAAGGCAACGTGTTGCCATAGCCAGAGCTTTGATAAACAACCCTTCTTTAATAGTGGCAGATGAACCAACAGGAAATTTAGATTCTAAAACAGGTGATGAGATAGAAAAAATTTTCCTGGATTTAAATAAAAAGGGAATAACTATAGTTTTAGTTACGCACGACCAGGATCTTGCAAAAATAGCGAAAAGAGAAATTGTTTTGAAAGATGGAGAAATAATAGATGAACGCTAAAGAAATTTTATCTACAGCATCAAAAGCATTGCTTTTGAATAAAGTCAGGTCTTTTTTAACCATGCTCGGTGTAATAATTGGTGTTTTTGCTGTTATCTCCTTAGTTTCTTTAGTAGGAGGAGTTCAGGAATATGTGGTAAGTAGCTTTGAAGATCTCGGATCTAATTTAATTTTTGTCGTAAATGGAAAAATTGAGATGGGGCAAAGACAAACTGCGGGAAGTGCTCTAGTAAGCACAAATTTAAAAGAAAAACATGTGGATATGATAGAGTCAACAGCCAAAGATTATGTAGACTACATTACCCCTCAAAGTCAAACGTACCAAACGATAAAATATAAAACCGAAGAATATTTTCTATTATTACTCGGAGTTAATTACGAAGCCAATGACATTTTTAATTCTAATATAGAAAGGGGGAGATATTTTAATCGTGTTGAACAGGAGAATAGCTCGAGAGTCGTTGTGTTGGGGAATAATTTAGGAAAGAAGTTTTTTGGAGAGGAAAACCCAATAGGAAAAAAAATTAAAATAAGTGGAAAATCATACGAAGTTGTCGGTCTATTAGCTAAAAAAAGTCCCAATTATGATGAATCTGTCATCTTGCCTTACACAACAGTTATGGATGAGTTTAGCGCCACGGGTATAACATCAATTGTAGTAAAAGTAAAAGATAATGTTGATTTGGAACAAGCTCAACAACAAGTTAAATTGGCCCTGCTTAAAGACTTAAAAGAAGACAAATTTACAGTAATGACTCAAGAAGATATCTTAGAATCTATCCAAAATATATTAAATATGTTGACCATAGCATTAGCATCTATTTCCGGAATTTCCCTTTTGGTTGGGGGAATAGGAATCATGAATATTATGTTGGTATCCGTCGCGGAGAGAACCAAAGAAATAGGGCTAAGAAAAGCCCTAGGTGCAACGTCTTCCGATATAAAAAATCAATTTATGGCAGAAGCAATTCTCATAAGTAGCTTAGGAGGAGTTTTGGGATTATTACTAGGATGGGTCACTACTATTGCAATAAGGCCTTTAATAAAGGCTGTAATTCCGGTTTGGGCTATACCTCTTGCTTTAGGTTTTTCATTGGCAGTAGGAATAGTTTTTGGAACTTATCCTGCGGTTAATGCAAGTAAAAAAGATCCGATAGAAGCTTTAAGGTACGAATAACAAATAAAACTTATACAAAAGATAATTTTATTTCGGTATCATTTTTAGTTCGTAAATACCATTTTTTACTAAATTTATATCTTCTATATTAGGTGTTATATCATTCCCATTAAAAAGAATAGCCCACTTATAACCTTTTGTTGGAGGAGTTCCATTAACAGAGGAGATCTCAATTCCGTATGTGTATCTTGTTATTTCATAAGTAATTTTTTTTGAAGATCTTAATTCTTGCAACAAATCTTCAACAGTATCTGTATTTTTAAGTTTTATTTCAAATTCAGAAATATCAGATCCGTTAAAATATCTTAAAGTTACTTTTGTCTGATACTCCTCTTCAGAATTAGATTTCTCTTTCTCATAAGTTTCCATATCTTCTTTTTTTAATACACTGTTAATATAAAGAGACAAAATTCCCAAAATTAAAATGTAGGACACTATCATAATCTTTTTGGTTTTTTTCATCTTGATAATTCTATCATGAAATTTTTATGTATAATGTATGAGCTCAAACTTTCGCTAATGCCCCCATAGCTCAGCGGATTAAGAGCACTCGTCTTCGGAACGAGGGGTCGGGGGTTCGAATCCCTCTGGGGGCGCCATGATAATTTTTGTAATTTTTGTAATTTTTATCTCCTAAAATCACATTGGTTTTATCTTGTAAGTAAAATAAAAAACAAAAAGAGTATATTGACATTTTTATAAATAATCTGCACAATTTTATTATAAAAGAAAATGAATGAATGTCTGCCCAAAAAATTTATTTTAAAATTTTAGAAACAAGCACTTTGCTAAATGCAAGGTGTTTTTTGTTTCAGGAGGAAAAAATATGATTACAAAAGAGGAAATAAGAAAAAAATTAGAGGAAGATCCTAGCTGGACACTTCCTGATAATGCTACGGATGAAGAATGGGATTTGTATTTTGAGGTCAAGGACGAAATGAACACCGGGGATTCTACAGATGATGATTGGGGCGTGGATAGTGATGAAGATGAAGAATCGTTTTAATTAATTTATTCAGATGTTTTTGCAAGTAGTTATTTAGCCAAAGGAGGGCCCTAAAATGGCAACAAAGAAAAAAGTAGCAAAAAAGAAAGCTACAACGAAGAAAAAGAAAAAGTAAGAAAATTCGTTTAATATAAAACAGCGGCTTGTTTTGAAAACGGACAGGTCGCTGTTTTTCGTATGTATTAATGTATAATTAGTTAGTTTTAAACACGGGGACGTAGCTCAGCGGTAGAGCATCCGGCTCTTAACCGGAGTGTCGAGGGTTCGAATCCCTCCGTCCTCACCACTAAATAAATTTTTTCAAATATCTATTTGCTTATTTCTCTTCAAATATGGTTTCATTAAGTAGTTATGAATTCAAATCAACTCAATCTAATATTTGATTTTGACGGTACAATAGCTGACACTCTAGCTTTCACAATTAACTCAGCTTCTGAGATTAGTAGAAAACTGAAGTTATTAAATGATGAAAAAGTAAATATGGAAAAATTTAGATCCATGGATTCAACAGAATTTTTTAAAGAATTAGATATTCCAAAATCAAAACTTTTATGGTTTATGTTTAAGTATCAAAAAAAACTTATTCACGAAATTGATAATGTGAATAGTTTTGAAGATTTAGACAAAATTCTAGTTACTTTAAAAGACAACGGGGCCAAACTTGGAATAGTAACTTCAAATTCAAAAAGAAATGTAGAAAAATTTTTAAACAAAAATCACCTAGACTGTTTTGATTTTATATATTCATCTTTGAATTATTTTCACAAGGATAAAATGTTAGAAAAAGCAATTAAAAAATTTAAGATGAGTAGGGAGAATGTTATTTATATAGGAGACGAAGTTAGAGATATCAAAGCTGCTAAATCGGCCGGAATAAAAGTAGCTTCTGTGACATGGGGATATAACTTTGAGTCTGTTTTATCCAAGTATCATCCAGATTTTATAATTTATAAACCAAAAGATCTTTTAAATTTGATTAATTAATAGTAATATATTTTCTTAATTTCAATACTTACCAAGAGAAAAGGAGAAAAGTGTCCAAAATTGATGATGTGTATAAGTGTGCTTATTGCAATCTGAGATGGACGAGATGGTTTAGAAATTACCACCAGGCAAAAAACGCAGAAAAAAACGCAAAGGAGAGAAAGAAAAAGAACAAAAATAAAATCAAAATAAAGTGATTGAATTTTTAAGCTCGGAAATTTTTCTCCTCTTCCGAGCTTTTTGTTTTTCACCGTTTCGTTTCGTATGAAATTTACTGTTCTTATTTTTTTGAAGTGATTAATAACACAAAATTAATCGTCAAACTTTTGTATAATAATCTTACTAATATGCCGGAGTGGTGGAATTGGTATACACGCAGTCTTCAGAAGGCTGTGTCCAAAAGACTTGCAGGTTCGAGTCCTGTCTCCGGCACCAGAATACTGTATAATTCAACTATAAACAAGGGCGGGTGGCGGAATTGGTATACGCGCAACGTTGAGGTCGTTGTGGGGTAAAACCCGTGCAGGTTCAAGTCCTGTCTCGCCCACCAATAAGTTTACGGAATTGGCAAATATTAAGGACTTGAATGCCGGAGCGAACGAAGTGAGCGAGGCGGGGTCGCAAGCTTTACAGATTGTTTGAGCGTAAGCGAAATACAAGATGTTAAGACGTGTGACCAAGTCCTGTCTCGCCCACCAATAAATCTGCGGAATTAGCAAATATTAAGGACTTGAATGCCGGAGCGAATGCATCATCCACCAAAGTTGGTTAGTTAAAAACCGGATTAAAACAGCGATCGGTTCCGAAATGAGTTGGTGAGAAATGGGTAAGGACAAGGTTTATGAAGTCAAAATTAAAACTACTTTTAACGTTTTTAATAATTCTTTTCGTTTTCGGTAGCTACAATATTTCAGAAGCTTCCTCCGAAGCTGTAGAATACTTTCAATCAAACATAGAGCTAAATAAGGATGGTACAGTATCTTTCAAAGAATACATTGAATATAACTTTGGTAATAATCAACAACACGGTTTAGTTAGGAATTTGATCTATAAAAAGACTAATCAAGATGGAAAAAAATACGTTACCGAGATAACCGGCTTAGAGGTTAGTGACAACAATGGAAATCCTTACAACTTCTATCAATCAAAAAAAGGTGATTATATTGAGCTAAAAATTGGTGATGAAAATAAATTAGTTAGCGGTATAAAGACTTACGTAATTACGTATACTGTTTCGGGTTCATTTACTTACTTTACCGATCACGATGAGTTTTATTGGAATTTAACAGGTAACGAATGGGATGTTCCCATAAAATCATTTGTTTCACATATAAAACTACCTGAAAACGTATCGGAAGATCAAATAAGTGTATTGTGCTATTCCGGAATTTATGGGAGTACTGATCAGTCTTGTGAAATTAATATTATGGATAGTGTTATAGAGGTTTCATCAAGCAAAATTTTGGAACCCGGAGAGGGTCTTACCCTAGTTATATCTCTTCCTAAAGGTGTTGTGGGTGTCTTGGAACCTAAGATTGATAAACCTAGTTTTTTCCAAATTTTAATATTAGTGCTGGTAGCTATAGCGACACTATTCTGGTTCATTTTTTTACCGATAAAAGTATTGTCTAAATACATAAAAGATAGAAAATTTACTAAATCTCATGAAAAAATAGTTTCTGCTTGGTTTGAACCTCCTCAATATGATGATGGGGATGTATTCACTCCCGCTGAAACGGGATTCATTGTAGATAAGTCTATCGACCATAAAGAACTTACTGCAACAATAATCCATCTTGCACAAAGAGGGTATTTAAAAATCAAAGAAGAGAAAAAAGGTCGTTTTACATTCGTTAAATTGAAGGATACTAATCCAGATGAACTAAAGGATTTTGAAATTGAAATATTGGAAGCAATCTTTGAAAAAGGTAATGAGGTTACGGACAAAGAACTAAAAAAATCCACTTCTATTTTTACCAGTATCTCTAAGTTCAATAAAAAAGTTGAGGAAATATTGATAAACAAGCAGATGTTTGATGAAAAACCATCTTCGGTATTTGTTAAAAATATGGTGCTTTTTAGTTTGGGATTAGCAACTATGAATATTCCTTTATCCTTGTTTTCTCTACTGGGAAGAAATTCAGCAAAGAGAAGTTTATTGGGGGTAGAGAAATACTCCGAAGCTAAATCTCTTATGAACTTTTTAAAATCTCAAGACGAGCAACTTAATTTTCAATCTAAAAATCAAATGTTTTTCGAAAAACTTCTCCCTTATGCGACAGCTTTTGGGGTTGAAAAGATATGGGCAGAAAGATTTAAGGATATTTCTATGCAAAAACCTAACTGGTACGAAGGTGATAACTTTACCAATAGCATCTTTATTGGTAGTATGACCAGAAGTATCGGTGGCTCTTTGAGATCCGCGTCTTCTGCGCCATCAACTAGAAGTTCTTCGGGATTTTCCTCCGGATCTTCTGGAGGAGGTTTTTCCGGAGGAGGAGGTGGTGGTGGCGGCGGCGGTAGCTGGTAAGTTGTGTCTCGATTGTTTATAATGTTAAAAGATTTCTGCGACGGTAGTTCAGTTGGCAGAACGTCTCCTTGCCAAGGAGAAGGTCGCCGGTTCGAGTCCGGTCCGTCGCTCCATAGTTTATGCGACGGTAGTTCAGTGGTAGAATGTCTCCCTTCCAAGGAGAAGGTCGCCGGTTCGAATCCGGTCCGTCGCTCCAAGTTTATTGTTATTTTAATTAGCTACAAAAATTTCTGTAAAATTTCTCCCGAAGAAGAAAAACTTTAATGTATAATTTATGTATAAAGATAACAGTAGAAATGGCCTGGTCGCCAAGTGGTAAGGCAAGGGTCTGCAAAACCCTTATTCGCGGGTTCGATTCCCGCCCAGGCCTCCAAAACTACAATTATTTGAAAAATGCTGGTAGAATTAGATATCTCTTAAGT
>Ga0208826_1001691_pt1 | contig 17874 bp, 14 predicted proteins | sample AD_UKC115_MetaG_FD_184451 | JGI IMG/M metagenome (GOLD analysis project Ga0208826, IMG submission 184451) | Active sludge microbial communities of municipal wastewater-treating anaerobic digesters from Hong Kong - AD_UKC115_MetaG (SPAdes)... | ecosystem: Engineered > Bioreactor > Anaerobic >...
TAAGAGAAATAATCCATATTTTGCACATGATTTAAAATTGTGGGATTTCATTGCGATCAGATCTCCTTAATGAAGACAGCATTGAATGCTTCCTTTTTAAACAGTGATTTAAAAATCTCCTTTTTTTCAATTTTAATGTAAAAGCTTCTTTTTTGGTGAATGAGGCAGGATTCTTCCTTTTGCAGTTTGCTTCAATCTCATATTATCCTCCAGGTATGTACTATGAACTCCGTTTTTAGACTTTGATATGTTCAAAATGCTTCTTTTGCCAGACATTAGACCTTAAAAGATACTCACAGCCTGGTTTTGAGAGACAATCTAATCTGAAGACAGAATAAATTTAGTTGAACAGTATATAATATTACATTCTAATATTTATAAGTAAGTTATCCCGGTTATACCCTGATTTGCAATTAATTATGCTCATAAAAAATCGATATAGTTTTGAGTGTAAACGTTCGTGTTTAAGCCGCATAATAAATTTAGAATGTATAGCCAGTATCAGTACGGAAAAACACAAAAAGGCTGTCTCTGTTGCTGTCTCAGTAATACACAGATTTTATCACAAAATTGTGTGCGAAAAGATGAAGAGTTATAATAAAGAAAATAGTAAACAGATAATGTTATTTTAAGATATTTCTAAGGAGGCAGGAGTTTTGGAAGATTGGATGATAAAGATTTCAGTACTCTGGCTCTTTGCATCAATTGCCTTTCTGGCTCATTAGGTAAGCGGGTTCACATAATCCTTACCAATTAATAATATAAACTACACTGCTATCTTATTAAAAAGGAGGTTTTAAGCATGAAACAATCAATCGGAGCAAAACCACTTGCTTTTCCGACTCCTGCCTGGGTTGTCGGTACATATGACTTGAACGGAAAACCCAATGCTATGACTGTGGCATGGGGAGGAATCTGCTGTTCGAATCCTCCATGCATCACCGTATCCTTAAGAAAGGCTACCTACAGCTATGCAGGAATTATGGAAAATAAGGCATTCACTGTGAGTATCCCCTCTGAGGATTATGTGAAAGAGACAGACTATTTTGGCATTGCAAGCGGAAGGGATGAAGATAAGTTCGGCTGCGCCTGTCTTACGCCGGTAAGAAGCGAACTTGTGCCTGCCCCGTATGTTGGGGAGTTCCCTGTTATCCTTGAATGCAAACTTCTCCACAGCCTTGAAGTAGGGCTCCACACCATGTTTGTAGGGGAGATAGTGGACATCAAGGCAGAAGAATCCGTACTTGACGAAAATGGAAATCCTGATATCGAAAAGATCAAACCTGTTATTTACGGGACAGGAAACAGAAGCTATTACGGCATCGGCAGCAACCTCGGAAAAGCCTTTTCCATAGGCAAAAAATCCTGAGTTGATAATGAGAAAAACACAGACCTGAAAAACTCGCAGATGCTGTGTGAGGGAAAATTTGGGTTTAAACTGGAGAGGGGGTCAGTTGTTTAAATTAAGCGGTATGGTGAAAACAAACTTGCTTCCCTCACCAGACTTGCTTTCAACCCATATTCTGCCTTCATGCATCTCCACAAATTTCTTAACAAGGGAAAGCCCGAGTCCGGTTCCTGTCTGTGTTCTGATCTCTGAATTTTCGAGCTGTGTAAAAGGCTGAAACACTTTTTTGGCTTCTTCTTCGGATATTCCGATGCCTGTGTCCATGACAGTAATTTCTGCTCCGGCATCTGCAATCCTGGCATCGACGGTGACGTGTCCTCCTTCGGGTGTGAACTTTATTGCATTATCCATGAGGTTATACAATATCTGCTTGAATTTTGTCCTGTCAGCCTTAATTGTAGCCAGGTTTTCATCAACCGTGTTCAGGATCTGAATATTTTTCTTTGAGGCAAGAGGGGTTAATAATGTCTTAACTTCAGATACTGAACTGGATATCGAAAGTTTCTCTACGTGCAGTTCCATTTTCCCGGCTTCGATTTTGGAGAGGTCAAGGATATCATTGATCAGCTTAAGGAGATGACCTCCGCTCACTGATATATTGTTGACATACCTCAGCTGCTTTTCATTAAGAGGGCCGAAGTTTTGAGTAAGCAGCATATCCGAAAAACCAATAATCGAATTCAGCGGTGTCCTCAGTTCATGGCTCATGCTTGCCAGAAATTCACTTTTTGCCTTATTGGCGATTTCAGCTTCCATTTTTGCTCTGACAAGCTCACTCTGCATTTTTTTGGTATCCGTTATGTCTGAAATTATTGTATACAGGAATATTTTCCCGTTTATCTGAATAGGATAACTGTATTTTTCAATGTCACGAAGTTCTCCGCTGGATAAACGGTGAGTGAAAAAGAAGTGGTTGAGATCCCTTGACTTTGCCTGCTCCAGTTCCTCCAGAATTTTTTCTTTTGGAAGTATATTGATGTTAGAAATATTCAGGCCAAGCATTTGTTCTCTGGTATATCCGTAGTAAGAACAGGCAGCAGGGTTTGCATCACATATATTTCCCGTATCAGGATCTATCAGCATTATCACAGCGCCGTTGTTTTGAAACAGAGAGCGGTATCTGTTTTCGCTTTCTTTTACCAGCTTTTCAGCCTGTTTGCGCTCAGTAATATCTTCTATTATGCAGATGGTCTGAACATGGTTTCCGTTTTCGTCCTTCAAGCCGGAAGAATTAATATTTACATCTATATGTTTTCCGTTTTTTCGAGTCATCCTGTATTCTTTGTTGAAGGAAAAGCCCCTGCTCTCCAGTTCGCACATGGACCCCATAAACTTATTCATATATTCAGGAGATATAATATTACTTACAGGCTGTCCTCTAAGCTCATCCTGCCTGTAATCAAGGAGCTCTTCTGTCCGGGAGTTGCAGTCGATAATAATTCCTTTTGAATCTATCAGAACGATAAGGTTAGCAGCATTTTGAAACATGGATCTGTAGATTTCTTCCCCAGTATGTATTGCTTTTTCAGACTGCCTTCGCTCTATCCCCATGCCTATAAGGTTTGCAGCAATCCTGAGTATCGATATATTGTCTTTTCCCCAGCTTCCGGTATTGACCACATTGTCCATTCCCATGAAGCCTGCAAGTTTTCCGCTAACATATAAAGGCAAAACAATGAGGGACTTGATTTCCTGTTTCTCTAGCATCTCTTTTTCTACTGCTGCTTCCACAGGTAAAGCAGAGACATCGGTGATATGGATTATACCGTCTTTATGAAGTTTATCCATCCACCATGGGCACTTATTGGAATAATTATTCTGCAGGTTAATTTTCTGAGGCTCCACCCCTTCAGCACACCATTCGTGAGTGTTGTCTATATATATTCCATTTTCACGAATCAAAAAGATGTAACTTCTGCCAGCCCCGCAGAGAATACCTATTTTCTCAAGTGTAAGATTAATATCCCTTTCAAGCTTAGCTGGACTGGTAAACATATTTGAGATTTCCAGCAATACTTTTTCTATCTCCAGCCTGTGCCTGATTGATTCTTTTGATTTTATTTTGTCAGTTACATCCAGAACTGTACCTGAAAAGCGTGTATATGAGTTGTCCTTGTCAGGAAGTAACAGAATTCTCTCATTAATCCAGCGTATCTGTCCTGATTTTGTTAACAGTCTATACTCAAGAGTAAAGTCTTTCTCTTTTATTTCATAATGATCCCAAAACTCGGAATGTACCCTTTCCAGATCTTCCTTATATATGATCTCGTCATACAGCATCCTTTTTAAAACGAAATCTTCCGGCTTATAACCAAATTCTGCAATGTTTTCTGACACAAAATCAACAGGCCAGCCTTTTTCAGCCCTTCTAAGAAAAACAACCGTTTGCCCGCTTTCATAAACGAAATCCATTTTAGCTTTTATTTCGGGTTTCATGTGGATTTATCCAGTATTGCAAAATTTTTCATTTCTTCTTTGAAGTTTTTAAACAACTGTGAATTCCCATCAATCAAGGGTAACCAGATACTTAACTTCTGGATTTTATAGCCATCATTTCGTTTTTTAACTATTCCACTGTATTACAGATTATAGTATGAAATTCAGAGAATAAATTATTATCTATATAAATTTTTGTAGTATCTCTTCCAGAATTTCTTCTATGATTCAGTAATTTATCCCGAAAGCCGGTCCTCAGGTCAATTCTGCAGAAAAGAAACCCTGAAAGGCAAGTTCCATATCAGGGCTAAAAGATCAATTCAAGAGATTCAGGTATTTTTAGCTCAGGTAATTTTAACCGTCAGGTTAAAAAGATCCCCAAAGGACATTTGACTGCCTGTTCTTCATTCTTTCCTGAAAGTTTTTTTTGCAATAACCTTCCATCCTTTGAAATCTTTTCCTTCAAACTCTTTCTCGATGGCTTCAAGCAGGGAAGGTATATCCAGGTGCTGAGGACATTTTTCAACGCACTGCCCGCATTGCACACACTGAGAAGCATATCCCGGTACATCACCTCTTATTATTCCTCCGGGCTTTGCCGCGTACATGAGTTTAGCTTCTTTTTCATTGCCTGAGAGGTAAAATCCATCATAAATTTCAAAACAGCTTGGGATGTCCACTCCTGAAGGACAGGGCATACAGTACCTGCAGCCCGTACAGCCTGTTTTCATGAGTTCCCTGTACTTTTGTTCCGCTTTTTTGACAAGCTTCAATTCTGCTTCAGTCATTGAATCAGGATAAGCTTCACATGCTACTCTCAGGTTTTCTTCTATATGAAACTCTTCATTCATGCCTGAAAGCACAACCGTAACCTCGGGATGGTTCCAGATCCAGCGTAAAGCCCATTCTGCAGGCGTGCGTTTTACTGTAGCTTTGTTCCAGATGTCCTGTACCGCAGAAGGTACAGGTTCTGCCAGCTTGCCTCCACGCAGAGGTTCCATAACGATCACACCCAGACCCTTTGATGCAGCGTATTCAAGTCCCACTGTTCCGGCCTGGTTCTTTTCATCAAGGAAATTGTACTGGATCTGACAGAAGATCCATGGGTAAGAGTCCACGATACGCTTAAAGTCTTCAACTGATCCGTGGAAAGAAAAACCAGCGTTAATTATTCGCCCGTCAGCCTTTGCCTGGTCGAGAAAACTGAGGACACCAAGCTTTTCCATTTTATCCCACAGCACTCCCACCAGCCCATGCACAAGATAATAATCGATATGGTCCGTCCTGAGCCTTTCAAGCTGGGCATTCAGGAATCTGTCCATATCTTCCCTGCACTTCACGTTCCATGAAGGCAGTTTTGTTGCGAGTTTGACCTTTTCACGATATCCGTCGGCAAGAGTTCTCCCGACAAACGGTTCGCTTTCTCCCATATGGTAAGTCCATGCTGTGTCTATGTAGTTCACTCCGTGGTCGATTGCATAACGCACCTGCTGTCTGGCTCTTTCTTCATCTATTTTTCCTTCATTTAGAGGAAGGCGCATGCATCCAAACCCGAGTATTGAAAGTTCGTCTCCGTTCCCTGGCATTTTTCTGTACAGCATTTCCTATACCTTCTGTTTTAAGTTGTTTCCTTTTAAGTTGTTCCCCTGCTTTTTAAGGATTTCTACTTTTTAAACTGGTCGGAGGTGATTTTCTTTCTTAAATACTTTTTAGCCTTTTTTAACCTCAATCCTGAAAGTCTGTCGTGCAGTGGCTTTAGAACAAAATAGATATTGAGTGAGCTACTTACACTAAAATGGTAAACATGCATATTGACTATCCTGAGATTGGAATCTGTGGACTTTCCTGTAGACTTTGCCCCATGTATAATACCGAATCAAAGAGCAGATGCTCAGGATGCAAGAGTTCAGCCAGAATGGCGCTTGGCTGCCCGTTTATCACATGCGCTGTAAAGAAAAAAGGCATTGAATTTTGCTGGAACTGCGAAGAAAGTAAAACCTGTGAAAAATGGAAGAAACACAGAGAAGCAGGTAAAAGGCATGATTCTTTCAAATGTTATCAAACACTTGAAGATGATATCTCATTTATACATAAGAACGGCATTGATGAATTTGAAAAAATACAGAAACAAAGAAAGCAGTTACTGAATGGTATGTTAAAAGACTTTAATGAAGGCCGTTCAAAAAGCTATTTTTGTATTGCTGCAACCGTTTTTGAACTTGAAGAACTTAAGGAAGCTCTGACCCGGGCAAAAAAAGAATCTGATGGAATTGATAATGTTAAGGAAAAATCAAAGATTCTTCATTCAATTTTAGATAACAACTCTTTGAAGAAAAAATATTGCCTGAAATTGAGGAAATGAACAGGCGTTCTGTGATATCATAAATGGCTTTTGTTTTTGAAAAATGACAGAATTTTTTTAACCAATTAAAAAAAGAAAAGGATCTTTGTGGAAAACAGGACACCTGGTTCTTGGGATTGAGTTTAGGTGGATATGAGTTTGGGATATATTAAAAAGAGTTATCTCAGATGCCCTGTTCCCTATGATATTTAGTCTCCCATCACATATAAAAATAGTGAAATTATTGTTTTTTACTTTTATTAGCAGATCAAAAACAGAAAGAGTACTGCGCTTATTCGCTCACAGTTAAGTTGAAGACCTTTTAATCTAAAGGATAAGCTCAGGCAGTATCATTGCCTGAGACATGCCTGATAATTAGTTACAGTAATTAGTTTTACAGAACGTCATTAAGAGCTCTTGCAGCCGTATATACGCTTCCAACCCCAAAAATATACTGGGCTATTCTTATTGCCTCCAGAACCTCCTCTTTAGTGGCTCCTGCCTGCATTGCCTGGACTGCAAGAACTTTTACACCGTCCACTGCACCATTAGCCGCATCAAGTGCCATCGCAATAAGTAGTTTGTATTTCATGGGTATTCCGCCTTCTGAAAATGCAAGTCCACGTGTGCTTTCCAGAAGTTTAAAGAACTCAGGGTCTTTATCTATTATAACCTGCAATGGGTTTTCTGACAATTTATCGTCTCCTTACCAGTTATTTCTCAAAATTCCGAAAGTATTTATCAGGTATTTTTTCATTTCGATTGTTAATATCTTGTTACTTGTCATCCTGTTTATTTATTGCTCTATTTAATTTGGCATATGTTCCAGTTTTCTATGGCATTCTCTGCTTTGTCAAGCTCATTCTTTCCTGTTATCCGTTTTCAGGATTTAATTTAATCAAAAAATGTCCTTTTTAGCCTCGATAGGGCAAAGAAGTTCTAAAACACGTAATTATTGATAAAAAAGGACTTTAAACAAATAATTGAAAAAAGAGCTAAAAAGGTCTAAAAAAGGATAAAAAAGCAAAAAGAATGTACAGAAGAAATTAAGCTTGGGGGTAGGGCATCTGGTTTCGGTGAGGTGGGGATTGGGGGGATAGGAATTGGGGTATTCTAAAAGAGTTTTTCAGATGCCCAATATAGATATAATCTTTATTAATATATAAAATTGAGTTTATACTGCTATTTTTCAGCCATTTCTGGAAGTACTCTAATTCTTTGAATCTGGATCAGTTATTTTATTTTCTGGTGTAAACTCATAAGTTATTGTTCCTTCTTCGGGTCCTTTTCCTTTAAAATGAAAACCATTTTTTTCCAGCACACGGATTGAAGCCTTAAGGTGCGGATATGTGCTGGCTATGATGTAATCTTTTTTGAGGCTTAAAAGAGCCCATTCTAACATTGCCCGGACAGCTTCTGTTGCATACCCTTTGTTCTGGTAATCAGAAAGGACGGAATACCCTATCTCAAGGGTTCCATTTTCGTGAGCAATAAACCCTCCGCTTCCTATCAGGACAGGCAGTTCTGATGCATTCTGGTGCAAAAGCAGGGCGGTCATGAAGTTCCAGAAGATATAGTCTGACAGTTGCAGGAACCAGAGACATCCTCTTAGTGTTGATAGGAAAGAAAATAAGAGACATGCAACAGATTAAGTTTTTTTTGGAGATAATCTTTTTGGTAAATTGCTTTTAAGACATGGAAATGTTAAAACCTTAACTTCCGCCTTTTTAAGCGCATAATGTTCTTCTGATATCATATTATGTGCTTAAACATAAGCGCATGAATAAAAAGTTCTAATTTAAAATCACAATCAACTGACTTAGTAGATTAGTGAAATTAGATTTATGCGCTTAAATTTTGGGAACTCAGGGTATAAATTAACCTTATAGTAGACTATTTTATCTCAATTGTAGAATCAAATGTAGTTTTGAGACAGCTTGTGATGTTCATTTTAATCAGGCATAAATTACCTGTATTCAGATTCAGGAGCACTCCTTGATTCAGAATAGACTTTTGTGAATTCAGCACCAATTGTAATCATAATTGAGGAGTAGTATATCAGGAGAAATAATCCGGTAATCGATCCTACTGCCCCATAAACGCTTACAGGGTCGATGTATGCGAAATAAAGACTCAGTGCGTATTTTCCTATGTTTATAAGAATAACTGTTACGAGTGAGCCTGCAAAAGCAGATCTCATATCAAGTTTTGTGTCGGGCAGTATTCTGTACACAAGCATGAAAAATATCACAAGGATCAGAAAACTGGCTGTGAACCCTGCATACCGGGCAAGAGTAAGGGAAAAATAAAAGAATTCGTGGAACATTTTTGAAGCCGCATAAAGGACTCCTTCGACAATTATGCTGAGCGACAGAAGCCCTCCAAAAATGATGACTACAAAAAAGGATACGCCTGTATCGGTTATAAAGTCTTTAACAGTGCTGGGCTCAGCGGGCTTGATATTCCAGGCTTTCTCAAGGAAATTTTTCAATTGCCTGAAAACATTGCTTGCACTCCAGAGCAGGAGCAAAAAGCCGGCCAGTGCAGCTATCGAGAGAGAATCAATTTCAGGGATATGTTCAAAAAGTGCAGTTGTCATATCAAGCACACTCTGATCAACGAACCCCTGCATGTTCTCAATTATATTTTCCTGAATTCTTTTTGATCTTAAAAAAATACTTCCTATTGAGACAGAAAAAAGCAGAAAGGAGGGAAGACTCAGGACAAAATAGAATGCCAGTGCAGCACTGTGGGTTTTTGCGTCATCTTCCATCCATTCCTTTATTGTTCTGGTAACCAGGTTTCTTATGTTCCCGGACCTCATATTTTCCCCAATTCAATAGTGTAATCTGTTTAATTAAACATTTCTTATGAAAGTTCTGTATATTTGTGAATCAAAGGGACTGCAGCCGATCCGCCAGATAAATAATATAGAGAATGCCCTGAGTTACCTAAACTCTCTGTTTCACAGCATGGGTAGCTGAGTTCAAAAAAGAAGAAATAGATAAATCCATGAAGGTTTAATTTTTTCTATTTAACCTTCACATCACTTTCAGACACCTTTAATTGGTATGTAACTTCATTAGTATGTAACTTCATTAGTATGTAACTTCATTAGTATGTAACTTCATTAGTATGTAACTTCATTAGTATGTAACTTCATTAGTATGTAACTTCAATAGTATTTCCTTCCCTATCAGTAGCCCTTATTCTTATTAGAGTGGGTAAAGAAAACTTTGGAGTTTTGCGTGCCACATTATCACATTTCTCTTTTTGATGGGTTTTCGCTTCAGGAGTTTTATTTTCAGCAAAAGCAGGATTTTTTATTTTTGAAACTGGCTTGTTCTGTATTATTTTTGAAAATGAGCATATTTTTGATACAGATATTAGCCCTGTACATGCCGTGAACTTAATATCCTTTTTTCTGGTTCCGGAAAACTTATTTATTTTCATGTACCTCCTCTTTTCGACTCCTTTATTTTTATACTTATCGATTGTGTAAAATATTTGGCAATGATCTGTACACTTTCACGGCATAAAATCTTTGATATTTAGACCAATTAGTTCATAAAAAATGGACTATATGCTTATAATTTTATGTCAGATTTTATATTTTTCAGCTTTTGAGTGGCTCTGATAACTGGATCTATATTTGGACCTGTTTGAAACGGGCACATAGGTCGATCTCCTTAAAAAGACAAATATCAAGAAAAAGGATAAGAAATTATATCACAGGGCTATACAGATCAGTCTTTGATTCTATAATTATTCTTATTTTTGAAGATTAAAAAGGTCATGGACATAAAACCTTTTTATGCCCATTTTTATCATTTAACTTTTCTGCGGTAAGGGATACCGTCACAAAAATAGTGAAATTACCGCAAGTACAATAAAGAGTATAACAAGCCACTTAGCGATATTCATAGATAAACCGGCAATTCCCCTTGCACCCAAAACATATGCAACCAGCGCCAAGATTAGAAATACCACTGCTAATCCGATTAAATCTGCCATATTTTTACTCCCCCCTCTGGTTGTTTAACAATTGAATTCATATTTTAACTAGAGGTATTTATAATTTGACTGTCAAATAACTCGTTTTTACGGATAAGGGCCCTATACAGCCTGAATTTGGCAGACTGACATTTCAAAACAGGTATTTTTTCATGTAATTTTCTTAAAAATGTTATTTCTTCATATATTCTGTTACATTCATTGTATAAAGTTAATATCTAAATCTCTTCTCTCGAGGAGATCCAGAGAAATGCAATAAAAAGGAGTCAAGCCTTTTCAGAGCCTGAACTCCTTTTTTCTGTTAATTTAATTTAGCTTTGTTCCGCATTCTCCGCAGAATCTGGTCCCAATAGATACTTTATTTCCGCAACTGGGGCATTTAGTGAGAGAAAGGGATGCTCCGCAGTTGTTGCAGAATTTTCCTTCACCTGAGGGTTTACCGCATTCCGGGCACAGAGTCTGCCTTCTCTCTATATCACCTTTGAACACATTTGTGTTTGCAGCTTTTTCCCGCATTTCTTCAACCATACGTTCTGCCCGTATTGCAGTCAGCTCGACATTTTCTCTTGGAGCACACTCCACACAGAGATTGTCCTGCTCATTCCAGTCAGCTTCACAGACATAATGTTTGCATCTCGGGCACCTCATGAAGTGTTCTTTTGCTTCATTCTGAGCTGTCTCAAAGGCATCCTCCCATTCTTTACGCCATTCAGGCGACATTCCCTGCTTGCGGTCATTGAGGATGTCCACACCTCTTTCAATTGCATTTCCAATCCGATACTGGCCTACAAGGTCGGAGCCTGCAGAAAGAGCTCTACCGACCATTCCAAACAGGCCTGTCTTCCTGTATGTCCGTGATTCTATGAACCTTGTTTTGTAGCCGTCCTGACAGATATCACAGTAAAAAGTAAACTGGAAACCTGATTCAGAACTGTTGTCTTCATAGTTCCTTGTAAAAGACTGTAGCTGTGAGTTCCTGGATCCCATTTTTATCACCTTAACAATTTCCCACATTTGATACACTTCTTGCTTGCAGGGGACTGCCTGGTCCTGCATTCGGGGTTTGGGCAGAAAATAATAATCGGAGTACCGCATTTACTGCATTTGTCACCAAGAAATGTCTCTTTACCGCAGCTTTCACATATACTCCACAGTGAAATGCCGCAGTGCCCGCAGACCTTTGCACCGTCCTCAAGAGGGTATCGGCATATCGGGCATCTCATGGGCCCAAGAGGGTTCTCCTGCGTACAGAACGGGCAGAAATTAGAATCGCGGGCAATCAATTTCCCGCAATATTTACAGGGATGCTTATAACTGGCCATCTTTCTACACCCACTTTAACTTTATATTTGCCTGGAAGATGCCCGGACAAATATACAATTAATAATTATTCTATTTTAGTTTTTGAAATTTCCGGTAATTAACTGCAAAACCAGAAATATTAAAAAAATTAATCACTAATTATGTTAAATAAAGATCATTCAAAAAAGTTCTGCCTTAAAAAACCACAAGCAAAGTATTAAAACAGCAACCTGTGACCTTAAAATTTCCGATAAACCTTTTCCAATTATCTGTTTGTTTGTGAGTTGTCGTATTTATTCTCTGGAAGGCGAGCATTATCCAGTACGGAGATGGAAAAGAATTGAAGAATTCCTTCAGTGATCCCAAAAAAGCTTGACATCCAGTACCAGACCATAGAAAGGATTTAAGAAAAAATAACTGAGGGTTTAACTGAGGGTTTACCCGATTAATAAAAAAGCTGCTGGAAGAATTATTGCATAATTCTTCTGGCTTCAATATAATACCTTTTCTCGTTTTCCTTTCCAAGTGAAAAGGACTTTCTGGGGAGAATTCCTTTCTTTTTTATGAGAGCAAAAAACTCGCTCCTTTTTAATGCTGGAAGGAAGAAACCAATACTTTCAGGTTCTTTTCCCAGCTTCTCCAGGACTTCCGGGTCGTGTTCGTATTCAACCACATAATCGTCAATAATCTCATCAAGGGTTTCAACCTCCAGGTCATGCTCTGTCCTGTCAAAGATAAGAAAGCCACGCCTGTCTTTTGTAATGAATTCGATTGAATGACCTTCAGAGTTATCTGCATACTCAGCAGTTGAATTGTCGGACGGAGATTCTACAATCCTTGCATCAAACTTTTTGAGCAATTCCTCAGGATCTATTCCTCTTACAAGCCTGTGAATCGGCTCAAAAGTAAGCCCGGGGTCATGGATATTTACAAGCTCAACAAGTGTGTATCTGGCAGGGTGATTGTCCGGGACTGTCCCTTTAATATTTTCCCAGAAACTCTTTGCTGCAGCAAGGCTGTGGTTCCCGTCCCCTACAAGGAGGGTTCCAAGGGACTCAATCTTTTTCGAAATTTCTTCAAGCATTTTTTCATCGCTGATCTTAAAACCCTTAATATGCCCTCCGTCTTCCATCAGGTCAAAGTCATATACCTTATTTCCTTCATAATCAGGACATGATGTAGTCCTCGGAAGAACAGAAAACTCAGGATCATCGTATAAAACAAGAACATGAGTAAGTTCCAGCTCTGCATTTTCCCTTATCTTAACTCTTGCAGGAAGCCTTTCCTTGATTGTTTTTTCAGTTGGCCGGATAAAAGAGTCAGATCCATCGTATTCATATCCTTCCAGATCAACTGCAACAACAAGACCTGTCCTTTCCTTCCCGGAGACAGAACGTTTTACAAGAATAAAACAGGGGCCGTGGTCGACAAGGATATCTTTATAACTGCACATTGCTTTATGGATATTGTCCACTCTTTTTTCGTCCAGGGGAAGGTATACTTCAGGATAAATAAGATTTAGAGCAGAAGGAGTATCTCCAACAAATTCTTCAACCCTTTTCCAGTAGTCTATGTCCTGAGTGTGCTGGTCACAGGCAATTACTGCCCATTCTTTCCAGTTAGTCGCTGGAAGAAGAATGTTCGGAACGTGTAATATCATGGCTAATAAAAAATAGAGAGGAGATATAAAGATTTCTGAACCCAGCTGTGGCACAGCTGTGAGCGGGAACAGAACCTTTTTTGAGAATATCTCACTTTATGACAAGTACTGGCTTTTTAGAGTGCCTGACAACATTTTCGGCTACACTTCCAAGCAGGAATCTCTTGACTCCAGTTTTTCCGAGTGTACCTATAACAACAAGATCAACGTCATTTTTTTCTGCAAAATTGACGATCTCATCTGCAGGATTTCCCTCAAGAGCTATCGGTTCAACTGTAACGTTTGCTGTTTTTCCGGCTTTTATGGCATAAGCTGTGGCTTCCCTGCCCTGTGCCTCAATATTCTCTTTCATCTGCTTTTTCCAGCCAGGGTCTCTGGGATCATGCTGAGTTACTGCTACTTCTCCCGGAGCAATTACATGTAAAGCATAAAGCTTTGCGTTGTTTATCTTTGCAATATTAATTGCAGAATCGATCGCTTTTCTTGCAGATTCCGAATCGTCGGTTGCAACCAGTATATTGGTGAAAGTACTGATGTTCATACATACCCTCCTTTATTCTATTTCTTTTAAGGCTCTATATAATGTTTCTTCTAAGGCTCTTTACATAACCGTCTTTTCAATCACTTTTTCATATTTTTCAAGGGTTCTTTCAGCTATCTTTTGCCAGTTATACTTACTTTTGAGAAGTTCATATCCATTTTCCCCCATTCTTCTGTGGCCAAGCCCTTCAAGGATATAGTTGATACCCCATGCAATCGAAGAAGGCTCTTTACGGACAAGGATGCCTGTCCTGAAGTTCTCAATAAGAGCTACTGCATCTGTTGCAACTACGGGTTTTTTTGCATCCCAGGCTTCAAGCACTACGATCCCGAATGGTTCGTTCCGGCTGGGTACGCAGACAATGTCACAGGCATTGAACCAGTCAATTACAATATTATCCGGGGCATAGCCAAGGAAATTGCAGGAATTTCCAATCCCAAGTTTTTGAGCCCGGGATTCACACTGGGCGCGCATTTCTCCTTCGCCTATAAATACAAATCGGGCATCCCTTTTCTGGAGAACTTTTGTCGCAGCTTCTACAAGAAGATCGGGTCCTTTCTGATACACCATTCTTCCCGTAAAAAGTACAACAGGAAGGCAGGGATTGATCCCGTAATTCTTTTTCACACTTTCAGGATTAATTTCTCGTTTTATTTTTCCCACGTTTATTCCGTTGGGGATCTCCCAGAGCTTATAATCAGGGATTTTATAGATATGCTGGACTTCATCTTTTAATATGGTAGAGGTTACGAATACGTCTGAAGCTTCATAGCCTCCAAGCCACTCTCTGTGTGATATTTCCTTAGCTTCCCACCAGTCTCCGTGCCGGTTTCCATTGCGTCCCCATTCGGTGCTATGGAATGTCATAACAAAAGGCAGCCTGAACCGGGCTTTAATTCTGCAGAGAACATTTACAGGATGCCAGTCGTGCCCGTGAAGAATATCAAATTCTCCCGCTTTTTCTCTAACAGCCAGAAAGCGAGAATACATGCCGTCGCACATCCTGTTCATCTGTTCAACTATTCCCCCGTTTTGATCACAGGCAATCATGTGATAGTGGACTCCATTAATGATTTCATCACTATCTTCAGCGGCTCTGGTGAAAAGGTGAACTTCATGCCCTTTTGAAGCAAGAGCATTAGAGAGCTCAGATACATGGCATGAAACCCCTCCTACACGTATCGAGTACAAACTTTCCCAGGAAAACACAGCTATTCGAATTTTTTTCATAGACTCACTTTTGACTCACTTACTTCTTTTTTATTTTACGATTTCATATCCTGCATTCTTCCATGCAGTCATACTTCCAAGGACATTGTACACTTCGTTATATCCGTTCTTTTTCAGAATCGAAGCAGCTATATTTGAACGCCGGGACGAGTCACAGTAAACAACTATCGGACAGCTCCTGGGGAGTTTATCCAGGTTCTTTTCCAGCTGTCCTACATATATGTGTTCTGCTCTTTCAATATGCCCTTTTTCCCATTCTTCGTCCCGTCTGACGTCCAGAATTAACATTTCCTCATTTCTATCGAGCTTTTCTTTCAGACTCTGGACAGATATGAGATTCAAGCTGTCTATGGGCAGGGCTTTCATGTACCAGGCTGCAATCCCTCCACTGAGGAACCCTGCCAGATTGTCATACCCTATTCTGACCAGATACCTGAGGACAGTTTCCAGCTGCTCATTCTCTTCAAGAACAAGAAGTATAGGTTTATCGTAAGGAAGCAGCCAGCCGGCAAAGAAAGGCAGGCCCATGAGCCAGATGCCGTATGAACCTTTTATATATGCTCCTCCGAAAGAATGGGGCATGCGCGTGTCCACAACAAGGGCTCCTTTTTCTATCTCTGCTCTGAACCTTTCAGGAGAAAGCAGTTCAGGCACAGGCAGCCCTTTCAACAGAGGAGGACCACGCAGGTTATACTGCTCCATTTTTTTAAAGTAAGGAGGGAATTCAAGCTTCTCCTCAAGCTTGAACTTTATAAACTCTTCTTTATCAGCCCTCTGTAGAGCAGGGTTCTGAATACGTTCCATTCCCAGAGTACTGTACTCTCTTTTAGAGATAGCCCCTCCGCAAAGCGAACCAGCACCATGGGCAGGGCATAGTATTACACCATCTCCCAGCGGGAGGATTTTATTAAAAATGCTGTCGTACAGGTTTGATGCCATCCTTGGAGTTTCTTCCGGCCCATAAAGGTCTGTTCTTCCCACATCGCCTACAAAAAGCGCATCTCCTGTGAAAACCATAAAAGGCTCTTTGCCTGCATCGGGGTCTGAAAGCGTATAGGACATGCTTTCGTCGGTATGCCCGGGAGTATGCAGAGCAGCAAGTTTTATTGATCCAAAATTAAACTCCTGCCCGTCGCGAACAAAATTCCCATATTTAAAATCCACTCCCTGCCCGTGATATATCTCTGCACCTGTGAGTTCCTTCAGTTCCAGAGAGCCAATTACATAGTCTTCGTTTCTGTGCGTTTCAAAAATATACTTAATTTTCATGCCCTGTCTTCTGGCAAGATCAAAATAGATCTGACAGTCTCTTCTGGGATCGATAACAATGGCTTCATCTCCAGAGCCGATAAAATAAGAAAGATGAGCCAGCCCTTCAGACTTGATGCGCTCAAATATCATACAAAACCCCCTCAGCAGCTTCCACATTTATGCAATAAATTAATTCAATAACTTCCTAAATCCACACTCAGGCAGAACATATTCTGGCTAGAACACACACTAACCAGAATGTACTTTCTATTGAATTGTATCCTATTACCTGTTAAGATTTTCCGGAAACAGCTGTTTAATTTCCCTTAATCCTGGTATGTGCCACATGCCTCATATCTTTTTTGAAGCATTTTTCAGGGATAACTGTTCAAACGCGAACTTTATCTTTTTTATTTCCCGCTGCAACCAGATATTTCTTCCTGAGCACCCGCTTTCCTGAATGCCTGCATTATCTCTATTTTTCGGTTAAGTTCAGATTCAACGATTTTTCACTTAAATAAAAATGGCACCTGTTTTTGAAATATTTCATGTGAAAATATAATTTGCTTGCGGGTAATTTTTGATACAAGTAATTTAAAATAATTATGAATCAATTATATATTTGCAATCAGGAGTGAATGGATAGAATGAGTGACGGGTATGAATGAGTAAGTAAAATAACTGCCCGAAAGCCATCGTTCCTGTTTCGGGTCAATGCGCTTGGGGGAGCGTATCTCCGGGACAACTGTATCGGGGGCTGCAGTGGAAAACAGTGCTTTCGGGCTTTTCTTACACCGCTTTTGCCGTTTTTTCTGTTTTATTTCCTCTATGTCTTCTCTCCTTAAAATCCTTTTACATCGCTTTCTATTCTTTTCTATTCTGACTTATCCTTATGAATGGACCTTCTATGTCCATTTCCTCTAATTTTCTTACGAATTTGCCTGTTTCCGAGTTTATTCCAGGATAACGATGAAATGAGTCTTAAATATCAAACCTTAGGAAACAATGAGTCATTAATATCAAACCTTGGGAAACTTAAAGAGCTAAAACTATGCTTATAAAGCTAATAGGTGAGACAATTTGAAAGGTGCAATAACTCAGGAAGGAAAGTATTATCACAAAGGAGTACAGGTAAGTCTTTTATTCCTTACTGTCTGGGCAGGCAGAGCAATAGCAAAAATTCTTGACATCTGCAGTATTCCTGAGTTTATGGACTTTCTGTGGCAGATTATAAAATCCAATACTCGAAGGCTAACCCGGGTAGAGGAACAGGAAGCCAGAAAGGTATTTGGGGACAGCATCAATTACAAAAAGGTGCACATCGATGAAAATTCACTGTTAGCCCTGCTGGGGGCAAAGAGACATAAGTGCTCGGGTATGGGTATTACCTCATTTCGTACAATCAATTTTAATAAAAAGATTAAGGCTGCTCCTGGAAATTCACACATGAAATGGCTTATTCATGAATTAGCCCATGTATCCCAGATGGAGCATGTAGGCTCAAGATATATGATCGAAGCATCTTATGCACGAGCAACAGAAGGATACGGATACACTCTTGGTGCAAAACCCCATTTCCGTGATTATAACCGTGAACAGCAGGCATCTATTGCTGCAGACTATTATATCTCACTGGTTTCAGGACGCTCAACAGTTGCTTATGATCCTTATATTGCAGAATTGCTGTCAGG
>Ga0208826_1001692_pt1 | contig 17872 bp, 11 predicted proteins | sample AD_UKC115_MetaG_FD_184451 | JGI IMG/M metagenome (GOLD analysis project Ga0208826, IMG submission 184451) | Active sludge microbial communities of municipal wastewater-treating anaerobic digesters from Hong Kong - AD_UKC115_MetaG (SPAdes)... | ecosystem: Engineered > Bioreactor > Anaerobic >...
GGTATACAGGGGTATAGCTCAATTGGCAGAGCGTCGGTCTCCAAAACCGAAGGTTGTAGGTTCGATTCCTACTGCCCCTGCCACTTGAATGTGGCCCCCAACAAGCCCGCCAGACTCTGGCGGGCTTCGGTGTCTTAGGTGATGCCGTGACTCGGAAGCAGGAAATACTCAAAGATGGCCACTTCACAGGTTGAAACTGTCAATACAGGCGCAGACAAGGCCAAGCTCGCAGCGGTGGTGGCTTTGGTCATTGCGTCTGTTGCGGGCTTTTATTTGTTGGGCAAGCAGGGCGCTGTCGTGCAGTGGGCTGCGCTGATCGTCGGGCTGGTCGCGGCCGCAGCAGTGTTTCTGGTGTCGGAATCCGGGCGTCAGTTTGTCGCGTTTGCCAAGGATGCATGGCGCGAAGTGAAAAAGGTGGTCTGGCCCACCCGCAAGGAAACCTTGCAGATGACGGCCTATGTGTTCGCCTTTGTGGTAATCATGGCGCTTTTCCTGTGGTTCACGGACAAGACGCTGGAATGGGTCTTGTACGACTTGATTTTGGGTTGGAGAAAGTCATGACGACCGCTGCGGAAATCACGGGAGCACAGGCTCCTGCAGGCGCTTCTGCCTCGGCCAATCCCGACTTGCGCTGGTACATCGTTCATGCCTACTCGGGCATGGAAAAGGCGGTGGAGCGCAATATTCAGGAGCGCATCGGCCGCTCTGGCATGCAAGACAAATTCGGCCGCATTCTGGTGCCGACCGAAGAAGTCGTCGAAATGAAAAACGGCCAGCGCAAGACGACGGAGCGTCGCTTGTTCCCTGGCTATGTGTTCGTTGAGATGGTGATGGATGACGATACCTGGCACTTGGTGAAGCACACCAACAAGGTGACGGGTTTTGTGGGTGGGGCCAAGAACCGTCCGGCGCCCATCTCGGAAGACGAAGTGCAAAAGATCGTCAGCCAGATGCAGGAAGGCACCGACAAGCCGCGCCACAAGATCGAGTTCATGGTGGGCGAGTTGGTGCGCGTCAAGGAAGGCCCTTTCACAGACTTCAATGGTTCCGTGGAAGAAGTCAATTACGAAAAGAGCCGTGTGCGCGTTTCCGTGATGATCTTTGGCCGCTCTACCCCTGTGGAGCTGGAATTCGGACAGGTCGAAAAGACATAAGTCCCGTGATCATTGAGGCGTTCGACCTCGGTGATCTGGACAAAATTTTTGGATGCCGCACTTTTCGGCTCGGTGCGGACATCGTCACAGTGAGTCGTTAACCCCGGGGAGCTGGTGGTTGCTCGGTGCAACACAAGCGTTATGACCCGTCAGGAGTAAAACATGGCGAAAAAAATCGTCGGTTTTATCAAGCTGCAAGTTCCAGCTGGTAAGGCCAATCCATCCCCACCTATCGGCCCAGCACTGGGTCAGCGTGGCCTCAACATCATGGAGTTCTGCAAGGCATTCAATGCGCAGACCCAAGGTGTGGAGCCAGGCCTGCCATTGCCCGTGGTCATCACGGCGTTTGCAGACAAGAGCTTTACCTTCATCATCAAGACGCCGCCTGCGACGACTCTGATCAAGAAGGCCATCAAGCTCGAAAAGGGTTCTTCCAATGCCCTGAAGACCAAGGTCGGCAAGATCACGCGCGAACAGCTCGAAGAAATCGCCAAGACCAAGATGAAGGACATGAATGCCGCGAACGTTGACGCTGCTGTCCGTACGCTGGCTGGTTCCGCACGCTCGATGGGCGTGACGGTGGAGGGTTTGTAAATGGCCAAGTTGACGAAAAAGCAAAAGGCCCTGCAGGGCAAGGTTGACAGCACCAAGCTGTACGCTTTTGCAGACGCAGTGGCGCTGGTGAAAGAAGCCGCAACGGCCAAGTTCGATGAATCCATCGACGTGGCGGTGCAGCTGGGCATTGATGCCAAGAAGTCGGACCAAGTGGTGCGTGGCGCTGTGGTGCTGCCCAACGGCACTGGCAAGACGACCCGCGTGGCCGTGTTTGCACAAGGCGCCAAGGCTGAAGAAGCCAAGGCCGCAGGTGCTGACGTTGTGGGCATGGACGACCTGGCCGCCATGGTCAAGGCTGGCGACATGCCTTTCGACGTGGTGATCGCTGCTCCTGACGCCATGCGCGTCGTGGGTACCCTGGGCCAGATCCTGGGCCCCCGTGGCCTGATGCCTAACCCCAAGGTGGGCACCGTGACTCCTGACGTCGCTACGGCCGTGAAGAACGCCAAAGCGGGTCAAGTGCAGTTCCGTGTGGACAAGGCCGGTATCGTGCACAGCACCATCGGTCGCCGTTCGTTCGACAACGAAAAGCTGCAAGGCAACCTGGCTGCACTGATCGACGCCCTGAACAAGGCCAAGCCAGCTTCGAGCAAGGGTCTGTACCTGCGCAAGGTCGCTGTGTCCTCCACGATGGGCGTTGGCGTCCGCGTGGATACCCAATCCATCGCAGCGTAATTGCGATAAGAAATCTTCAGGTCTTTCAAAGGGCCTGATGTGGTGGGCTGTGGGTGGTGTAACAACTGCCTGCAGGCCATCCAAGACCGTTGGTGTGTGGTTCGCCGCACTTAATCCCTCCCTGGGGCCAACGCAGATGGCGATCCCGCTGCAGATGGAATCCGTTCCGAAACAGTTGGTCGCTGCAACAAGAGCGCGCAAAAGGGTGCAAATCCGAATGCGCAATTTAAGGAGTAGACCTTGAGTCTTAATCGCAGTGAGAAAGAAGCGGTCATCAGTGAAGTGACCAGCCTCGCCGCTAAAGCTCAAACGCTTGTGATTGCGGAATACCGTGGCATCACGGTCGCCGACATGACCAAACTGCGCGTTGATGCACGCAGCAAGGGTGTGAGCCTGAGTGTTCTGAAGAACACCCTGGCACGCCGTGCTGTGGCAGGCAGCCAGTTTGACGTGGTGGCAGACCAGATGACCGGTCCGCTGATCTATGGCTTCTCCGAAGACGCCGTGGCCGCCGCTAAGGTGGTGGCCGATTTCGCGAAAACCAACGACAAGCTGGTGATTCGTGGCGGTGCTTTCGGTGGCAAGGCCCTGGACGTCAACGGCGTTAAGCAACTGGCCAACATTCCTACGAAGGAAGTGCTGCTGGCCCAGCTGTGTGGCTTGCTGATGTCGCCGATGTCCCGCACCGCCGTGGTGCTGGGTGCCCTGGCGGCCAAAAAAGGCGAAGGCGAAGCCGTTGCTGCCTGAGCAATGTGCTGTCCGACCTGTTAACTAATTGTTAGGAAATCAAAATGGCATTCGATAAAGACGCATTTCTGACCGCTCTCGACAGCATGACGGTCCTGGAACTCAATGACCTGGTGAAGGCCATTGAAGAGAAGTTTGGCGTGAGCGCCGCCGCCATGGCCGCTCCCGCCGCTGCTGGCGGTGGCGCTGGCGCTGCTGCTGCCGAAGAAAAGACGGAATTCAACGTGGTGCTGACCGACGCTGGCGCCAACAAGGTGTCCGTCATCAAGGCAGTGCGCGAAATCACCGGCCTGGGCCTCAAGGAAGCCAAGGATCTGGTGGACGGCGCTCCCAAGAACGTCAAGGAAGGCATTGCCAAGGCCGACGCCGAAGCTGCCGTCAAGAAGCTGGTGGAAGCCGGCGCCAAGGCCGAACTCAAGTAATTCGGTCTCTTTCAAGGGCTGGAGCGTCCTCACAGGGCCTCCAGCCTTTGGCGCTTCCAGAGCGCACTTGAAAACTGGCTGGAGCAGACGGATGCTTCCCACCAGTTTTCAAGTGTCTTCTGACGAACCCGACAGCAGAAGGCGCCTTGGTCCGGGCGATGTGCAAGGCATCGCCGTCCGCCATGGTTGGTAGTGGCCAACCGCCAAGCCTGCGGCATTTCCTTCCGCAGTTCCGTCGTCGAAGACCCAGGACCCCAGTCTTAGCCCGGAGATCTCATGGCCTACTCTTATACCGAACGCAAGCGTATCCGCAAAAGTTTCGGCAGCCGCGACAGCGTGCTGAAGGTACCTTACCTCCTGCAGATGCAAAAGGACGCCTACACAGCGTTTCTGCAGGCCAACGTACCGCCGAAAAAACGAACCATTGAAGGCTTGCAGGCCGCATTCAATTCGGCTTTCCCCATCGTCTCGCACAACGGTTTTGTCGAGATGAAATTCCTGGAGTACAACCTGGCCAAGCCCGCCTTCGATGTGCGCGAATGTCAGACCCGTGGACTCACCTTCGCGTCGGCCGTGCGTGCCAAGGTTCAGCTGATTATCTATGACCGCGAATCGTCCACGGCGCAGTCCAAGGTGGTCAAGGAAGTGAAGGAGCAAGAGGTCTACATGGGTGAAGTGCCCCTGATGACCGACAAGGGCTCCTTCATCATCAACGGCACGGAGCGCGTCATTGTTTCGCAGTTGCACCGTTCGCCAGGCGTGTTCTTCGAGCATGACAAGGGCAAGACGCACAGCTCTGGCAAGCTGTTGTTCTCGGCGCGCATCATCCCCTACCGTGGCTCCTGGCTCGACTTCGAATTCGACCCCAAGGACATTCTGTATTTCCGCGTGGACCGCCGTCGCAAGATGCCGGTCTCCATCCTGCTCAAGGCCATCGGCCTGAACCCCGAGTCCATCCTGGCGAACTTCTTCGTCAATGACAACTTCCGCCTGATGGACAGCGGCGCCCTGTTGGAATTCGTGCCCGAGCGCCTGCGTGGCGAGGTGGCCCGTTTCGACATCACCGACAAGTCGGGCAAGGTGGTGGTGGCCAAGGACAAGCGCATCACCGCACGCCATACCCGCGAGCTGGAACAATCCGGCACCACGCACATCAGCGTCCCTGAAGACTTCCTGATTGGCCGCGTGGTGGCGCGCAACATCGTTGACGGCGACACCGGCGAAATCCTCGCCAAGGCCAACGAAGAACTGACCGAGGCACTGCTGAAGAAGCTGCGTTCGGCGTCGGTGCAAGAGCTGCAGTGCATCTACACCAACGAACTGGATCAGGGTCCCTACATTTCCCAGACCCTGCGCATCGACGAAACCACGGACGAATTCGCCGCGCGTGTTGCCATCTATCGCATGATGCGCCCTGGCGAACCTCCCACCGAGGACGCCGTGCAGGCGCTGTTCCAGCGTCTCTTCTACAGCGCAGACACCTACGACCTGTCGCGCGTCGGGCGCATGAAGTTCAACGCCCGCGTGGGCCGCGATAGCGCCGAAGGCCCCATGGTGCTGACCAACGAGGACATCCTCTCTGTGGTCAAGATCCTGGTCGATCTGCGCAATGGCCGCGGCGAAGTCGATGACATCGACCACCTGGGCAATCGCCGTGTGCGCTGCGTGGGTGAACTGGCGGAAAACCAGTACCGCACGGGTCTGGCGCGTATCGAAAAGGCTGTGAAGGAGCGTCTGGGCCAGGCTGAGCAAGAGCCGCTGATGCCTCACGACCTCATCAACTCCAAGCCGATTTCCGCGGCGCTCAAGGAGTTCTTCGGTGCCTCGCAGCTGTCGCAGTTCATGGATCAGACCAACCCGCTGGCCGAGATCACGCACAAGCGCCGCGTCTCGGCCCTGGGCCCGGGCGGTCTGACCCGCGAGCGCGCTGGCTTCGAGGTGCGCGACGTGCACGTGACCCACTACGGCCGCGTCTGTCCTATCGAAACGCCGGAAGGCCCGAACATCGGCCTGATCAACTCGCTGGCGCTGTACGCACGCCTGAACGAGTACGGCTTCATCGAAACGCCCTACCGCCGAGTGGCGAATGGCAAGGTGACCAACGAGATTGATTACCTCTCGGCCATTGAAGAAGGCAAGTACGTCATTGCCCAGGCCAACGCCGGTCTCGACGCTGAAGGGCGTCTCGTCGACGAACTGGTGTCTGCGCGCGAAAAAGGCGAATCGGTGCTGGTCAGCGCCGACCAGATCCAGTACATGGACGTGTCGCCTGCGCAGATCGTGTCGGTGGCTGCTTCGCTGGTGCCCTTCCTGGAGCACGACGACGCCAACCGCGCACTGATGGGCGCCAACATGTCGCGCCAGGCCGTGCCTGTGTTGCGCCCGGAAAAACCGATGGTGGGAACGGGCATCGAGCGCGTTGCCGCCGTCGACTCCGGCACCGTGGTCACGGCCACGCGCGGCGGCGTGGTGGACTACGTCGATGCCACCCGTATCGTGATCCGGGTGAACGACGACGAAGCCGTGGCCGGTGAAGTGGGTGTGGACATCTACAACCTCATCAAGTACCAGCGCTCCAACCAGAACACCAATATCCACCAGCGTCCCATCGTCAAGAAGGGCGACAAGTTGGCCAAGGGTGATGTGATTGCCGACGGTGCCTCCACCGACCTGGGTGAGATCGCCATTGGTCAGAACATGCTGATCGCCTTCATGCCCTGGAACGGCTACAACTTCGAAGACTCGATCCTGATCAGCGAACGTGTGGTGGCCGATGACCGCTACACCAGCATCCACATCGAAGAGCTGGTGGTGATGGCCCGCGACACCAAGCTGGGGCCTGAGGAAATCACGCGCGACATCCCCAACCTGTCGGAGCAGCAGCTCAACCGTCTGGACGAGTCAGGCATCATCTACGTGGGTGCTGAAGTGCAGCCCGGCGACGTGCTGGTCGGCAAGGTCACGCCCAAGGGCGAAACCACGCTCACGCCCGAAGAAAAGCTGCTGCGCGCCATCTTCGGCGAGAAGGCGTCTGACGTGAAGGACACCTCGCTGCGCGTGGACCAGGGCTCGCAGGGCGTGGTGATCGACGTGCAAGTCTTCACCCGCGAAGGCATCCAGCGCGACAAGCGCGCCCAGCAGATCATCGACGATGAACTCAAGCGCTTCCGCCTGGACCTGAACGACCAGCTGCGCATCGTCGAGGCCGACGCCTTCGACCGTATCGAGAAGCTGCTGATCGGCCGTGTGGCCAATGGTGGTCCGCAGAAGCTGGCCAAGGGCACCAAGCTCGACAAGGCCTACCTCGACGGCGTGGACAAGTTCCATTGGTTCGACATCCGCCCCGCCGAAGACGAAGTCGCCGCGCAACTGGAGTCGATCAAGAATTCGCTGGAGCAGACCCGCCACAGCTTCGACCTGGCCTTCGAAGAAAAACGCAAGAAGCTGACGCAAGGCGACGAGCTGCCCGCAGGCGTGCTGAAGATGGTCAAGGTGTACCTGGCCGTCAAGCGCCGCCTGCAGCCTGGCGACAAGATGGCCGGCCGCCACGGCAACAAGGGCGTGGTCTCCAAGATCACGCCGGTGGAAGACATGCCCTACATGGCCGACGGTACGCCTGTGGACATCGTGCTCAACCCGCTGGGCGTGCCTTCGCGCATGAACATCGGGCAGGTGCTGGAAGTCCACCTGGGCTGGGCCGGCAAGGGCCTGGGCCAGCGCATTGGCGACATGCTTCAGCGCGAGGCCGCCGCCGCCGAGATCCGCACCTTCATGGAGCAGATCTACAACACCGCAGGCCGCAAGGAAGACCTTGCCAAGCTGTCGGACGGCGAGCTGCGCGCCATGGCGCAAGAGTTGACCACGGGTGTGCCCTTTGCGTCCCCCGTGTTCGACGGAGCCACGGAGCAGGAAATTCGCGACATGCTCAAGCTGGCCTATCCGGACGATATCGCCAAGGCCAAGGGTCTGACGCCAACGCGCACCCAGGCACAGCTGTACGACGGCCGTACCGGCGACGCCTTCGAGCGCACCACCACGGTGGGCTACATGCACTACCTCAAGCTGCACCACTTGGTAGACGACAAGATGCACGCCCGCTCGACCGGCCCATACTCGCTCGTCACGCAGCAGCCGCTGGGCGGCAAGGCACAGTTCGGTGGCCAGCGCTTCGGTGAGATGGAAGTGTGGGCGCTGGAGGCCTATGGCGCGTCCTACGTGCTGCAGGAAATGCTCACTGTCAAATCCGACGACGTGCAAGGCCGTACCAAGGTGTACGAGAACATCGTCAAGGGTGAGCACACCATCGAGGCAGGCATGCCCGAATCGTTCAACGTGCTGGTCAAGGAAATCCGTTCCCTGGGCCTGGACATCGAGCTTGAGCGCTCCTAATTCGGAAAGGGAAAGAGTCTTATGAAATCGCTACTCGACCTGTTCAAGCAGTTCACCCCCGACGAGCATTTCGATGCCATCCGCATCGGCTTGGCGTCGCCCGAGAAGATCCGTTCCTGGTCTTTCGGTGAGGTGAAGAAGCCCGAAACCATCAACTACCGCACGTTCAAGCCCGAGCGCGATGGCCTGTTCTGCGCCAAGATCTTTGGCCCGATCAAGGACTACGAGTGCCTGTGCGGCAAGTACAAGCGCCTCAAGCACCGTGGCGTGATCTGCGAAAAGTGTGGCGTGGAAGTGACCCAGACCAAGGTGCGCCGCGAGCGCATGGGCCACATCGACCTGGCCGCGCCTTGCGCCCACATCTGGTTCCTCAAGTCCCTGCCATCGCGCCTGGGCCTGGTGCTGGACATGACGCTGCGCGACATCGAGCGCGTGCTGTACTTTGAAGCCTATGTGGTGACCGACCCCGGCATGACCCCGCTGAAGAAGTACAGCATCATGTCCGAGGACGACTACGACGCCAAGTTCAAGGAATACGGCGACGAGTTCCAGGCCAAGATGGGCGCTGAAGGCATCCGTGAACTGCTGGAGTCGATCGATATCGACACCGAGATCGAGCGCCTGCGTGGCGACCTGACGGGCTCCGAAGTCAAGGTCAAGAAGAACGCCAAGCGCCTGAAGGTGCTGGAAGCCTTCAAGAAGTCCGGCATCAAGCCCGAGTGGATGGTGCTCGAAGTGCTGCCCGTGCTGCCGCCGGACCTGCGTCCGCTGGTGCCGCTGGACGGCGGTCGCTTCGCCACGTCGGACCTGAACGACCTGTACCGCCGCGTCATCAACCGCAACAGCCGACTGCGTCGCCTGCTGGAGCTCAAGGCTCCCGAGATCATTGCGCGCAACGAAAAGCGGATGCTGCAGGAAGCCGTGGACAGCCTGCTGGACAACGGCCGCCGCGGCAAGGCCATGACGGGCGCCAACAAGCGCGCGCTCAAGTCCCTGGCCGACATGATCAAGGGCAAGTCCGGTCGCTTCCGCCAGAACCTGCTGGGCAAGCGCGTGGACTACTCGGGCCGTTCCGTGATTACCGTGGGCCCAACCCTCAAGCTGCACCAGTGCGGCCTGCCCAAGCTGATGGCCCTGGAGCTGTTCAAGCCCTTCATCTTCTCGCGCCTGGAAGCCATGGGTATCGCCACCACCATCAAGGCGGCGAAGAAGGAAGTCGAATCCGGCACGCCGGTGGTGTGGGACATCCTGGAAGAGGTCATCAAGGAGCACCCGGTTCTGCTGAACCGTGCGCCCACGCTGCACCGTCTGGGCATCCAGGCCTTCGAGCCCATCCTCATCGAAGGCAAGGCCATCCAGCTGCACCCGCTCGTTTGCGCGGCCTTCAACGCCGACTTCGACGGTGACCAGATGGCCGTTCACGTGCCGCTGTCGGTGGAAGCGCAGATGGAAGCCCGCACGCTGATGCTGGCCTCCAACAACGTGCTGTTCCCCGCTTCCGGCGAACCCTCGATCGTTCCTTCGCAGGACGTGGTGCTGGGTCTGTACTACGCCACCCGCGAGCGCATCAACGGCAAGGGCGAAGGCCTGGTGTTTGCCGATACCTACGAGGTGCAGCGTGCGCTGGATGCCGGTGTGGTCGAACTGACCGCCAAGATCAGCGTCCGTCTGACCGAGTGGACCAAGGACAAGGCCACGGGCGAGTTCGTGCCCGAGACCAAGCTCGTGGACACCACCGTGGGCCGTGCGCTGCTGTCGGAAATCCTGCCCAAGGGCCTGCCTTTTGCCAACATCAACAAGGCGCTCAAGAAGAAGGAAATCTCCAAGCTCATCAACGTGTCCTTCCGCAAGTGCGGCCTGAAGGAGACGGTGGTGTTTGCCGACAAGCTGCTGCAGAACGGTTTCCGTCTGGCCACCCGCGCGGGTATTTCCATCGCGGTGGACGACATGCTGGTGCCTGCCGAAAAGCACACCATCATCGAGCGTGCCGAAACCGAGGTGAAGGAAATCGCCCAGCAGTATTCCTCCGGTCTGGTGACCGCTGGCGAGCGCTACAACAAGGTGGTGGACATCTGGGGCAAGGCCGGTGACGACATCTCCAAGGTCATGATGGACCACCTGAAGAAGGAAAAGACCGTCGACCGCCACGGCAAGGAAGTGGACCAGGAGTCGTTCAACTCCATCTACATGATGGCCGACTCCGGTGCCCGCGGTTCTGCCGCCCAGATCCGTCAGCTCGCCGGTATGCGCGGCCTGATGGCCAAGCCCGACGGCTCCATCATCGAGACCCCCATCACGGCCAACTTCCGTGAAGGTCTGAACGTGTTGCAGTACTTCATCTCCACCCACGGTGCCCGTAAGGGTCTGGCGGACACGGCGCTGAAGACGGCCAACTCGGGTTACCTGACCCGCCGTCTGGTCGATGTGACGCAGGATCTGGTGGTGACCGAAGAGGACTGCGGCACGTCCAACGGTACGCTGATGCGTGCCATCGTTGAGGGCGGTGAAGTGATCGAGTCGCTGCGCGACCGTATCCTGGGCCGCACCGCGGCTGAAGAAGTGCTGCACCCCGAAACCCGTGCGGTCATGGCCCAGCCGGGCCAGATGCTCGACGAAGACCTGATCGAAGAGCTGGAAGCCGCTGGTGTGGACGAAGTGAAGGTGCGCACCGCGCTGACCTGCGAAACCCGCTTCGGCCTGTGCGCCAAGTGCTACGGGCGCGACCTGGGTCGTGGCGGCCTGATCAACCTCGGCGAGGCCGTGGGTGTGATCGCCGCCCAGTCCATTGGCGAGCCCGGCACCCAGCTGACCATGCGTACCTTCCACATTGGCGGTGCAGCGTCGCGTGCAGCCATTGCTTCCAGCGTGGAAGCCAAGTCCAACGGTTTCATCGGCTTCAACGCCACGATGCGCTATGTGACCAACTCCAAGGGTGAGTTGGTGGTCATCTCGCGCTCTGGCGAGATCGTCATCCAGGACGAGCACGGCCGCGAGCGCGAGCGCCACAAGGTGCCCTACGGCGCCACGCTGACCGTGAAGGCAGACCAGCAGATCAAGGCTGGCACCATCCTGGCCAACTGGGACCCGCTGACCCGTCCGATCATCACCGAGTACGCAGGTACGGTGAAATTCGAGAACGTGGAAGAAGGCCTCACCGTGGCCAAGCAGGTGGACGAGGTCACCGGCCTGTCCACGCTGGTGGTGATTGACCCCAAGCGCCGTGGTTCGGCCAAGGTGGTCAAGCCCCAGGTCAAGCTGATCGATGCCAACGGCCACGAAGTCAAGATCCCTGGCACCGACCATTCGGTGACCATCGGCTTCCAGGTGGGTGCTCTGATCCAGGTGCGCGACGACCAGGACGTGGGCCCCGGCGAAGTGCTGGCCCGTATCCCGATCGAAGGTCAGAAGACCCGCGACATTACCGGCGGTCTGCCCCGCGTGGCCGAGCTGTTCGAGGCGCGTACGCCCAAGGACAAGGGCACGCTGGCTGAAGTCACGGGTACCGTGTCCTTCGGCAAGGAGACCAAGGGCAAGATCCGCCTGCAGATCACCGACCCCGATGGCAAGGTCTGGGAAGAACTGATCCCCAAGGAAAAGAACATCCTGGTGCACGAAGGCCAGGTGGTCAACAAGGGCGAGCTGGTGGTGGACGGCCCGGCCGATCCGCAAGACATCCTGCGCCTGCTGGGTATCGAGGAACTCTCGCGCTACATCGTCGATGAAGTGCAGGACGTGTACCGTCTGCAGGGTGTGAAGATCAACGACAAGCACATCGAAGTGATCGTGCGCCAGATGCTGCGCCGCGTCGTGGTCGAGAACTCGGGCGATTCCGCCTACATCGCTGGCGAGCAGGTCGAGCGCTCCGAGATCCTCAACACCAACGAGGCACTGCAGGCCGAGGGCAAGATTCCCGCGACCTACAGCAACCTGTTGCTGGGTATCACCAAGGCGTCGCTGTCCACCGACTCGTTCATCTCGGCCGCTTCCTTCCAGGAAACGACCCGCGTGCTCACCGAAGCTGCCATCATGGGCAAGCGCGACGAGCTGCGTGGCCTGAAGGAAAACGTCATCGTCGGTCGTCTGATCCCTGCCGGTACGGGTCTGGCTTACCACCAGGCACGCAAGGCCAAGGATGCCATGGACGACGCCGAGCGCCGCGCCATCGCCGAAGCCGAAGCCGCTGAAATGGCGGGTCTGGCACAGGACGGCGAGGCCGATGCTGCTGCCGATGCCGCCACCGGTACCGAAGTGCCCTCTGCGGACTGATCCGCAGGCAGCATGACCTAGCCGCGCTCCCGGCCTGTCTGGTTCCAGGCAGACCGGGAGTTTTTTTATGGGTCTCTCACCTCTTTGAATCCATGACCGCAAACACCCGCATCCCGAAGCGGCCTGGCAGCGATGCGCAGGCCCACGCGGCCAATCCCGGCGCGGGTGCTGCGCCTGCGCTGTCGGTGGTACTCCAATCGGTCGCCGCCTGCCTGCAGGCCGTGCGTGCCGGTCGCTCGGGGACTGCTGCGCTGGAGGCGGTCCCTGCCGCGCTGCGGCCCGCTGTGCAGGCCTTGTTTTTCGAGACGCTGCGCCATCTGGGCATGGCGCAGGCCCTGCGCAGCCAATTGGCACCGCGCAAACCTGCTGCCGCCATCGATGCGTTGTTGTGCACCGCGCTGGCGCTGATGGCGCCAGACGCCAGTGCGGCCTACGAGCCCCACACGCTGGTCAACCAGGCGGTGGAAGCGGCCAAGGCCCAGCGCAGCACGCGGCCCCAGGCGGGGTTTGTCAACGCCTGCCTGCGCCGTTTTCTGCGCGAGCGCCAGGCGCTGTGTGATGCCGCCGCACGGGACGATCTGGCGCGCTGGAACCACCCGGCCTGGTGGGTGCAAAGGCTGCGCAAGGACCACCCCCAGCATTGGCAGGCGGTAGTGCAAGCCCCCCGCAACCAGGCACCCATGGTGTTGCGAGTGAATAAGCAAAAAACGACTCCAGGGCAATATCAGAAAGCGCTGGCAGCTATCAATTTAGGAGCAATTGACATCGGGGCCGATGGACTGGTGTTGCAGCGGGCCGTGGCCGTGCAGGCCTTGCCCGGGTTTGCGCAGGGCGACGTGTCGGTGCAGGATGCGGGCGCGCAACTGGCCGCGCCCCTGCTGCTCCAGGGACTGGATCTGGACCGGCCTTTGCGCGTGCTGGATGCCTGTGCTGCGCCCGGTGGCAAGACGGCGCACATGCTCGAATGCGCCGGGCCCCAGGCAGACCTGCGGCTCACGGCGCTGGATGTGGATGCGCAGCGCTGCGAACGCATCCGCGCTACGCTGGAACGCTGCCAGTTGAAGGCCCAGGTGTTGGTCGCCGATGCCGGACGCCCCGAGGACTGGTGGCGGGCGCATTGTGGCGGCGAGCTGTTTGATGCCATCCTGCTGGACGCCCCCTGCACCGCATCGGGCATCGTGCGCCGCCACCCCGACGTGGCCTGGTTGCGCCGCGAGAGCGACGTGGCGCAGCTGGCCGCCATCCAGGCGCAATTGCTGCGCGCACTGTGGCCCCTGGTGCGACCCGGGGGGCGCTTGCTGTATTGCACCTGTTCGGTGTTCCGGGCCGAGGGGAGCGATCAGATCCAGGCGTTTCTTGCACACAACACTGACGCACGCTTGCTGCCGTCACCGGGCCATTTGTTGCCAGGTGTGCCCCACAAGGCCGAGGGTGTCCCGGACAATCTGTCCGGTGAACATGACGGCTTCTTCTACGCGCTGCTCGAGAAACAGCCCGGCTGATGCGGTTTCCCGCGCGGCCGAGGTGCTGTGGCGACGCTCGGCCCTGTGGGGGCTGCGCTGGGTGCTCTTCGCCCTGCTGGCCCTGTGCGGCCAAGCGCAGGCGGCGAACCCGGCAGCCATACCGGACATGCGCCTGGAGCAGACCGACGAAGGCCTCTTCCTGACGGCCGTGCTGGAGTTCGAACTGCCCACGCTCGCCGAAGATGCGCTGCGCAAGGGCATCCCGATGTACTTCGTCACGGAGGCGGAACTGACCCGGCGGCGCTGGTACTGGTACGACCAGCACATTGCCACCGAGGTGCGCTACCTGCGCCTGAGCTACCAGCCATTGACGCGCCGATGGCGCCTCAATGTGTCCTCCGAACCTTTTGACTCGAGCGGGCTGGGCGTTGCCCTGGGGCAAAACTTCGACGACCTGGCCGACGTGCGGGCTGCCGTGCAGCGCATTGTGCGCTGGAAGATTGCGCCTGCGGTCGCCATAGATCCCCAGGAACAGTACCAGGTGCAACTGCGCTTCAGGCTGGATCTGTCGCAGCTCCCACGCCCCTTGCAGATCGGCGCGCTGGGACGCTCGGGCTGGAACCTCTCTCTGGCGCGCAGCCTGCGCTGGAGTCCGGAGCCCACGCAATGAGCGAGACGCAGAACGCGCTACGCCCCTCGCGGGCGGTGCGCTGGGCCTTGGGGGTGGGGACGGCCATCATGGCGGCCATCGCCCTGGTGCTCTTTTTTCTCCTGACCCTCACCACCAACAACCGGGTCCTGTACGAGCGCAACTACGGGTGGCTGTTTGGCGTCAACGTGGTGGTGGCGCTCCTCTTGCTGGCCGTGTTGCTGTGGGTGGCTGTGCGTCTGCTGCTGCGCTTGCGGCGGGGGCGTTTCGGTAGCCGATTGCTGGTCAAGCTGGCGGCCATCTTTGCCCTGGTGGGGCTGATGCCGGGCCTGCTGATCTATTACGTGTCGTACCAGTTTGTCTCGCGCTCCATCGAAAGCTGGTTCGACGTCAAGGTCGAGGGTGCGCTGGCCGCAGGGGTCAGTTTGGCCAGTGCCACGCTGGAGATGCAGGTCAGCGAGACGGCGACGCGGGCGCGCAGCCTCAGCGCGCAGCTGTCGCAAACTTCCGATGCCACTGCGGGCCTGGTGTTGGAGCGCATTCGGGACCAGCTCGGAGCCAGCGATCTGCTGTTGTGGAACGCTGCGGGTCAATTGGTCGCGAGTGTGGGCCAATCGCGCTATCGGCTTGATCAGGAGCGCCCCACCGCCCAGCAATTGCGCGCCGTACGTCAGCAGCGTGCGATAGGGCAACTCGAGGGTTTGGACGAACTGCCCGATGTCACCCGCCCGGAGGCCTTGCGCAATGTGCGCGTTTCCGCCTTGGTGTTGGTGCCCAACCCCGGCATGGGCCTGGTGGCAGAGCCGCGCTATCTCCAGGCCATCGTGCCCTTGCCGCCGGTGCTCGTGGACAACGCCGTCGCCGTGCAGGAAGCCCACCGCGAATACCAGGAGCGCGCCCTGGCGCGCGGTGGCTTGCGGCGCATGTACATCGGCACCTTGACGCTGAGCCTGTTTCTCGCGGTGTTTGGCGCTGTGCTCCTGGCGGTGCTGTTGGGCAATCAGTTGGCACGGCCATTGTTGGTCCTGGCCGAAGGGGTGCGCGAGGTGGCGCAGGGCAACCTCAGTCCCAAGGCCGTGCTGCAAGGCAAGGACGAGCTGGGTGGGTTGACGCGTTCCTTTGCTTCCATGACCCAGCAACTCGCCGATGCACGCAGCCAGGTGGAGCGCAGCATGGAGGCCGTGGACAGCGCCCGCGCACGCCTGCAGACCATTCTGGACAACCTCACGGCCGGGGTCATCGTGCTTGATGCCCAGGGCACCATCCGTTCGTCCAACCCTGGTGCTACACGCATCCTGCGTGAACCCTTGGCCGCATTCCAGGGGCAGCCCCTGGCCGATGTGCCTGGCTTGCAGGCCTTTGCGCAATCGGTGCAGCAGCAGTTCGAAACCTTCCTGAGCCACCGCGACCAGCACGGACTCGACCATTGGCAGCAGTCTTTTGATCTGCATGGCTCGGGTTCCGCCGAAGGCGCGGTGGCGCAACATGCCACCAGCATCGTTGCCCGCGGTGCAGAGCTGCCCGACGCGGCCCGTCTGTTGGTATTTGACGACATTACCGAAATTGTTTCCGCACAGCGCGCCCAGGCCTGGGGTGAGGTGGCGCGGCGATTGGCGCACGAGATCAAGAACCCGCTCACACCCATCCAACTGTCTGCGGAACGGCTGGAAATGAAACTCCATGCCAAGTTGCCGGCGCCTGAGCAGGCGGTGCTTGCCAAGTCGGTCAAGACCATCGTGGACCAGGTCGATGCGATGAAGCGTCTGGTCAACGAGTTTCGCGACTATGCGCGACTGCCTGCTGCAGAGCTCAAGCCTGTGGACCTCAATGCGCTCATCGCGGACATCCTGCACCTCTATGAGTCCGAGCGCGCCACCGTGGCAGTGCAGGCGCAGCTTGATTCTGCCTGCCCACGCATCATGGGTGACGCGCAGCAACTGCGCCAGATCGTGCACAACCTGCTGCAGAACGCACAGGACGCCACAGAGCAGGCGAGTGCTGCGCGCGGAGACAGCCGGCCCCCCCCGGTTTGCATCAGCACGCACTGGAACGAGGCCTCCAAGCGTGTGCGCCTGCGCATCAGCGACCAGGGGGGCGGATTCCCCGCGCACATTCTGCAACGTGCATTCGAGCCCTATGTGACCACCAAGGCGCGTGGCACCGGATTGGGTCTGGCGGTGGTCAAGAAGATCGCGGACGAACACGGCGCGCGCATAGAACTTGTCAATCGACAGGAAGAAGGGGTAGTACAGGGCGCACAAGTGTCGCTATCATTCGCCCCTGAGCAAATAGTTGCTTCCTGACAACACCCAGCACTGCAGACGCAAGGCAATCATTCATGGCAAATATTCTTGTGGTCGACGATGAGCTCGGCATTCGAGACCTTCTGTCGGAGATCCTGAACGACGAGGGGCACAGCGTGGACCTCGCAGAAAACGCGACCCAGGCCCGCAGCGCGCGCGTTGCCAATGTGTACGATCTGGTGCTGCTGGACATCTGGATGCCGGACACCGACGGTGTCACGTTGCTCAAGGAGTGGGCCGGAAGCGGCCTCCTGACCATGCCCGTCATCATGATGAGCGGCCACGCCACCATCGACACGGCGGTGGATGCCACGCGCATCGGTGCGTTTGCGTTTCTGGAAAAGCCCATCACCATGCAGAAGCTGCTCAAGGCAGTGGAGCAGGGACTTGCGCGCAATGCTGCACGCCCTGCGGCGCTGTCGGCGGCCGCAACGTCGTCATCGTCAGACATGACGCCGCAAGGTGTGGGCAGCATGCCCGTCACCATGGAGGCAGACCCCGGTCCCTTGGCGCACCAGGGTTTTGATCTGGACCGCCCTTTGCGCGAGGCCCGTGATGGCTTCGAGAAGGCCTACTTTGAATTCCATCTGGCGCGTGAAGGCGGATCGATGACGCGCGTCGCCGAGAAGACCGGCCTCGAGCGTACCCACCTCTACCGCAAGTTGCGTCAGCTGGGCGTGGACCTGGGGCGCGGCAAACGCGCGTGATTTGCGTAGCTTTTGCGACAGGTGCTTTTTTCAGGTTATAATTTATGTCTCTGGCCCGGTAGCTCAGTCGGTAGAGCAGAGGATTGAAAATCCTTGTGTCGGCGGTTCGATTCCGTCCCAGGCCACCAAAATTCAAACCCCAACCACTCTCGGTTGGGGTTTTTTATTGCCTGTTTGCGCCAACTCCCGCGTGTTCTCGCGGGTTCCTTCGGAGTCTTGCGGACTTCGCCTTCGCCACCGCTAGGCAGGTTCGGCGCCCGGTTCTCTCTCTATTGGCCCTTTCTCTCTGCGGGCGGGACTTTGTGTTTTTGCCCGAAGTCCGCAATGGTCACGACCTACCCCCTATAAAGATCAATGGGTTACTGTTGATTCATCAGCACAACTGAGCCAGTGATCACGTCGAATACTGAGCCACTGGGTTGATGGATGTTCTGGCTACTCGGTTGTGGATAAGTCTATCGGGTCTGCTGCTTTTCGATCTC
>Ga0208826_1001693_pt1 | contig 17869 bp, 11 predicted proteins | sample AD_UKC115_MetaG_FD_184451 | JGI IMG/M metagenome (GOLD analysis project Ga0208826, IMG submission 184451) | Active sludge microbial communities of municipal wastewater-treating anaerobic digesters from Hong Kong - AD_UKC115_MetaG (SPAdes)... | ecosystem: Engineered > Bioreactor > Anaerobic >...
CCTCAGCAAAAAGCACCGCCCGGTGGATTTGTGGACAACTCGGATTGCCGAGTTGCCCACAAGCCCCACCGGGCTCCACTACGATGGATTCTCGCTGTCAAATTCCACACGAAACGACGAAGAACCCTTCTGTTTGGGGAAACGATTTCAATTAATGGCCAGACGTCGTATGCAATTGCAGGACATCCTATATTCGCAAGGCTTCGGAACGAGGCGTGTATGTTGTGGGCTGATCCAGCAAGGCCATGTGCGTGTATGGCCTGCAGGCAGTCCAGATGTTGACGGCATCGAATGTCTGGATCCGTTGCAATCGTTTGAGCCTTTGGATTTGTGGTTCTCTGTGAATGGTGAGCGTTGGCCGTTCCAGGAGCATGCATACATACTCATGCACAAGCCCACGGGCACAGAGTGTTCGCACAAGCCTGCAGTGCACCCTAGCATTTACACCTTGCTCCCGCCACCACTGCGTCAACGGCCGGGGCGCGGAGCGATTTCAGGGGTTCAGGCCGTGGGGCGGCTGGATCAAGACACGACGGGGATGTTGGTGTTGTCGGATGATGGGCAGTTCATCCACAAGACGACCTCACCCAAAAAAAAGGTGCCCAAGGTATACAAGGTCACCACCAAACATGAGATCCGCCCAGAGCAGGTCCGGCAATTGGTGGAGGGGGTGTTACTGCATGACGAAAGCGTTCGGATTGCTGCGGCCGAGTGTAAACAGACGGCTAGCCACGTGTTGGAGCTTACGTTGACCCAGGGGAAGTTCCATCAGGTCAAACGAATGGTGGCCGCGGTAGGCAACCGAGTGGAGCAATTGCATCGTTTTCGGATCGGGATACTGGAACTGCCTGAGGATTTGGGACCGGGTCAATGGCGTTGGTTGCAGGCGGAGGAAATTGCCGCACTGACCCAAAGTCCCTGAACTCTGCCTGTCACCCGAATGCGACGGGACAGGGTATGCTTGCCAGCATGGGATTGATGTTTGATGCATTTTGGCGTGCGGCAATCTACTGTGTGCATCCGCGCGTGATCGCACTTTCTCTGCTGCCCCTGATACTCATGGCAGTGGGGGCTTTGGTCCTTGGTTACTTTTTTTGGCAGCCCGCGCTTGATCTGGCTGCCACATGGCTCGATGGGTGGCCGCTCCTGGAGTCGTTTTGGCTTCGCCTAGAGGATTGGGGTTGGGGTGGTGCAAGAGCCTGGGTGATTCCACTTCTTGTCGTTTTGGCATTGGCGCCAGTGGTGGTGATGGTTTCGCTGCTGGCGGTGGCGTTTCTGGCCACACCATCGCTCTTGTCACTGGTGGCGCAACGGCGTTTCCCGCTGCTCGAACGCAAGCAAGGGGGATCATTCCTCTGGAGCGTGGCTTGGTCACTGGGCTCCACTTCGTTGGCTTTCGTTGCGCTCATTCTTTCCATGCCCTTGTGGCTGATCCCGCCCTTGGTTTTGATATTGCCACCCTTGATCTGGGGTTGGCTGACCTATCGGGTGATGGCTTTTGATGCGTTGGCCGAACATGCGAGCCGACAGGAGCGCATCGCGCTGTTTGAGCGGCACAAGATGAGCCTCTTGGTGATGGGCGTGGTGACGGGGTTCCTGGGGGCTGCTCCGGCGGTGGTTTGGGCCTCTGGGGTGCTTTTTGTCGCCGCCTTTTTCATCCTGATTCCCTTGGCCATATGGATTTACACCCTGGTATTTGTTTTCTCCTCGTTGTGGTTCATTCACTATTGCTTGGCGGCGCTGGAGCGTCTCCGGCTTGAGCAAGTTTCTGCCGCTGGCGCGGAGGCAGATCCCGTTCCCCCAGCGTCCGAGCCGACAGGATTGCCTGTGCAACCGCCCCTGCAACTACCCATGGATCAAGAGCCGAAACCATGACGCCTCAATTTGGATTGATTGTCGTTGGAGACGAAATCCTGTCGGGAAAAAGAGCCGACAAGCATCTCAACAAAGTGATTGACCTGCTCTCTGATCGAGGTTTGGCGCTGTCGTATGCGGAGTACGTGGGTGATGAGCCAGAGCGCATCAAGGCCGTGCTGTCCAGGGCCTTTGCTTCGGGCGATGTGGTTTTCTGCACCGGCGGCATTGGTGCGACGCCTGATGACCATACCCGTCTATGTGCCGCGCAGGCTCTGGGTGTGTCCCTGCAGTTGCATCCGCTGGCGGCGGAGTTGATTCGCGAACGCATGCAGGCGATGGCTCAGGAAAAAGGAGAGGTGTTTGACCCAGAGCGGCCCGACAACATTCACCGCTTGAACATGGGGTGTTTCCCGCAAGGAGCGTCCATCATCCCCAACCCATACAACAAAATTCCAGGATTCAGTTGCAGTGGATCTGCCGGGGGGGGCGTCCATTTTTTCCCCGGCTTCCCGGTCATGGCCTGGCCCATGCTGGAATGGGTGCTGGACACGCAGTATACCCATTTGTTCGGCAGTCAGGCCAAGGTAGAACGATCGGTGATTGTGTACGAGGCCCTGGAGTCCACGCTGACGCCCTTGATGCAGAGGATTGAAGCCACCCATTCTGGGGTTCGGGTCTTCAGCCTGCCTAGCGTGGATCACCCGGTGCACGGTCGCCATATCGAACTGGGTGTCAAGGGTTTGGCGACGGACAGTTTGGCGGCCTGGAACGACCTGATCGATGGATTGCACCATTTGGGTGCAAAACTAGGCCCTGAAATGGTGCGTGATTGACGGCGCTTGATCTGTCGCGCGTCATTGCACCAACATAGCGCAGACAATCAGGAGAGGTCGTCCAAGACTGCGCACCGGATGATCCCTATTTCTTGGAGTTGCAGCTGGCACACTCCCTGCTAGTTGATAGCACCTTTCTTAACAGCCCTCTACCCAGGAGAACCTGATGGCCAAGACCGTTGCAGACGTGATGAAGATGGTGAAGGAAAACGAAGTCAAGTTTGTGGACTTCCGTTTCACCGATACCCGTGGCAAGCAGCACCACACCACGGTGCCTGTGTCGCATTTCGATGAAGAAAAGTTCTCCTCGGGTCATGCTTTCGACGGTTCTTCCATCGCTGGCTGGAAGGGTATCGAAGCGTCGGACATGCAGCTGATCCCTGACCCGAACTCGGCCAATATCGATCCCTTCTTCGAAGAGACGACCCTGATCATGACTTGCGACGTGATCGAGCCCAGCGATGGCAAGGCCTATGACCGAGACCCCCGTTCGATCGCCAAGCGCGCCGAGGCTTATCTGAAGGCTTCTGGCCTGGGCGACACCGCTTTCTTTGGTCCGGAACCTGAATTCTTCATCTTCGACGGCATTCGCTGGGGCACCGAGCCGCACAACACCTTCTACGAAATCGAAGAGTACGAAGCTCCCTGGAACACGGGCTCCAAGCTCGAAGGCGGCAACCGTGGCCACCGTCCCACCGTCAAGGGCGGCTACTTCCCCGTGCCCCCCGTCGACAGCACCCAGGACATGCGCGCCGAAATGGCCCTGATCCTTGAATCGGTCGGCATTCCGGTCGAAGTGTTCCACCACGAAGTGGCGGGCGCCGGCCAGAACGAAATCGGCACCAAGTTCTCCACCTTGGTGGAGCGTGCTGACTGGACCATGCTGCAGAAGTACGTGATCCACAACGTGGCCAACGCCTACGGCAAGACCGCCACCTTCATGCCCAAGCCCTACCATGGCGACAACGGTTCCGGCATGCATGTGCACCAGTCCGTGTGGAAAGACGGCAAGAACCTGTTCGCTGGCGACGGCTATGCCGGTTTGAGCGATTTCGCCCTGTACTACATCGGCGGCATCATCAAGCACGCCCGTGCCCTGAACGCCATCACCAACCCCGGCACCAACAGCTACAAGCGCCTGGTGCCGCACTTCGAAGCCCCTGTGAAGCTGGCCTACTCGGCCAAGAACCGCTCGGCATCGATCCGTATCCCCTACGTGGCCAACCCCAAGGCGCGCCGCGTCGAGGCCCGTTTCCCCGATCCGCTGATGAACCCCTACCTGGGCTTTGCCGCGCTGCTGATGGCCGGCCTGGACGGCGTGGAGAACAAGATCCATCCGGGCGAAGCCGCCACCAAGGACCTCTACCATCTGCCGCCCGAGGAAGACAAGCTGGTGCCCACCGTGTGCCACAGCCTGGACCAGGCCCTCGAAGCCCTGGATGCCGACCGTGCGTTCCTGACCAAGGGCGGTGTGTTCTCGGATGCCATGCTCGACGCCTACATCGAGCTGAAGATGCAGGAAGTGACGCGCTTCCGCATGGCCGTGCATCCGGTCGAGTACGACATGTATTACTCGCTCTGATCCCCAGGGCAGTATGGGCAAAGCGGTCTGCGGACCGCTTTGTCGTTTTTGGGCTCGACGATCTGGTTCCCAATGGAACTGTGGTGCCGGAATGTGCTCCACCGTGGCATGGACCAAACGGCGTTGCCCTTCGTTGCAGATGCTTTGCGGGGCATGATTGGAGATGGCATCTCTTTGGGGGATACTCCCACACTGTCCTGCCCAAAGCCTGCCGCAATGGCTGCTTGCGAGAAAACCGTATGAACCTGAAACTGATGAGCGCACGTTGTCTGCCGCTGTTGCTGGCCCTGGGGGCTGCTTCGGCCGCGCAGGCGCAAAACACCATCTACCGATGCGGCAACGAATACACCAACAACGCCAACCAAGCCCGTGAGCGTGGATGCAAGCCGGTGGATGGGGGTAACGTGACGGTGGTGGAGGGTACGCGCCCTGCTGTAGCGGCTTCCGGTGCGGCCAAGCCCAGCTCCCCGGCGGGTGCTCCCAAGGTCACGGCCAACGACCAGCGTGCGCGTGATTCCGACGCACGCGCCATTCTGGAGGCCGAGCTGCGCAAGGCGCAGGCGCGCCGTGCAGAGTTGGTGAAGGAATACAACAACGGGGCTCCGGAGCGCAATGCCCTGGACCTGCGCAACCCGCAAAAATACCAAGAACGGACCGCTGAACTCAAGGCGAGCATTGCCCGCAGCGAAAGCGACATTGAGGGCATTCAACGCGAACTCAGCCGTTTGCCTACACCTTGAGAGCCGCGCTGCGCCCGCATGCCATTGACCCATCCTGCGGGCGTCCCCGCGCACATGCTGGCCCTCGACTGGCTCTCCGTGCTGGTGGCGGTGTTGCGACCCGACGGCGCCGTGATGTTTGCCAATGCCGCACTGGAACAGCAACTGGGCATGTCGCGCCGCACCTTGGAGGGCGCAGACTTCTCAGTGTGTTTTACCGAACCCGCCCTGCTGCAAACAGCGCTCGCCGGGGCACGCAGCCAGGACTTCGAGGCCCTGCGCTACGAGGCAGGCCTCAAGCGCCTGCACCAGGAGCCCCTGCCGGTGCATGTGAACGTGTCCCCAGGGCAGGGCGACGAACTGGTGGTGGAACTGTGGCCGCTGGAGCAGCAGGCGCGCCAGGACCGCGAAGACCGCCTGCTGGAGCAGTCCCAGGCGCACAAGGAGCTGATCCGCAACCTGGCCCACGAGATCAAGAACCCCCTGGGCGGCATCCGTGGCGCAGCGCAGCTGCTGGAGATGGAGCTGCAAAACCCCGAGCTGACCGAATACACCGAAGTCATCGTCCACGAGGCCGACCGCCTGCAGGCACTGGTGGACCGCTTGCTGGCGCCGCACCGCCACCCGCACCAGGTGGGCGACGTCAACATCCACGAGGTCTGCGAGCGGGTGCGTTCGCTGATCCTGGTGGAGCACCCCCAGGGCCTGCGCGTGGTGCGCGACTACGACACCTCCATCCCTGAATTCCGGGGCGACCGCGCCCAGCTGATCCAGGCCTTGCTCAATATCGTGCAGAACGCAGCCCAGGCCCTGGCTGAACGGATTGCTGCTGGGGACGCCTGCATCACCCTGCGCACCCGCGTGGCGCGGCAGGTGACCTTCGGGCGCCAGCGCTACAGGCTGGCACTGGAATTGCATGTCATCGACAACGGGCCAGGTGTGCCCGACGCCATTCGGGATCGGATCTTCTATCCCCTGGTGTCGGGCCGGGACGGCGGTTCGGGGCTGGGGCTGACGCTGGCGCAAACCTTTGTGCAGCGGCACCACGGCATGATCGAATGCGAAAGCAGACCCGGTCGCACCGATTTCCGCATCCTGATTCCCTTGCCCTGAGGAACCTACGACCCGCTGCACCAACCTGTGGAAGCACCCAAGCCCATGAAGCCGATCTGGATAGTAGATGACGACCCCTCGATCCGCTTCGTGCTCGAGAAGGCCCTGGCGCGCGAGAACCTGCCCACGCGCAGCTTCACGCACCCGCGCGAGGTGCTCGATGCGCTCGAAGCCCTGCAGGGCGGCGATGTGCAGCACAGCGCGCCGCAGGTGCTGGTCAGTGACATCCGCATGCCCGGCGGCAACGGTCTGCAACTGCTGGAAAAGGTGCATGCCCTGCAACCGGGGCTGCCCGTCATCATCATGACGGCGTTCTCCGACCTGGACAGTGCGGTATCGGCCTTCCAGCGCGGTGCCTTTGAATACCTGCCCAAGCCCTTTGACCTGCCCAAGGCAGTGGAGCTGATCCGCCGCGCCGTGCAGGAAAGCGAGCGCGAATCCGTGGCCCAGGACGCGCACGAGGTGGCCCCGGAAATGCTGGGCCAGGCACCGGCCATGCAGGACGTGTTCCGTGCCATTGGGCGCCTGAGCCAGAGCCAGGTCACCGTGCTGATCACCGGCGAATCGGGCTCGGGCAAGGAGCTGGTCGCCCGCGCGCTGCACAAGCATTCGCCCGTGGCGGGTGGCCCCTTTGTGGCCATCAACACGGCCGCCATCCCGAAAGACCTGCTCGAATCCGAGCTCTTCGGCCACGAGCGCGGCGCCTTCACCGGCGCGCAGACGCAGCGGCGCGGGCGCTTCGAGCAGGCCGAGGGCGGCACGCTGTTCCTCGACGAAATCGGCGACATGCCCTTCGACCTGCAGACGCGCCTGCTGCGCGTGCTGTCGGACGGCCAGTTCTACCGCGTCGGCGGCCATGCCGCCGTCAAGGCCCATGTGCGCGTGATAGCCGCCACGCACCAGAACCTGGAGCAGCGCGTCAAGGACGGCGTGTTCCGCGAGGACCTGTTCCACCGCCTCAACGTCATCCGTCTGCGCCTGCCGGCGCTGCGTGAGCGGCGCGAGGACGTGCCCATGCTCACGCGCCATTTTCTGCAGCAAAGCGCGCGCCAGCTGGGGGTGGAGCCCAAGCGCATTTCCGACGCTGCTTTGGCGCGCCTGGGGCAGTTCGGCTTTCCGGGCAACGTGCGCCAGTTGGAAAACATCTGCCACTGGCTCACGGTCATGGCGCCCGCACAAACCATTTCGGTGCAGGACCTGCCGCCCGAGGTGCTGGAGGCCCCCAGCGCCACCACCGATCCGCTGCTGGCCACATCGCCGTTGGCGGAGCCGGCGGCAGAACCCCTGCCTGCCGTGGCGGCACCCGTGCCCGTGGCAGGCGTTTCAGCCGTGGCGCACCGACCCGTCGCGTTGCCGCCGGGCAGTCCGTCGCCGCTTGCTGCGCACCCGCTGGTCGATGGGGCAGATGCCACCGCCTGGGAGCAAGCCCTGGAGCGCGAAGCCCAGGGCCTGCTGGCCGCGGGTCAGAACGATATTTGGGATGTGCTGGCGCACCGTTTTGAATCGCGCCTGATCCGCACCGCGCTGGCGGCCACCCACGGTCGCCGCATGGAGGCTGCCCAGCGCCTGGGCATTGGCCGCAACACCATCACGCGCAAGATCCAGGAGCTGGGCCTGGATGGTGTGGATGAGCCAAAAAATGGCCACAGCGCTTGATTTGCAAGCGCAAGCAGCTATAAAAACAATAGCAAATTAAAGTGTCAATTCCAGCACCACCGGCGCGTGGTCGCTGGGCTGGGGGTTCTTGCGCGGAGCGCGGTCAATGGTGCAGGCCGCCACGGCGGGGCGCAGCGCCGGGCTCACCAGCATGTGGTCGATGCGCAGCCCCCGGTTCTTCTGGAAACCCAGCATGCGGTAGTCCCACCACGAAAAGCTCTTGTCGGGCTGATCGAACAGGCGGAACGCATCCACCAGGCCCAAGGCCAGCAGCGCCTGGAAGTGCCCGCGCTCTTCGGGCGTGTGGTGGATGGTGCCCGCCAGGCCCACGGGGTCGTAGGAGTCGCGGTCTTCGGGCGCCACGTTGAAGTCGCCCAGCAGCACCAGGCGCGGATGCGCGGCCAACTCACTGGCCACCCAGTCGTGCAGGGCCTGCAGCCAGCGCAGCTTGTAGGCGAACTTGTCCGTGCCCGGCGCCTGGCCGTTGACAAAGTAGCCGTTGAGCACGCGCAGCGGCCCCCGCGGCGTGGGCACCGTGGCGGCAATCACGCGCGCCTGTTCATCCTCGAAGCCGGGAATGTTGCGCACCACCTCGGTCAGCGGCTGGCGCGACAGCACGGCCACGCCGTTGTAGGTCTTCTGCCCGAAGCAGGCGGCTTCGTAGCCCGTGCTGCGCAGTGCATCGAAGGGAAACTTGTCCTCGGTGAGCTTGAGCTCCTGCAGGCACAGCACATCCACCGGGTGCGCGGCCAGCCAGCCCAGCACCTGGGGCAGGCGCACGCTCAGGGAGTTGACGTTCCAGGTGGCAATTTGCATGGCAGGCTCGGGCAGTGGAAAGCGCCCGATGGTAGCGCTTGCGCGCGGTATTTTCAGAACGTGCGCACCAGCGCCCCGGCCAGGCGGCGCAGTGGGGTGGTGTCCAGCAGCGTCCAATGGCGCCGCTCGCCACTGAGCCATTCACGCGCCTGCCACTGCGCCAGCAGGCGGCTCAGGGTTTCGGGGCGGATGCCCAGGTGGGCGGCCAGCTGGCGCTGGCTGCCGGGAAGTTCCAGGCGCAGGCCCTGTTGTTCGGCCAGCCGCAGCAGGTAGGCGGCCAGCCGCTGGGGGGCGCTGCTCACGGTCAGCCACTCCACCTCGTTGATGTAGTGGTACAGCCTGCGGCTGAAGTCCTCGAGCAGGCGCAGCGCCAGGGCAGGGTGGCTGGCGCAGGCCTGCTGCAGCATCTGCCGCTCCATGCGCCACACCGAGGTGCCACCCACGGCCCGGGCCTGCATGGGATAGCGGCCATGCGCCATGAACATGGCCACCTCGGCCACGCATTGGCCTGTGCCAAAGCGGTGGTACACGCGCTCGTTGCCGTCGCAGCCAAAGCGCACCAGCTCCACATGACCGCGCTCCACCAGCAGCCAGTGCAGGGCAGGGTCGCCTTCGTGAAAGACCACTTCCCCGGCCTTGTAGTGGCGCATTTCGGCACGCACGCACAGCCCCTGCAGAAGGTCGACAGGCAACTCGCGCAGCAGCGGGTGCAGGGCCAATCGGTGGATCACAAGCTGCGGCGTGCTCTGGATGTTGACAAAAGTCATTGTCGGATACAGGTGGTTTCTCGGATCATATTGCAAATGCGAATTACTACCAACAATATTTACATGCAACCGATCCTCTCCCCGAACTCCACCGGCTTCGTCCTGCGGGCCACCGCCGGTGTAGTGCTGATGTCCGCCCTGGCTGCGCAGGCCCAGACCCAGAATGCGGCCAGCCTGCCTTCCGTCACCGTGCAATCGACCCGCGCCAGTGCCGACGTGCCGCTGCGCCCCACCGTGCAGAAAGAGCGCGAGCGCCTGGCGCAGGTGCCCGGCGGCACCAACCTGGCCGAGCCGCAGAAAGAGGCGCGCCTGGCCACGCTGCGCGACGCGCTGGATTACCAGCCCGGCATCGTGCTGCAGGACTTTTTTGGCGGCACCGACCAGCCGCGCCTGGGCATCCGCGGCTCGGGCATCCAGAGCAACCCGGTGAACCGGGGCGTGCTGCTGCTGCAGGATGGCCTGCCGCTGAACGAGGCCGACGGCTCCTTCATCATCGGCCTGATCGAGCCGCGCAACGCCGCGCTGGTCAGCGCGCGGCGCGGCGCCAACGCCACCACGCCGAGCGCCACCACGCTGGGCGGCGAGGTGGACTTCATTTCGCTCACCGGGGCCGACGAGCGCGGCCGCGTGCGCGCCGAAGTGGGCAGCTTCGGCCGCCAGGGCCTTCAGGGCGCCGTGGGCGCGGTGGGCGAGCGGCTCGACGGCCGCGCGTCCGTCAGCAGCGACCGCTACGACGGCTACCGCCACCACTCCGCTTCGCAGCGCGATGCCTTGCAGGCCAACGTGGGCTTCCAGGGCGACGGTGGCTTCCAGAACCGCACCTACCTGAACTGGACCGACCTGGCCTTCCAGATTCCCAGCGTGGTGCCCAAGGATCGCGTCGGCTCCGACCCGCGCGGCGTCATGGGTGACGGCAAGACACCGCAGGACCAGCTGCTCAACGTCTACAAGCGCGACCCGCGCCGCGCCGCCACGCAGCTGCGCCTGGCCAACCGCTCCACCTGGGGCAACGAAGCGCTGCGTCAGGAAGTGGGCATGTACTGGCAGGACACCGACGACCTGTTCAACAACCAGACCAGCCACACCGTCACGCACAGCCGCACCACCGGCGCGCAATGGCAGGCCAGCGGCCCGCCCCATGGCGCGGCCGGGGCCGTGGGCTGGCGCACCGCGCTGTCGTGGGCGCAAAGCCAGATGGAGCGCGACCTGTACGCCACCAACCCTGCCACCGGAAAGCAAATGCAGCGCTTTGGCTCCTACGACCTGGATGCCAGCAACCTGCAGGCCCTGGCCGCTGCCGACTGGCGCGTGGCCCCGGGCTGGACGGTGCTGGGCAGCTTGCAGTGGAGCCAGATCACGCGCGACGCCGCCAGCCGCACCAGCGCGGCCCAGCTTGACCAAAGCTGGAATTTCGCCACGCCCAAGCTCGGCGTGAACTGGGACCTGACGCCCACCACGCGCCTGTGGGCCAACCTCAGCCGCAGCCAGGAGGCGCCCACCTATTGGGAAATCGTCAGCGCCACCGTGGCGCCCAACAACCCGGCCGCTGCCAGCGCCGAACTGGTGCGCCTGAAGATGCAGCGCGCCACCACGCTCGAACTCGGAGGCCAGGGCCGCCTGAGCGAGGGCGCGCAGGCCCTGCAATGGAACGCGGCGGTGTACCGCAGCGTGGTCGCCGACGAACTCATCTCCACCACCGACGCCAACGGCATCAAGGTGGGCACCTACAACTACCGGGGCGGTACGCTGCACCAGGGCGTGGAGCTGGGCCTTGCGGGCAGCCAGCGCATGGGCATCGGCGCGCTGGACTACCGCGCAAGCTGGACCTACAGCGACTTCCGCTTCCGTGCGGGCGAGTACGCCGGCAAGCAGATCGCCGGCGTGCCACGCCACCTGCTCAACGCCGAATTGATGGTGCGCATGGGTGCCTGGCGCTTCGGCCCCAACCTGCGCTGGGTGCCGGTGAGCACGCCCACCGACCACGCCAACACGGCGGGCACGCAGCAGGAGTCGTATGCGCTGCTGGGCCTGAAGGTCGAATGGCGCGAAGGCCCCTGGGCCGTGTACCTGCAGGCCGACAACGTGACCGACCGCCGCTACGCCAGCAGCTACGCCATCCGCAACCAGGCCACCGCCGCACAACCGGGCTACCTGCCCGGCCTGGGGCGTAGCCTCACCGCAGGCTTGACCTACAGGTTCTGATTTTTGATTTTCCGGTGCGCCCTTGCGGCCCGTGCCTCGCCGGCACCGGGCCGCGATGGGCGTGGAGCACGACGACCATGCACGATGATTCTTTCCTGATCCCACAGGCCCCGCTCTCGCGCCGCCAGGCCCTGGCCTGGCTGGCCGCGCCCCTGGCCGCCGCGCCCGCGCTGGGCATGGCCGCGCCGCTGCCGCAGCTCACGCTGGCCGGGCCGCCCGCCATCGTCTCGGCGCCGCTGATCCACATGGCCGAAACCAATGCATTGCAGGGCGTGGCGCAGCGCACCGTGTTCACTGCCTGGCGCGACCCCGACCAGCTGCGCATGATGGCCATGGGCGGCAAGGCCGACGTGCTGGCCATGCCCAGCAACGTGGCGGCCAACCTGTTCAACCGGGGGGGTGGGGTCACGCTGCTCAATATCTCCACCTGGGGCTCGCAGTGGATCGTCACGCGCGATGCGGCGCGCAAGACGCTGGCGGCTTTCAAGGGCGAGGAAATCGCCGTGCCCTTCCGGGGCGACATGCCCGACATCGTGCTGCAGCTGCTCGCGGCCAGGCAGGGGCTGGACCCGCTGCGCGACTTCCGCATCCGCTACGTGCCCACGCCCATGGAGGCCATGCAGCTGCTCATCACGCGCCGCGTTTCGCACGCGCTGCTGTCCGAGCCCGCCGTCTCGCTGGCGCTGCGCAAGACCCAGTCCTTCCCCGTGGGCCTGATCGCGCCCGAGCTGCACCGGGGCGCCGACATGCAGCAGGAATGGGGCCGCCTGTACCAGCGCCCCGCGCGCCTGCCGCAGGCGGGCATCGCCGCCGTGGGCGCCCTGCGCGCGCAGCCCGAGGCGCTGGCCGCCGTCACGCGGGCCTACGCGCAATCGCTGGCCTGGTGCCGCGACAACGCCATGGAATGCGGCCGCATGATGGCCCGCCACATCGGCCTGCTCACCCCCGAGGCCGTGGCTGACGCCATCGCCGTGAGCCAGATGGACGCCGTGCCCTTGCCGCAGGCGCGCGAGGAGCTGGAGTTCTTCTTCGGCCAGCTCATGGCGCGCAACCCCGGTCTGCTCGGGGGCAAGCTGCCCCCCGCCGCGTTCTACACGCCCGGCTGACGCCACCCGCTGTTTCCCTTTCGCGAATGCATCCCCGGCAGCCGCCGCCACCTGGGTCTTCACTGGTTTTTTCGACTCAGGAGTTTTTCACCATGGTTCTTGACGTTTCCCGCTCCCTCTCCCGCAGCGCCCTGGCGCGCCGCCCCGTGGCCCTGGCCGCGCTGTTGCTGCTGGCGGGCGCGCAGGCGCGGGCCCAGTCCGCCACGGCGCCCGAGCTGTTGGCACAGGCCTCCGCCACGGCGCTGCCCTCGGTCACCGTCACCGCCACGCTGGCCGAGCAGGACGCGCGCACCGCGCCCGCCAGCGTCACCGTGATCGGCCGAGAGGAGCTGGAGGCGCGCAACGCCACCGATCTGCTCGACGCCGTGCGCGGCGCGCCCGGCCTCACGCTCTCGCCACGCCAGGTGGGCGGACGCAAGACGCTGGCGCTGCGGGGCCTGGAAGGCAAGCACACGCTCACCCTCATCGACGGCAGGCGCATCAGCGCGTCCGACGACGTGGTGGGCCACTCCGACTACCAGTACGGCTGGCTGCCCATGTCGGCCATCGAGCGCATCGAGGTCATCCGGGGCCCCATGTCCGCGCTCTACGGCTCCGAGGCGCTGGGCGGCGTGGTCAACATGGTCACGCGCCAGCCCAAGGACCGCTGGATCGGCTCGGTCGGCATCACGGGCAGCAACCCCACCAGTGCGAGCGAGGGCGAGCCCACGGGCAAGGCCTCGGTGTTCGCCGCCGGGCCGGTGGGTGAGCGCCTCACGCTGCGCGTGAACGGCGAGGTCTCGCACGCCGCCCCCGTGGCGGACCGCAAGGACCCGCGCGTCTCCGAGATCGAGGGTCACCACTCGCAGGCCGGGGGCCTGAGCGCCAGCTTCGCGCTGACGCCGCAGCAAACCCTGGAGGCCGGCTGGACGGGCAACAACGAGCGCCGCTTCTACGACACCACCTCCACCACCAAGGGCGCCTACCGCAGCACCTACGATATCGACCGCACGCAGGCCCATGTGGGCTGGGAAGGGCGCTTCGACCAGTGGCGCGGCCGCGTGCGCGCCTACCGCAGCGAAATCGACATCACCAACACGGCCAGTAACGGCGTGGCGCCCACGCGGCCGCAGAACATGACGGACGACGTGCTCGACGGCCACGCCAGCTTCAAGCTGGGCAGCCACCAGCTCACCGTGGGCGGCGAGTGGCGCGACGAAACCCTGCGCAACGCGGGCCTGAAGAATGGCCGCGACTCGGCCACGCACAAGGCCTTGTTCGTGCAGGACGAGTTGCCGCTGAGCCAGTCGCTCATGCTCACCGCCGGCCTGCGCGCCGACAACCACCAGCTCTTTGGAAGCGAGCTGAGCCCGCGCGCCTACCTGGTGTGGGAGGCCAGCCCGGCGCTCGTCGTCAAGGGCGGCTTCGGCCATGCCTTCAAGGCGCCCACGCTCAAGCAGATCTCGCCCAACTACGTGGGTGCCGAAGGGCCGCATACCTTCATGGGCAATGCCAACGTGAAGCCAGAGTCGTCCAACTCCTTCGAGGTGGGCGCCGACTGGCAGGCCGCGCCCGGCTGGACGCTGCGCGCGACGGCCTTCAACACCGAGGTGAAAGACCTCATCACGTACCGCCTGCTGAGCACTGTCGGTACGCGGCGTACCTACCAGTACGACAACATCAACGCTGCGCGCATCCGGGGCCTGGAGGCGGGCGTGGCCTGGGACATCACCCGCGCCTGGAGCTGGAGCAACGACCTCACGCTGCTCAACACGCGCGACAAGACCACGGGCAAGAAGCTGGCCGATCGGCCCTCAAGCAGCCTGACCTCGCGTCTGGAGTGGAAGAACGCCAGCGGCTGGAGCGCCCGCGTGGCGGCCGAGTTCATCGGCAGCCAGACGGCCACCGACGGCAAGCCACTGCCTTCGTACGCGCTGTGGAGCGCCAGCGTGGGCAAGCAGATCGCGCTGGACGGCCAGCGCAAGCTGGCGTTGCGCGCCGGGCTGGAAAACATCGGCAACGTGAACCTGGCGGAAAAGTCCGCCAGCTTTGGTTACGCCGAGCGGGCGCGCCGCCTGTTCGTGTCGGCGCGCGTGGATTTTTGAAGAGGGGAGTGTGTGAAGCGATAAGGACTGTGCAATGAACCACCCCCGGCCTCCTCTCTGGTGGGGAAGCGAGCGCCGGGGTGTGTGCCACACCATGCCTGAATGCTACTAAAAACATAGCTGTTGGCGCTTGCTGAATAAGCGCCAGAGGCCAATTTCATTCAAAGAATTCCAGTGAACCCCCTGTCCCTTCTTCGCCGCTGGCTGGCGCTGTGTCTGCTGGCCTTTCTGCCTGTATGGCCCGTGGGCGTAGCGCAGGCGGCCTCGGTGCTGTTCATCGCCACGTCCAACGTGCCGCCGGGCAAGTTCCGCCTGCTGGCCGAGATCGCGCGCCCGCACGGCATAGCCGTGCAGGTGCGCTACCTGGGCAAGATCCCGGCCGACGCCGATGCCGGCCTGTTCCAGGGGCAGGACATGGTGTTCTTCGACAGCTACCAGCAGGACGAGGTGCGCCAGCACCTGGCCCGCGCGCTGCCGGGCCTGCGCGCCCCGCACGCCTGGCTGTACGACGCCCGGCCCGCCTGGGGCGGTGGGGTGGATGAGGCCCTGGGCCGCCGCCTTGCGAACTACTACAGCAACGGCGGGCGGCAGAACTTCGAGGGCTTTGTGGCCACCGTAGCTGCCTATTTGAAAGGCCAGAGCGCACAGGGCGTGCCCGACCCGGTGATCTTCCCCAAGACCGCCGTGTACCACCCGCGCGCGCCCGGCCAGGTGTTTGCTGACCCGCTGGCCTACCTGCGCTGGGCGGGGGTCGATCCGGCCGACGCTAAGCGCCGCCCTGTGGTGGCGCTGGCCGTGCACCAGCAGTACATCGCCTCGGTGCAGGCCGACTACATCGACGACCTCATCGCCCGCATTGAGGCCGCAGGCGCCGTGGCGCTGAGCTTCTACAGCCCCATGATGGACGCGGGCAGCCTGGACCGCATGCTGCGCCCCCAGGGCAAGGCGCTGGCCGACGTGCTCATCAACACCCAGATCATGCTCATGCCCGAGATGCGCCGGGCGGAGTTCGAGCGCCTGGGTATCCCCGTGCTGCAGGCCATGACCTACCGCCGTGGCGACGCCGCGCACTGGCAGGCCAACCCCCAGGGTGTGCCGCTGATGGACGTGCCGTTCTACCTCGCGCAGGCCGAATACGCGGGCGTGACCGACATCCAGGTGGCCTCGGCCAGCGGCGTGGGCGACGCGCCCATCGCCACCATTCCCGCCCAGGCCGACGCCGTGGTCGGCAAGGCGCTGCGCCTGGTGGCGCTGCAGCGCAAAGCGAACGCCGACAAGCGCCTGTCGGTGTTCTTCTGGAACTACCCGCCGGGCGAGAAGAACCTCTCCGCCTCTTTCCTCAACGTGCCGCGCAGCCTGCAGACCACGCTGGCCGCGCTGCGCGCCCAGGGCTATGACACCGAGGTGCCGTCCGAGCCCGAACTCATCGCCAAGCTCCAGCGTCTGCTGGCCCCCGCCTACCGCGCGGGCGAGCTGGAACCCCTGCTGCGCGAGGGCCTGGCCGCGACCGTGCCCGTGGCGCGCTACCGTGCCTGGCTGGGCCAGCAGCCCGCCGCCGTGCAGACTGCCTTGCGCGAGCGCTGGGGCGAGCCCGAGGCGTCTTCCATGGTCTTGCGCCAGGGCGGCCAGGCCATGTTCGTGGTGCCGCGCCTCATGCTGGGCAAGATCGCCGTGCTGCCGCAGCCGCCCAGGGGGGAGAAATGGGAGCCCAAGGAAAAGGTGCTCTACCACTCCAGCAACGCCTGGCCCTCGCACTACTACCTGGCCGCCTACCTGTGGGCGCGCGAGCAGCAGGCCAGCGACGCGCTGGTGCACTTCGGCACGCACGGCAGCCAGGAATGGCTGCCTGGCAAGGAGCGCGGCCTGTCCGTCTCTGACCCCGGCATGCTCGCCGTGGGCGACCTGCCCGTGGCCTACCCCTACATCGCCGACAACATCGGCGAGGCCCAGCAGGCCAAGCGCCGGGGCCGCGCCGTCATCATCAGCCACCAGACGCCGCCCTTCAAGCCCGCCGGGCTGCATCAGGCGCTCACGCACCTGCACGACCTGCTGCACGCCTGGCTGGCGCAGGACGAGGGCGTGGTCAAAGACAAGATGAAGGCCGACCTGCTGGCCGCCGCCGCCAAGGAGCGCATTGACCGCGACATGGGCTGGACGCCGGAGCGCGCCCGCGCCGAGTTTCCCGCCTTCGTCGATGCCTTGCACAACCAACTGCACGAGCTGGCCGAAACCGCCCAGCCCTTGGGCCTGCACACCCTGGGCCGCGCGCCCGAGGCGCAGCACCGCCTGGCCACCGTGCTGCTGATGCTGGGACGCCCGTTCTGGGAGGCCGCCTGGCGGCACGCGGGCAAGCCCGCCGCCGATGCCGACGAAGCCCTGCTGGCTGATTACGACCAACTGCCCGGCACCGCGCCCTACCAACTGCTGCAACGCCATGTGGCGCAGGGCGAGAGCACCCAGGCATTGCCCGCGCCGCTGCGCGAACAGCTCGACAAGGCCCGCGCCTGGCATGCCGCCATCGGTGCCGACAACGAGCTGCCCGCGCTGCTCACCGTGCTGGCGGGCCGCCACCTGCCCACCTCCTACGGCGGCGACCCCATCAAGAACCCCGACGCCTACCCCACGGGCCGCAACCTCTACGGCTTCGACCCCTCGCGCGTGCCCACCCAGCAGGCCTGGGCGGCGGGCAAGGAGGCGGCCGAGCAGCTCATCGCCGAGCACCGGCGCCTCACCGGGAAGCAGCCCAAAAAGCTCGCCGTGTCGCTGTGGTCGGTGGAGACCATGCGCCACCAGGGTTTGCTCGAAGCGCAGGCGCTGTGGCTGCTGGGCACCGAGCCGGTGTGGGACGAGGGCGGCCGCGTCACCGGCGTGAAGCTGGTGCCGCGCAAGGCACTGGGCCGCGAGCGCGTGGACGTGGTGCTGTCGGCCACCGGCCTGTACCGCGACCACTTCCCCAACACCATGAAGATCCTCGCCCAGGCCGCGCAGCTGGCCGCCCGCGCCACGGGCGATGGTGACGAGGCCAACCCCGTGGCGGCCCACACCCGCGCCATCGCCGCGCGCCTGCGCGCCCAGGGCCTGCCCGAGAAGGCCGCGCAGGCGGCAGCGGAAACACGCATCTACTCGTCCGAATC
>Ga0208826_1001694_pt1 | contig 17865 bp, 19 predicted proteins | sample AD_UKC115_MetaG_FD_184451 | JGI IMG/M metagenome (GOLD analysis project Ga0208826, IMG submission 184451) | Active sludge microbial communities of municipal wastewater-treating anaerobic digesters from Hong Kong - AD_UKC115_MetaG (SPAdes)... | ecosystem: Engineered > Bioreactor > Anaerobic >...
CTCTTCCAGCGTGGCGGCGTCCTCCTGCGAGGAGATCGCCGGATCGAAGGTGGCGGTCAACGAGACCTCCTCGGAGTCGAGATTACCTGTCATGCGATAGAAATTAACTCAGGTTCTTGTTCTACGCATTTCGAGCGCGTCACAACTGTGTGACCAGGTGGCCGGCGGGTGACAATCGTGGGCATGTCGGGTATCGCCGCGAGCCTCCGGGGTATTGATGCTGCCAGTGATCAGCCCGGTCTGCTCGCCGGAGTGGACGCGGCACTCGACGCCGTCCGCGCCGAACTGGCCGCCCACACGCCCGCGCTGACCCTGTCCGGGGCGTGGTCGGAGGTCCTGCGGCACAGCGTCGCGGCCGCGATCCGGGTGGCGGCCCCCGGGCAGCCCTGGACCTGGTACCTCTCCGGCAGCGTGGCGCGCGGGGAGGCGGCGCCCGGCTCCGATGTCGAGACCATGGCCGTCCTGCACGACGACGTCGACGACGCCACCAAGACCGCGCTGCTGGCCCGCGCCGCCGAGGTGCACGCGGTACTGGACCACTGCGGGATCCGCGGCGACACCAACGGGGTACTGGCCAGCCGGCCGCGGTTCTGCCGGCGGATGCGCAGCTGGGCCGAGGGGGTCGAGCAGTGGACCGCCGATCCGGCCGCCGACCGCGGCGTGGTGATGACGGGACTGCTGGCCGACGCGGTGGGTGCGCCCGGATCCGGGGCGTCGGCGTCGGCACTGCGCACGGTCAACGCCGCCGCGTTCGGTGGGAGCCCACTGGCGCGCCGGTCGATGCTGCAGGACGCCACCCACCGTCGCGCGACGTTCCCCTCCCGGCTGCGGATGTTCACCAACGGCAGCGACATCGTGGACGTCAAGCGGGCCGCCCTGGACCCGGTGGTCAAGATCGCGCGGTGGGGAGCGCTGTCGGCGGGCTCGCTCGAAGTGAGCACGCTGGGCCGGCTGGCCGCCGCGGCCGCCGCGAACACCCTTGACGCCGAAGATGTTTCGAGCTTGCACGAGTGCTTCGAATGGCTGCTGCGGTACCGGTGGCGCCACCGGGTCGGGCCGTGGCTGCGCCATGAGCGCGTCGACGACGCGGTATCGCTGTCGGAGATGGCGCCGCAGGAGCGCGCGATGCTGCGCAGCGTGGCCCGCGAAGTCTCGGGAATCAGCCGCAAGCTCACCTATCTGGCGTCGACGGCGTCACTCGGGGGAACCTGACCGTCCCGGAGCGCGTCGTACCAGCGCTTCGCCCAGCGTGCGTCGCCGAGGGCGGTGTGGCGGTCGCCGAGCCCGGGCGGCTTGACCCCACATTGCCGGGACAGATCCTCGTGATGGCGCTCGGGGTCCAGGCCCTGTAGCCGGACCGCTCGCTGGGCCAGGGGTACGACGTCGACGGTGTCCTCCCACTGCGGCGAAAGGCCTTGGCGGCCAAGCATTGCCGACAGGCATTCGAGGTCGAACTCGGGGACGACGCCGACGACGGTGGCGCCGGCGGTCCAGTCGAGCACCAGTCGGGCGGCGTCGGCCGCCGGATACACGCGGGGAAAGTGCGTGCGGTGCGGTCTGGCCTGCGGATGGCGCCGGTGGAAACCGCTGACGGCCAGCCCGGCCGGTTCGGCCGCGGACAGGTCGAGGTCGGCCAGATCGACGCAGATGTGCAGACGCGTGTGCTCGTCGCCGCTGCGCCGGATGATCGCGATCTCCCACGGGCGGCGTGCGCGGTGCAGTCCGGTGGTCTCGGTGTCCAGGAAGACCAGCGTCACACGTACACGCTAAATGGCCGCCACGTGGCTGCGGGCATGGGCCACCGCATCCTCGAGCGAGTCGAGCAGGTGGTTCTCGTGCCGCAACGATTCGATGACGCCGACGTTGGTCAGCAGGTCGAGGTGTTCGCGCTGCACGCCCTTGATGATCACGGTGATGCCGCGTGACTCGAGCTCTGCGACGATCGTTGCCAGGGAATTCGCCCCGGTGGCGTCGAGCATGCCCAGCTGCGACATCCGGATGATCACCACGCGCACGTCGTGCTGCTCGGGGTCGGTGATGGTGGTCGAAATGCGTTCTGCGGCACCGAAGAACATCGCACCGTCGAGGCGTAGCAGGGCGATCCGCTCGTCACCGGGCTGAGCCGGGCCGGGGATTTCCTCCCGGGTCACGCTGCTGCGCCGGGCCACCGTGCGCAGTGCGAAGAACGCCGCCACCAGGATCCCGATCTCGACGGCCTCGATGAGGTCGAAGCACACCGTGACGGCCGCGGTCAGCGCAAAGGTCAGGGCGTCCGCGCGCGTCGACCGCAGGATCGTCAGGACGGTCGATCCCGAGATCATCCGGAACGATGTCACCATCAGCACGGCCGCCAGCGCGGCCAGCGGGATGGCCGAAACCGGACCGGTGGCCAGATAGACCACCCCGAGCAGCAGCAGCGAATGCACGATCGCCGCCACCCGGGTGCGCGCACCCGAGCGCACGTTGACCGCGGTCCGCGCGATGGCACCGGTGGCCGGCATTCCGCCGAACAATCCGGAGGCCATCGACGCCAGACCTTGTCCGAACAGCTCACGGTCGGGGTCATAGGGCAATGACGGACCGGTGGATCCGGACATGGTGGCGGCCACGCGCGCCGACAGCAGGGATTCGATGGCGGCCAGCGCGGCGATCGCCAGCGCCGCCCCGAGCAGGTTGCGCAATGCGGTCAGGTCGGCGTGCGGTAGCGCGGGGGCGGGCAGGTGCGCGGGCAGGGCCCCGATCCGGGCCACCGGCAGGCCGATCGCGACAACCAGCACGGTGGCTGCCACGACGGCGGTGAGGGACTCCGGAATGGCCCGGTGTAGCAGGGGCAACGCCAGCATCAACGTGGCCGTGACGGCGACGACCAGCAGCGCCGGCCGCGCGGCGACCCGGTCGGCGTGGGTGATCACGTGCCAGGCCGCCGTCAGCGGGGACAGACCCGCGGGTGTGGCAGCTCCCAGTGCCGCCGGCACCTGCTGCAGGAAAATGATGGTCGCGATACCGAGCGTGAAGCCCTCGATCACCGGCCACGGGATGAACGTCACCGCGCGGCCGAGTCCGCTCGCTCCGGCAGCCAGGACCAGCAGGCCGGCCAGGATTGTCACCAGCGCGACGCTGCCCACGCCGTAGTGCACGACGATGGGTGCAAGGACGACTGCCATCGCGCCGGTGGGGCCGGACACCTGGACGTGCGAGCCGCCGAATACGGCCGCGACCAGGCCCGCGACCACCGCGGTGACCAGGCCGGCCGACGCGCCCACCCCGGAACTGATTCCGAACGCCAGCGCCAGGGGGAGCGCCACCACGCCGACTGTCGCGCCGGCGACGATATCGCGGCGCCAGGATCGACCCAGTCCGGCGTAGTCCGCCGGCCGCGGCAGCAGCCGGGCGATCATTCCGCGGTGGTTGCGGTCCGGCGCAGTGGGGGCAGCGTCTCTACCGCGGCCAGCTGATCCTGATCGGCGGCCAGGGTGTCGGTCAGGAACGTCCGGGCGATCAGCAGCAGCTCGGCGATCAGGGGGTGGGTCGGGGTGTAGAAGACGGCGTTGCCCACGCGCTCGCCGGCGACCACCCGGTGCCGTTTGAGGACGGCGAGGTGTTGGGACATCAGCGTCGCTTCGATGCCGGTGATGGACAGGATCTCGCTGACCGGCACCGGACGCTCCGCCGATGTCAGGATCTCCAGGATCCGGATCCGTGCGGGATGGGCGAGCGCCTTGAACAGGTTCGCCTTGATCTCGTAGAGCGGTCGCGCGGAACCGGGCGGGTACGTCGTCGCCACGGGTGACCCCTTACCGGTTGATGAATTGAAGGAATGGTCAATCCATTGTATCGATGGATCGCTGCCACGCCCAATCGGGACTATCGCTGGCCAGCTGGGTTCAGGTGGCCTTTTCGCGGCAGGTGCACCACTGCTCGGGCGGCACCGATGCTTTGACCTCTGCGACATGTTCGCCGCAGCCGTCCCAGGTGGTCTTGCCGCAACGCGGGCAGGTGACGGGATAGCACATGTCGGTGAGCATATACCCCCACGGGTACACTCGGAGTATCTGTTGTCCGCCGGAAGGGAGCCGATCATGGTCGGGGACGAAGACGCGATCGCCGCGGTGCTGAACCGGTTGCGGCGCGCACAGGGCCAGCTCGCCGGCGTCATCGCGATGATCGAGCAGGGTCGCGACTGCAAGGACGTCGTCACCCAGCTGGCCGCGGTGTCCAAGGCGCTGGACCGGGCCGGCTTCAAGATCGTCGCGACCGGCCTACGCGAATGTGTCGTGGGTGCCGGTGCCGACGGCGGGGAAGCCCCGATGACGCAGGCCGAGCTGGAGAAGCTCTTCCTGGCGCTGGCGTGAATTCCAGCGGTGCCGGCCGCCCTGTTAGGGTGGCGACCGTGCCGAAGCTCCTCGTAGTAGCGCCCCACAGCGGGGTCTGATCCAGACCGACCCCCCGCTGTGGGTCGATTGTTGCTACTGCTGCACTTCCCGTCGGTCGCTCTCCGACGATCAGCGAAGGCCAGCACATGACCTCTTCCAACACCGCCCCGTCCGGCCCGGCCGGACGCACGTTCGGCGACCTGTTCGCCACCCCGCTGCCGCGCGGATTGCGCGACGACGTCGCCGATCTGCCCTGCGACGAGGTGTTCGCCCGGCTGGGTCGCTGTTCGGGTCCCGTGCGCCTGGGTGCCTGGGAGTGCGTCGACGCCGCGGCGCACCCCCGGTCGTGCACGTTCCGGGCGACGCTCGCATTCGGTGACCGCATCACCACACCGACGGCGTCGGCGAGTGGGCCCGTCGGTGCGCTCACCGCGATGCTGCACGACGGCGGGGTGGCCGTCGAGATGCTGCGGTTCCACCAGTTGCGGGCCGGCACACACACCGCCACGTTCGTCCACGCGAGCAACGGCGTGCGCTCCGACTGGGCGATGGGCTGGGCCCAGGGTCCGGATGCCGCCACCGACTCGGCGCTACGGGCGGTGATTGCCGCCGCCAACCGCCTGGCCGACTGAGCTTTCGGACTTACAAGGGCCGCAATGCAATTCGCATGCCATCCATGGGAATCGGCATACCGCCGTAATCCCAGCGGGGCCGATAGCCCGGATATGGCAGCTCGAGCCGGTACCGGCGGAGCAGCCGATGCAGGATGGTCTTGACCTCCAGTTGGCCGAACGTCATGCCGATGCACTTGTGGGCCCCGCCGCCGAACGGCGTGAACCCGTACCGGTGCCGCTTGTGTTCGTTGCGCGGTTCGGTGAACCGGGCCGGATCGAAAACCTCTGGCTCCGTCCAGATCTCGGACAACCGGTGGCTCATTCCCGGATAGAAGATGACGTTCGTTCCCCCGGGGATGTAGTGGCCGAGCAAGTCGGTGTCGCGCACCGTGCGCCGCATCGCCCATTGCACCGGCGTGACCATCCGGATCGACTCGTTCATCACCAGATCGAGACTCTCCAGCTTCTCCAGCGCCTCGATGTCCAGCGGGCCGTCGCCCAGGCGGTCCGACTCGTCGCGACAACGCTGCTGCCACTCCGGGTTTCCGGCCAGGTGGTACACCATCGTGCTCGCGGTGGACGTGGAGGTGTCGTGCGCCGCCATCATCAGGAAGATCATGTGGTTGACGATGTCGCGGTCGGAGAACCGGTTGCCGTCCTCGTCGGCCGAATGACACAGCACGCTCAGCAGGTCGTCCCCGCCCTGCTGGCGGCGTGCCTCGTGAACCCGTGCGGTGAAGTAGTCCTCGAGCAGTTGGCGGGCGCGCAGGCCGCGCCACCACGTGAGTGGCGGCACCGGCATCCGGACGATGGCGTTGCCGGCCCGGGTGGTGATGGTGAACGCCTTGTTCACCTCGGTGACCAACTTCTTGTCGGTACCCGGCTCATGCCCCATGAACACCACCGAGGCGATGTCGAGGGTCAGCTCCTTGAGCGCCGGGTACAGCAGGAACCGTGAGTCGTCGACCGCCCAGTCGTTGGCGACCACGTCGGTGGCGACCCGGTCGACCTGTGTCACGTAGCGGGCCAGCCGGGCGCGGGTGAACGCCTCTTGCATGATCCGCCGGTGATAGAGGTGCTCCTCGAAGTCCAGCAGCATCAGCCCCCGTTTGAAGAACGGGCCGATCGCCGGCTTCCAGCCCTCCTGGGAGTAGTCCTTGTTGCGGTTGGTGTAGATCTCCTGCGCGGCGTCCGGTCCGAGCGCGGCCACCGACGGCAGGACGGGGGAGTAGGCGTACAACACCGGGCCCTGTGTGCGGTAGATGTGCAGCAGGTAGTCCGGGGTGTTCATGAACATCTCGATCATGTGACCGAGCACCGGCATGCCGCCGTCGCCCGTCACCGGTCGCAGACCGCTGCCGGGTGGCGGTTCGGCCAACACTCGCTCGCGGAACCGCGTGTCACGCAGTTTGCGTTCGGCGGCGTACATCCCCGGGAAGTTGTTCAGCGCCGGTTTCAAATGGCGACGGGCCTGGCCGAACAGGAACTCCGGCGTGCTGATTGTGGCGTTCGTCACGCCACTCAGGTTAATTCAGGGGACGCAGCACGATCGGCATTCCGTCGACCGGAACCGGCATGCCGCCGTAATCCCAGCGTGGCCGGTATCCGGGGTGTGGGAGTTCCAGCCGATACCGGCGCATCATGCGGTGCATGACCGTCTTGATCTCCAGCTGACCGAACACCATGCCGATGCACTTGTGCGCTCCGCCGCCGAACGGTGCGAACGCATAGCGGTGGGACTTGTGCTCGTTGCGTGGCTCGGCGAAGCGCATCGGATCGAAACGTTCCGGGTCGGTCCACAACTCGGGCAGCCGGTGGTTGATCGCCGGCCACGTCACCACGTCGGTACCGGCCGGGATGAAGTGGCCCAGCAGGTCGGTGTCGCGGACGGCCCGGCGGAAGTTGAACGGCAGCGGCGTCTGCATCCGCAGGGTTTCGTTGATCACCAGGTCGTACGTTTCCAGCTTCTCGAGCGCCTCGATGTCCAGCGGGCCGTCGCCGATGCGTTCGGACTCCTCCCGCAGCCGGTCCTGCCATTCCGGATTGGCGGCCAGGTGATAGGCCATGGTGGTCATCGTGGAGGTCGAGGTGTCGTGCGCCGCCATCATCAGGAAGATCATGTGGCTGATGATCTGGGCGTCGGTGAAGCTGCGGCCCTCTTCGTCGGTGGCGTGGCACAACACGGAGAACATATCGGTGGACTCCGAGGCGCGCTTCTCGGCGATCCGGCTGGCGAAGTAGTCGTCGAGCGTCTTGCGGGCCTTGACGCCGCGCCACCACGACAGCGGCGGAATCGGTTTGCGCACAATGGCATTGCCGGCCCGCGTGGTGGTGGCGAACGCCTCGTTGACCGTGGTGACCAACTTGCGGTCGGTGCCTGCGGGCACCCCCATGAACACCTCGGAGGCGATATCGAGCGTCAGCTCCTTCATCGCCGGGTGGAACAGGAACCTCGCGTCGTTGGGCGCCCAGTCATTGGCCAGCACGGCCGATGCGACCGAATCGACGTGCGGCACATAGCCGGTGAGCCGGCTGCGGGTGAATGCGTCCTGCATGATCCGGCGGTGGAACATGTGCTCCTCGCCGTCGAGCAGCATCAGGCCGCCCTCGAAGAACGGACCGATCACGGGATCCCAGGCGCGCTGCGAGAACTCCTTGTTGCGGTTGCTGAACACCGCCTGGGTGGCATCGGGCCCCAGCGCCATCACCTGCGAGAGCGCGACGTTGTGCGAGTAGTAGACGGGGCCGTGCTTGCGGTAGAGGTCCAGGACGAAGTCCGGGCCGCCGCGGAACACCTCGATCAGATGCCCGATGACGGGCAGGCCCGAGTCGCCCATGACCGGCTCGAGATCACTGCCGGCCGGCGGCTCGGCCAGCACGAACTGATCCCACTCGCGGGCCCGCAGCCGCTTCTCGACGGCGCCCATGCCGGGCAGGGTCACCGGAGTCGGCTTCAACCGGCGCTTGGCCTGGTCCAACAGGTACTGCGGGGTGTTGATGGTCGCGGGCATGTGTCTCCTGACCTGACTCCGTCGTCGGGGGTGTGGCAGATGCCACGGTGTCGTCCGGTGTGGCGAACGCCACGGTCGCCTCATCACAGCCTGCGATTTGACGCCTGTCAAGTTTCATTCCGGTCCCGGCGTGGTGCAAGGTAATGCTCGTGAGCGTCTCCATACCGTCGGACGACCCCGGCCAACAGCCGCGTCGCCGCGGCGACCGGCAGCGGAAGGCCATCCTCGGGGCCGTGCGCGAACTGCTGCAGGAGGCGCCGTTCGACGATCTGTCGGTCAGCACGATCAGCGACCGGGCCGGTGTGGCCAGGTCGGGCTTCTACTTCTACTTCGACTCCAAGTACGCCGTGCTGGCGCAGATCCTCGAGGAGGCGCAGCAGGAACTCGAGGAGTTGACGCACCACTTCGCGCCCCGCGAGCGCGACGAACTGCCCGCGGAGTTCGCCAGGCGGATGGTGCAGAGCGCCGCGGTGATGTTCGCGAACAACGATCCCGTCATGTCGGCCTGTATGGCGGCCCGCGCCACCGATGCGGAGATCCGCCGGATCCAGGACGACCAGATCGGGGCGATCGTCGACAAGATCGTCAAGATCGTCGAGGACGAGCGTGCCGCCGGTACCGCGCGACCGATCAGCGACGACGTCCCGATGCTCATCCGCACCCTGGGTGCCACCACCGTGATGGCCCTGTCGGGCGAGTCGGCCTTCGTCGGTTCCGCCGCGGGCTCCGACCGGGTGGTGGCCGTGCTCGAAAAGTTGTGGCTGTCGTCGCTGTGGGGCGGTACCGGGGTCTGACCGATACCGTCGGTATCGTCTCCGCCATGCCTGATCGTCAGACCGTCTCGCGCTACGCGGGTAAACGCTGCCTGATCACCGGCGCCGCGAGCGGCATCGGCCGCGCAACGGCTCTGGCACTGGCCGGTCGGGGTGCCGAGCTCTATCTGACCGATCGCGACGCCGACGGCCTCGAGGCCGCCGTCGCCGATGCCCGGGCCCTGGGCGCAACCGTCGCGGAGTACCGCGCGCTGGACATCTCCGATTACGACCAGGTCGCCCGATTCGCCGCCGACATCCACACCTGGCATCCGGCCATGGACGTCGTGATGAACATCGCCGGAGTCTCCGCATGGGGTACCGTCGACCAGCTGACCCACCGGCAGTGGCGCTCGATGGTGGACATCAACCTGATGGGGCCGATCCACGTGATCGAGGCGTTCGTGCCGCCGATGATCGCCGCCGGCCGCGGCGGTCAGCTGGTGAGCGTCTCGTCGGCGGCCGGTCTGGTCGCACTGCCATGGCACGCCGCGTACACCGCGAGCAAGGCCGGTCTCGTCGGGATGTCGGAGGTGCTGCGTTTCGACCTTGCGCGGCACCGCATCGGCGTGTCGGTCGTGGTGCCCGGCGCGGTCAAGACCCCCTTGGTCAATACCGTCGAGATCTCCGGGGTGGACCGGCAGGACCCCCAGGTCGAACGCTGGATCGCGCGGTTCTCCGGTCACGCGGTCAGCCCCGAGCGCGCCGCGGCCGCCATCCTGGCCGGTGTCGCGAAGAACCGGTTCCTGATCTACACATCGCCCGACATCCGGGCGTTGTATGCGTTCAAGCGCCTCGCCTGGTGGCCCTACAGCGTCGCGATGCGGCAGGTCAACGTGCTGTTCACCCGCGCACTGCGGCCGCGGCCGCAGCTGGACCGGTGAGCCCGCTCACTCCGACAGGGCCATGACGTCCGCCATCGCGTCGTGGAGACGCTGCGTGAGCAGGGCGGGCAGCTCACGGGCGTCGACCTCGCCGGCGGCAAGCATGTCGCTGATGCCGGACCAGGCCGCGCCCACGACCGCGGCCCACACCGCGAAGACCAGTTCCACCCGCCGGTCCTGCACGTCGGTGCCCATCCGTCGGGCCATCTCCTCGAGGGAGGCCGTGCAGCGCATCCGGATCGACAGCGGGCGCAGCGCCGGCGACACGTGCATCGTGCGCAGCAGTGACGTCAACCGCCGGACGTCGATCTGGGCCTCCGGGTTGTCGATGCGCTCCAGCAGCGCCACATTGGAGGCCAGCAGGGCCTGCAACGGCGGCAGATCGTCGGGGATGGTAGCGAACTCCGCGTGCGCGGCTTCGGCGTACGCGTCGACCATCCCGAGCAGCAGCTGTTCCTTGCTCGGGAAGTAGTGCGCCACGGTGCGCGGCGAGACGTCGACGGCGTTGGCGATCTGCTCGACCGTGGTCTTCGTGTAGCCCTGTTTGTCCACCAGATCGGCGGCCGCCTCGATCAACTTGGCCCGGGTGGCCTGCTTCTTGCGCTCGCGAAGGCCGGGGCGAGGTTTCGGTTCGGCCATGGCGGGGATGTTAGTCCACGTCAGACCCCGGCATGAGCAGGTCGAGCCGGACTCCCAGCAACCTGATCGGACGGTTCGTGTCGAACAGACCGAAAACGTCGAGCGCCCCGTCCACGACGGCTGCCTCGGCGACCGTCGCCGCCGCGAGCTTGCGCACCTTGGTGCGGGTGTGAAAGGTGGCCGTGCGCACCGTGACCGCGACGTGGGTCACCAGCCGGCCCTGCTCGGAAACCTCGGTGAGCGTGCGCCGAGCCAGATCCGCGACCGCCGTGCGCATCTCGTCCCGGTCGACCAGATCGTCGGGGAAGGTGACGACGTGGCTGCGCGAGCGTGGCACCCACGGCTGCGTGCTGACCTCGGTGTCGCCGCCGCCCTTGGCGAGCAGCAGGATCCACAGTCCGGTGCGGGGCCCGAAGGTGGCGATGAGGGTCTCGGCGTCCGCGTCGGCCAGCGCGCGGACCGTCGTGATATCAAGGGCGGCAAGTCTTTTGGTGGTCTTCGGGCCGATTCCCCAGAGCGTGTCGACGGGCAGGTGGCCCACCGTGTCCATCCAGTCGGCGTCGGTCAGCAACCGCACACCCGCGGGCTTGGCGAATCCGGTGGCGACCTTGGCGCGCTGCTTGTTGTCGCTGATGCCCACCGAGCAGGACAACCCGGTCGCGTCGGCCACCACTGCCCGGATGTGCTCGGCCAGAGCCATGGGATCGGCGGTGTCGGCGCTGAGATAGGCCTCGTCCCAACCCCATACCTCCACGGGATACCCGAGGTCGCGCAGCAGGTCCATCACCTCGGTCGAGGCGGCGTCGTAGGCGGGGGGATCCGAGGGCAGGAACACCGCGTCGGGGCAGCGGCGTGCCGCCGCGCGCAACGGCATGCCGGCGTGCACCCCGAACCCGCGGGCCTCGTAGGACGCGCACGTGACCACGGTGCGCGACGCGGTCGGGTCGCCCTGCCCGCCGACGATCACCGGCAGCCCGGCCAGATCCGGCCGACGGCGCAGTTCGACCGAGGCCAGGAACTGGTCCAGGTCCACATGCAAGATCCAGCGCATCTGGTTGCTAGCAGCCGCAGAGTTTCCGGGCCACGGTCTGCCAGCCCTCGACCAATTCGTCGAGTGACCGGCCGGCGGCGAGCTGGTGCTCGACATGGTCGACGTCGAGCAGCGCCAGTAGGGCGTCCGCCTGGGCGTCGAGATCGCCTGTGGTGCCGGCCTTTTCGAGCAGTACGCGCACGTGGGTCCGCAGCACCCGGGCCGCGGGGTTCTGCCGGGTGGCGGGGTCACGGTTGGCCGCCGAGAGCAACTCATGGTGGGTGTGCGCGAAGCGGATGCGGGCGTCGCCGAAGGCCAGCAGGCGTTCCAGGGGCGGTGCCGACGGGCCCAGGGGCGGTGGTCCGAACAGGAAGGCGTACTGGCTCACCTGCTCGTCCTCGTCGAGCAGCACACTCATCAATCCGGCGCGACTGCCGAAGCGCCGGAAGACGGTGCCCTTGCCGACGCCGGCGGCGCGCGCCAGATCGTCCATGGTCAGTGCGTCGGCGCCGCGTTCGGCGATCAGACGGCGGGCGGCATCCAGCAGGGCCGCCCGGTTGCGCGCCGCGTCACCCCGTTCGGCGGCCGGTGTCTCCAGCCGGATCAGCGGCAGCCCGTCGATGCTCACGTCTGCGACTTTACGTCAGCCGGAATTAATCGGACCACGGTCCGGTTAACTCGTGTGAAGATGGACCAAAACCGTGTGAGGGACCGAGAGGACGACATGTCATGACGAACATCCTGGTGCTGGTGGGCAGCCTGCGGGCGGCCTCGCTGAACCGGCAGCTGGCCGAGGTGGCCGTAGAACTCGGGACGGCCGAGGGTCTCGACGTCACCGTCTACGGCGGCCTGGGCGAGTTGCCGTTCTACAACGAGGATCTCGACACCGCCGATGTGCCGGCCGGGGTCGCGGCCCTGCGCGATGCCGCCGACCGGGCCGACGCCGTGCTGGCGGTCACCCCCGAATACAACGGGAGCATCCCGGCGGTGCTCAAGAACGCCATCGACTGGCTGTCGCGGCCCTACGGCAACAGCGCCATCAAGGGCAAGCCGATCGCGGTCATCGGGACCGCGCTGGGCCAGTACGGCGGGGTGTGGGCGCACGACGAGACGCGTAAGTCGTTCGGCATCGCCGGCGGCCGCGTGGTCGACTCGGTCACGCTGTCGGTGCCCGCCGGCACCCTGGACGGCCGGCATCCGCGCGAGGTGGCCGAGCTGGTGGCCGGAGTGCGAGAGGCGCTGCAGAAGTTGGCGGAGGCTCGGGCGGCCCGCTCGGCCGAGGAGAGCGTGGCCTGAACCGGGCCGCTGGAACAGAGCAGTGGCCGAGCCGTCGGCGGGTCGTCCTTGACCTGTCGGCGGCTTTGCTGTATTCGATGCGGCCCCGGGCGGCCCAACGCTGTCGGTGCCCGGTGGTACACAGACGCCAGGCGGAGGCCCGCAGGTCGGCGTGCCGGGCGTCTGCCGGAGGCGGCGCGTCGGCGTGTTGTGATCTGCGACACGCCGGTGCGTCGGCTTGACAGGAGGTTACGACCAGGGAATTTCATGAATGTTGTTCAGAACATGTTGTATCTCTTCGCATCGATGGCCACTAGGTGTAGTGTCTGTGAAGCCGACAAGCCCCACACGTTCTCGAGTATCAGCAGGTCGGCCGGACGCTCGGAATCGAGGCTCCCGGGTCCCGCAAGGGACCGGAAGTCTTGCCGCAGAGCTCACCCGGCAGCAGGGAATTTCGGGGCTGGGCGGTCTGCTGAACAGATAGTGCAGTCAGAGCTGGATCCGTCCGTATGAGTCCGCAGTGAATTTCGCTGAGCCAGGTTGAGGGGAGCCGTACCGAATGATCACCGTCTACACCAAGCCCGCATGCGTGCAGTGCAATGCCACCTACAAGGCCCTCGACAAGCAGGGTGTGGCATATGACGTCGTCGACATCACCGAGAACTCCGAAGCCCGGGACTACGTGATGGCGCTGGGGTACCTGCAGGCTCCCGTGGTGGTTGCCGGTGATGAGCACTGGTCGGGGTTCCGTCCGGACCGCATCAAGGCACTGGGCGGGGTCGCCGCGGCCGCCACCGCCTAGTCCGCGGCAACAGGACAACCGGGGGAGAAGGGGATCAGATGGCCAGCATCGTCTACTTCTCCAGCGTGTCGGAGAACACCCACCGATTCGTCGAGAAGCTGGGTCTTCCCGCCACCCGCATCCCGTTGCACGGACGCATCGAGGTGGACGAGCCCTACGTCCTGATCCTGCCGACCTACGGCGGCGGCAAGGCCACCCCGGACATCAACAACGGTGGCTATGTGCCCAAGCAGGTCATCGCATTTCTCAACAACGAGCACAACCGGTCGTTGATCCGCGGCGTCATCGCCGCGGGCAACAACAATTTCGGCGAAGAGTTCGCCTATGCGGGCAACGTGGTGTCCCGCAAGTGCGGCGTGCCGTTTCTCTACCGCTTCGAACTCATGGGGACCCCCGACGACGTGGAAGCCGTTCGTACGGGGCTGGAAGATTTCTGGAAGGAACTGACGTGTCACCAACCGTCACAGCTGCAGAGCCTGTAACCACCGGCACGCACGCGCTCCCCGGGGAGACGGATTACCACGCGCTCAACGCGATGCTGAATCTGTACGACGCGGACGGCAAGATCCAGTTCGACAAGGATGTGCTGGCCGCGCGGGAGTACTTCCTGCAGCACGTCAACCAGAACACCGTCTTCTTCCACAATCAGGACGAGAAGCTCGACTACCTGATCCAGAAGGAGTACTACGAGCGCGAGGTGCTCGACCAGTACTCGCGCAACTTCGTCAAGACGTTGACGGATCGCGCGTACGCCAAGAAGTTTCGCTTCCCGACCTTCCTGGGCGCGTTCAAGTACTACACCAGCTACACGCTGAAGACCTTCGATGGAAAGCGCTACCTCGAGCGCTTCGAGGACCGCGTGGTGATGGTCGCGCTCACCCTGGCCTCCGGTGACACCGGCCTGGCCGAGAAGCTGGTCGACGAGATCATCGACGGCCGGTTCCAGCCGGCCACCCCGACGTTCCTGAATTCGGGCAAGAAGCAGCGCGGCGAGCCGGTTTCGTGCTTCCTGCTCCGTATCGAGGACAACATGGAGTCCATCGGGCGCTCCATCAACTCCGCACTGCAGCTGTCCAAGCGCGGCGGTGGAGTTGCCTTGCTGCTCACCAACATTCGTGAGCATGGCGCACCGATCAAGAACATCGAGAACCAGAGCAGCGGCGTCATTCCGATCATGAAGCTGCTCGAGGACTCGTTCTCCTACGCCAACCAGCTCGGCGCGCGTCAGGGCGCCGGCGCGGTCTACCTGCACGCGCATCACCCGGACATCTACCGGTTCCTGGATACCAAGCGCGAGAACGCCGACGAGAAGATCCGGATCAAGACGCTCTCGCTGGGCGTCGTGATCCCGGACATCACCTTCGAGCTGGCCAAGAAGAACGAGGACATGTATCTGTTCTCGCCCTACGACGTCGAGCGCGTCTACGGGGTGCCCTTCGCCGATATCTCGGTGACCGAGAAGTACTACGAGATGGTCGACGACGCGCGGATACGCAAGACCAAGATCAAGGCGCGCGAGTTCTTCCAGACGCTGGCGGAGCTGCAGTTCGAGTCCGGCTATCCGTACATCATGTACGAGGACACGGTGAACCGGGCCAACCCCATCGCCGGCAAGATCACCCACTCCAACCTGTGCAGCGAGATCCTGCAGGTGTCCACGCCGTCGGAGTTCAACGACGATCTGTCGTATTCCAAGGTGGGCAAGGATATCTCGTGCAACCTGGGTTCGCTCAACATCGCCAAGGCGATGGATTCGCCGGACTTCGCGCAGACCATCGAGGTGGCCATCCGGGCGCTGACCGCGGTGTCGGACCAGACCCACATCACGTCGGTGCCGTCGATCGAACAGGGCAACAACGATTCGCACGCGATCGGCCTGGGGCAGATGAACCTGCACGGGTATCTGGCGCGGGAGCGGGTCTACTACGGGTCCGAAGAGGGCGTGGACTTCACCAACATCTACTTCTACACGGTGTTGTTCCACGCGCTGCGGGCGTCCAACAAGATCGCCATCGAGCGGGGCAGCAAGTTCAAGGGCTTCGAGGACTCGAAGTACGCCAGCGGTGAGTTCTTCGACAAGTACACCGAGCAGGTGTGGGAGCCGGCCACCGACAAGGTGCGAAAGTTGTTCGCCGACGCGCAGATCCACATCCCGACCCAGGACGACTGGCGCAGACTCAAGGAGTCGGTGCAGGTGCACGGCATCTACAATCAGAACCTGCAGGCCGTCCCGCCCACCGGGTCGATCTCCTACATCAACCACTCCACCAGCTCGATCCACCCGGTGGCGTCCAAGATCGAGATCCGCAAGGAAGGCAAGATCGGGCGCGTCTACTATCCGGCGCCGTATCTGACCAACGACAACCTGGACTACTACCAGGACGCGTACGAGATCGGCTTCGAGAAGATCATCGACACGTATGCCGCGGCCACGCAGCACGTGGACCAGGGGTTGAGCCTGACGCTGTTCTTCAAGGACACCGCCAACACCCGCGAGGTCAACAAGGCGCAGATCTACGCCTGGCGCAAGGGGATCAAGACGCTCTACTACATCCGGCTGCGGCAGATGGCGCTGGAGGGCACCGAGGTGGAGGGTTGCGTCAGCTGCATGTTGTGACGATTCGTCACTAGCGGTACGCATCCTTGGTGCGTCCAGGGCGCCCACGTCCTTTCCCGGCACTAGCCAGGGATTTCGACACTGTCGAGGGTGTCGGGCGGCGAACCGTGCCACTGTGATACTGGCGGTGCCGACGGCGGAGACCGCGAGGTCGTCGGCGTCGGTGGGCTTCCAGGCCGCTCCGGTCCCGGGCTGCAGCTACCCCGACATCGATCGAAATTGGCGAGCGACCGCGGAGTGCGTTGCGAAGACCGCAGGGAAGGCTTAACTTTTCGGCGACTGATGCATCGGTCATTCAGGTGCGGAAGCTGGTAACCCCCCGACCCCTCCGGCTTCCGCACCTTCCACGTGGATCGGCGCCGGTCCACTGGACCCGGGCCAGGACCGCTCCGGCTCCGGAATCCGGACCCAAAGAGGTGTTGGGCACTTCAGACTCGGGGCCCCTCAGCGAGTCACGGCTGGCGGGCGGCGACATCCCGCATCTGCGCCGAGCTTCGTTCCTCACCGTGGCTGTAGGTCAGTGCACCGCCGTGCAGATGTTGCGCGTGGTCGGACATCCGGGTCAGTAGTGCCGTCGTGGTCTGCAGCCATCCGGCGGATGTCGTCGCCAGGACGGACGCCGACATACCTTGCCAGCCGGCCAACGCCGAATCGATGCGACCGTCGGCAGTGGCGTGCTCGGTCGCCATGGATTCGCCGTGAGCCGTCACCGCGGCACCCGAGGCCGTCAAGTCCTCCCGGTTCACCCGCAACGTCATCGCAACTCCTTGAACGGTGCTCCAGCTGGCCGATTATGTCTATCAGCGCATCCGCGGCGGCGCCAGTCACCCGGGTCCCGGCGTGCTCAGCTCTCGCGGGCCTGCTGCGCACGCAACGCCTTCAGGCGGCGTTGCTCGCTCAGGACGGCCTGGTAGCTCTCGCGTTCGGCGATCAGCCAGTCCGGCTTCTCCTCGAGCAGCACGTCGATCTGGGTGGTGGTCAGCGCGTCCACGACACCGCCGCGCGTCAGCCCGGCGATCGACACGCCCAGCTTGGCGGCCACGAGGTTCTTCGGGTGCGGGCCGTTCTTGCGGAGGTCCCGGAGCCACTGCGGCGGATCCGCTTGCAGGGCGGCCAGTTCGGTGCGGGTGATCGCGTTCTGCTGGAACTCCGGGGGCGTCGCCGGCAGGTATACGTCCAGCTTCTTCGCCGCGGTGGCGGGCTTCATGGACTGCGCGTTGGGCCTGCTCATCGGCTCAGCCTATCGGTAGCCTGAGCCCGTGGCTCCGTCGTCGCTGCGCTCGTTCTCCCTCGGGTACGTACCCGGTGGGACGCCCGCGAAGTGGGCCAGGATCTGGGCGGAGCGGCATCCCGAGGCCCCGCTGGAGTTGCGCGCCGTCGTCGCCGCGGAGGCCGCCGCCGCAGTGCGGACCGGCACGGTCGACGTGGCCGTGCTCCGGCCGCCGGCCGATACGTCCGGACTGGCCATCATCGCGCTCTACGAGGAGATCACGGTGGCCGTGGTGCCCACCGATCACCTTCTCGGCGCGGCCGACGAGATCACCGCCGCGGACCTCGATGGCGAGCCGATCCTGGTGCCGCTCGATGACGTCGTGGTCTGGGCGGACCGTCCCGGCGCAGCGGTCGATCACCGGCCCGAAACCACCTCGGAGGCAATCGAACTCGTCGCGGCGGGGCTCGGCGTCCTGATCGTTCCCCAATCGCTGGCACGGCTGTACCACCGCAAGGACCTCATCTACCGTCCGATCGTCGACGCGCCAACCTGCCCCGTGGTCCTCGCCTTCCCCGAGGGGCCGCAGTCGCCGTCG
>Ga0208826_1001695_pt1 | contig 17854 bp, 10 predicted proteins | sample AD_UKC115_MetaG_FD_184451 | JGI IMG/M metagenome (GOLD analysis project Ga0208826, IMG submission 184451) | Active sludge microbial communities of municipal wastewater-treating anaerobic digesters from Hong Kong - AD_UKC115_MetaG (SPAdes)... | ecosystem: Engineered > Bioreactor > Anaerobic >...
GCTCAATCTGTCTGGCGCGATGGGCGCCGGCATTCGCCTGATGGGGCTGACCGCCCACAAGGTGGCCTTGCCACGCGCGGCGGCGTTGATCGGCATGCAGGCGCTGTCGTTGCCGCTGGGATTGTCCTTGCTCGTCGTGGCGACGCTGGCCTCTCGCTCGCTGCCGATGACCAGCGGCACGACGGCGCGCACGATCGCCTGGCTGGTTCTCATGGCGGCCGCCGCGTACCTGCCGCTGTATTTTTTCCTGACCACCAAGCGTCGGTTGATGCGTTGGCTGCCGCACGATCTCGGCCTGCCACCGCTGCGTCTGAAGCTCGAATTGCTTGCGGTGTCATTGCTGGACTGGATTCTGGCTGCCGCCGTGTTGTGGGCCTGCCTGTACATTTCCGGCGCGCATGTGAAACCGGCGTTGTTGCTCGGCGCCTTTGCCGGTGCCTCGGTGCTCGGCCTCGTCAGTCAAGTGCCCGGCGGGCTCGGCGTGTTCGATGGTTTGATTTTGATTGCACTCAAGGAAGCCGGCTTCGATCCGCCGGTGATCCTGTCCGGGTTGCTTCTGTTCCGCATTGCCTATTATTTGTTGCCATTGCTGGTCGGGCTGTATGTCGGCTCGGAGATGTTCACGCAGAATTCGCAGGCGCTGGCGCGGCTGCGCGTACGCCTCGGCAGCCATCCGTTGTTCGGCCTGCTCGGGCTGCCTGCGGTGCTGCTCGCCGATCTCGGCACGCGCCTGGTGGCGATCCTGACTTTCTTCGCCGGCGCCCTGCTGCTGGCTTCGGCGGCGATGCCATCGGTGGTGGAGCAGATCGACGTGGTGCGCAAGCATGTGCCGATTTCGTTCGTGGAGAGTTCGAGCTGGTTTTCGGTGTTGACCGGCGTGCTTCTGCTCGGCCTCGCCCGCGGCATCGACGGGCGCTTGCGCATCGCCTACCGACTGACGACCTGGCTGCTGCTGATCGGCGCAGGTCTCGCGGTGACCAAGGGTTTGCACTTCGGCGAGGCGCTGTTCTTGCTCGCGGTCGCGCTGCTGCTGCGCGCGCGCAAGCGCGTGTTCGTGCGGCGCGCGATGACCCTCGGCGCGATGACGCAAGCGGGTTGGTACGCAGGCCTTGCGCTGTGCGTGCTGGTGTTTTTCGCCATCGGCGTGGCGCAGGTGCTGGGCGATGGTTCCTTCGATCTGTTCTACTTCGGCTTCGGCGAGCACACCTCACGCATCGGCCGCGGCCTCGCCGCCGCGCTGCTCGGCCTCGTCGTCTATCTGATCTGGCAATTTTTCGCGGTGCGCCGCGCCGAGCTCGCTCTGCCCAACCGCGGCGATCTGGAGCGCGCCCGCTCGCTGTATCGCGAACACGGCGGCGGCGAGTTCGCGCACCTCACCTTTATGCGCGACAAATACCTGTTCTGGGCCGCCGAACAGCAAGCCGTCGTCGCCTACGGCAGCGTGCGCAATCGCCTCGTCGCACTCGGCTCGCCCTGCGGCCCGGCGCAGGCGATCGATCGTGCGATTCTCGAATTCCGCCGCTTTGCCGATGCACAGGATCGCGTGCCGGTGTTCTACGAAGTTCTGGAACCCGACCTCGCGCACTACCACGATGCCGGCTTCGACCTGTTCAAACTCGGCGAACTCGCCATCGTCCAGCTCGACGAGTTCTCGCTCGCCGGCAAGCGCTGGGAGGATCTGCGCCAAGCGGTCAATCGCTCGACCAAGGAACACCTCACGTTCGAGATCGTCGACGCGCCGCACGACTCCGCACGCATGGCCGAAGTGCGCGAGGTCTCCGACATCTGGCTGGCCGACAAGGGCTCGGTCGAAAAGGGCTATTCGCTCGGCCGCTTCGACGACGACTATCTCGACTGGAGTCCGCTCGCGCTGGTGCGTCGAGCCGGCAAGCTCATCGCCTTCGCCAACATCGTGCCGCCGTACGGGCCCAACGGCACGGCCAGCGTGGATTTGATGCGCCACGTCGGCGATGCGCCGCGCAGCACGATGGATTTCCTCTTCGCCAAAGTCATGCTCTGGGCGCAGGAACAAGGCCACCAACAGTTCAGCCTCGGCATGGCGCCGCTGTCGCGCGTCGGCGACAACCCCTACGCGCGCATCAACGAACGCCTTGCCTCGATCGCGTTCCGCTACGGCAACAATTTATACAATTACCAAGGTGTACGCCGCTACAAGGACAAGTTCAAACCCGAGTGGACCGGCTCGTATCTCGCCTATCCGCGCGGCGTGTGGGTGCCGGGGTTGCTGATCGACATCGCAGCCCTGGTGTCCGGCGGCCACGGACGCCTGTTGCTCGGCCGCTGAGCGAACCGCAACCTCAGGCTATGGATTGCTCCAGGCGTTGACGAGGTTGGCGACGTTGACCGTGCCGATGCCGGTGGCAAAGTCCCAACCCGGCGCCGCATTGAAAGCCGGCGCGTTGACCGTACTGGATGTCGACAGCACACCGTAGCGGAAATTCGACAACGTGCCGGTCGCGCCATAGCAGTTGAAACCGAAGCAGTTGACCACGTTGTCGCCCTGGGTCACATCGTAGAACACGCACGTCGGATCCACCGCCGCGCCTTTGTTCGACTTGCATGCCGCGCTGCCCGCGCTGCCGTATTCCGTCGCGGCGAGCCGATAGTAGACGTAATTCGGATTGCCCTGCGCCGCGCCGGCCTTGCGATTGATGAGCGCCTGCACGCCGGCCATGATCGGCGCGGAGATCGAGGTGCCGCCGAGCAGCGTCCAATCGTCCGGCGCGCCGGTGCAGGGGCTGCCGCCGTTGGCGATGTCGCTGTAGCACTCGACATAGGCATGCCCCCAGAATCCGTTCGACGCGAACATCGATACATCCGGGATGTCGCGTACGCCGTCGCCGGGCAGGCCGAATACACCGCTTTGCCACGTCGGCTTTGCCGTGCCCTGACAACTGCCCGGCCCGGACACGAGGCCATTGGCGTTCAGCGTCGGCGCGCCGGATGCGCAACTGCTCGGTCCGCCGCTGCCGCCGACGGTTGCGTCCATCGAATATTGCAATGCGCCGACGGTATTGCAGAAGCCCGAGGCGCCATAGGCCACGCTCTGGCCAATGTAGCTGAGGAACACCGAGCCGGCGCAGGAGTCGTTCCATGGAATTTCCGGAATGTACGACAACGCCGCGCCGCCGCTCCAATAGGTCGACGTCTTGCCGGCGGATTGGTCGGCGAAATCGGTGCCACCGACGGCGACGTTGTACGGCGTGGCGGCGAAGCCATTCACGGCGATGCCGTTGTAGGCCCCGTTCTGGCCCGCATCGCACCCCGCCGCGCCTTCGTCGCCTGCGGATACGAATACGGACACGCCCTCGGCCACCGCCTGCTGGAATGCGCTCGCATACGCCGCATTGCCCGCCGTGCCGAGCGCGGCTTCGCATTCGCCGTAGCTCATGCTGATGATCGGCGGCGGCGTGACGGAATCGATCAAGTTCTGCACCGCGATCAATCCCCCGAACAACGTGCTCGTGTCCGCGCAGGCGGCGACCAGAATCTTCGCACCGGGTGCGGCAGCGCTCGCCCATTCCGCATCGATTTCGGCCTCGATCGCGTTGCCGTTGATGCCGGGATCGGCACAATTGTTCGTGCCGCTGCGCGGCACCGGGTGCATCTGCACGAGGCTGCCGCTGGTGTAGCCGCTCAGGCCCAATTGATTGCGAAACGTGGTCCAGTCTTGCCCGCTGTAGATGTCGGTGTCTTCGACCACGACGATGGTTTGCCCCTGTCCGCTGTTGCCGGCGGCGAATACCGGATTGAAGTTGTAGATCGTCGCAAGATCGGCCGGCGCGAGGTTGGTGCCACTGCCGGTGGCCGCATCCTGCGGACCGGCCACGGCTTTGCGCGCGCGCACGGCGAGTGCATGCGGGCGAAAATCGTTGAGCGACACGACGCCGGCAATCACTGGCGCGAGCGCGGCGGGAATCTCCGGATCGCTCATGTTGGCGAAATGGCGCTCGCCCTTGACCGCGAGGCGATGCAGTTCGGTGTGGAATGCCTCGCGCACGGCACCGGCCGTGCCGGAGAAATCGATCGTCGTCGCATTGCCATGGACGCGATCGACGCGCATGCCGTGCGCCATCAGCCAACGGGTGACGGTGGCAATGTCGGATTCCGCCACGCCGAATTGGGCGCCGTACTGCGCCGCCGTCAGCCAATGGTGATAGTTCGGCGACGCCGGATCGTGCAGTGCATCGATCGCATTCGCGAGCGCGCGCTCCTGCTCTGCGGATCGACGCAGCAGGATCTGCATGTGCTCGAGCGGCATCGTATCGGCGACGGCACCGCGATCGTTCGCCGCCGTCGCTTCCGGACGCACGTTGCCCGCCAAAGTCACAAGACGACTGTCGTCGACCTGGGCCGTCACCCGTTGAATGGGCGCAGCATTGGCCTGAGCGATCAATGCAAAAGCCATTGCCGGAATCGTCCAGGCCATCCGTTTGATCATGATTCGAACCTTGCTGCTGAGGGCGGCGCGAGGAGACGGAACGTTGGAAAGCGCGATGTTCACAGGCTGCACCCCGCCGGCGCCGGGCCGAGCCGCACGAGATTGACCGTCGTCGTCGCCACCGACTGCGATGGAATGGCATAGGTAAACGTCGCCGCCGTGCAACTGGTGAACGCGAGGCTCACCGATCCCACCGTCGTCATCGTCACACCGCCGCCGACGGTCGCATCGAACGTGCCGCCGCTGGCCTGCAGCAGCGGAATATTGCTCGACGCTGTCGCCGTCGGTGCGAAATTGCTGTCCTGAAACACGAACCACTGCTGACGTGGCGAGGGTGCCGAATAGCCGGATGGGAAATACGTGTACCACGAGCCGAGCAGGGTTTTGTCGTTGGGACTGATATCGAGAACGAAACCGAAACCGTTGGCATTGGGCACGATCCACGTTCCAGCGAGAAGGTAATTGCCCGGCGCGCTGCCGTTGTCGCCGCTGGTACCGCAAGTCGTGTTCTGGGTCACGCGCGACAGCGGAATCGTGCCGCTGCGACCGTCGTTGAACGCATACACGAGGGTGCCGGTGGTGCAATTGCTGAAACTCAAGGTCGCGGTACCCACCTGGCTGCTCACGGGTTTCGGCGCCGCATTGAGATTGCCGTCGGTTCCGGTGTAGATGCCGAGCGTGGCCGAGCCATTGTTGTTGTAAACGTCGCCCTGCAACGCATACCAACGCTGGCCGCCGCTGCCGCCGACCACATCAAAGGTATACCAACCGGCAAACACGGTGCCGTGGCCCGCCGCAATGTTGTCGGGGTAGACGTTGAACAGGAAACCTTGTCGTGTGCCGGGAGTATTGGACCTGCCCCAGGAGCCGGTCAACCCGTGCTGATCGAGGTTGACCGTGGTGGCGCTCAGGCCACACGCGCTGTACCACGGCGCGCCCCCCGTGGCGGTATCCCAGTTCGTATCGGGCGTGGCGGTGAACGCATTGCCGCAGAGAATGGACGCACCTGCCTGAAGATTGTTTGGAAATGGCACGACGGGCACATAGCCGCTCAATTGGTTGCCACCGACATCGATGCCGGTCAGCGCCGACAAGCCGATGAGCGCAGGCATGGCACCGGTCAATTGATTGCCGTGCACGCCGAACGTGGCCAGATTGGCGAGCCCGGTCAGCGCCGGGATGGTGCCGCTCAACTGATTGCCGCCCGCATTGAAGAATTGCAGGGAAGACAAGCCGCTCAGCGACGGCAGCGTTCCGCTCAACTGATTGCCGAACACGTAGAACGCCTGCAAATTGCTCAAGCCGGTCAACGAAGGAATCGACCCGGTCACGCTGTTGCCGTGCACATCGAAAACCACGAGCGCGCCGAGCCCGCCGAGCGAGGGCAACAATCCGGACAGTCGATTGTTGGACGCGTTGAAGGATTGCAGATTCGTCAACCCGGAAAGACTCGGGATCGAACCGGTCAACGCATTGCCGCCGACATCGAAACCCTGTAACTGGGCGAGGCCTCCCAGCGTGGGAATGCTGCCGCTGAACACATCGCCCTCGACGCTGAAAGCACGCAGCGCCGTCAACGCGCTCAAGGAAGGAAGCGCACCCCCCAGGCCGCAGTTGTTCTGACTACTGCTGGAGCAATTGTTGTTGTTGGAGAGGATGATCGATTGCAAATACGGCAGCGCGGACAAGTCGGGGACACTGCCGACGAGGCCGTTTTGTTGCAGATCGATCCCGACGACATGGCTGCCACCCGAGTCGCAAGTGATGCCGAACCACGCCGGCGCATTGGCACTGCCGCACTCGCTGCCCGCCAGGCCGGTACCGCCGCTGCCGTTGTTCCAGCCGCCGTTGTGGATCCAGCTCGAACCGCCCGTGGCATTATAGAAATTGAGCAACGCCTGCCGCTCCGTCGCCGGGATCGCCGCCTGCGCAGTGAGCGAGACCGCACTTGCCACCATGGCCAATAGCCCACACCACCTGGACACGCCGATCATCCTGTTTTCCCGTTTCTCGCCCGAACCGAACGATTCGCTGCACAAGGTACCCCACACCGGTTAAGGCGATCCAAAAATGTCGCTGCGACAAGGTATCCGCTCGGGCGCGTACCGCCCACACCCGACTCGCGACCGTGGCCGGCTCTTGCCTGAACGGTGCCCTCGCCACGGATGCGGCAACGCAGCATTTCGCGTATCCTGCGCACCCCGCAGGGCACCCGGCGGTGCCCATCGCGGCATCGCACGACGGCTCGCCTTTTTCAATCAAGGAACTCCTTCATGGGTCTCGACCTCGTCACCAGCGGCAACGACGTGCCGAACGAAATCAACGTCGTCATCGAGATTCCGAAAGACGCGGAGCCGGTGAAATACGAAGTGGACAAGGCCTCGGGCGCGATCTTCGTCGACCGCGTGCTATCCACGCCGATGCGCTACCCGTGCAACTACGGCTACGTGCCGAACACGCTCGGCGGCGACGGCGATCCGCTCGATGCGTTGGTGATCCTGCCGCTGCCGCTGGTGCCGGGCTCGGTCATCCGCTGCGTGCCGGTGGGCATGTTGAAGATGACCGACGAGGCCGGGGCCGACGAAAAACTCGTCGTCGTGCCGGTGGCCAAAGTGTTTGGCGGCTACGCGCACATCACCGACATCAATCAGGTGTCGAGCAACTGGCTCGAACGCATCGGTCACTTCTTCGAGCACTACAAGGATCTCGAGAAGGGCAAGTGGGTGAAGATTGATGGCTGGCAAGGCGCGGATGCGGCGCGGCAGGAAATTCTCGCCGGGGTGAAGCGCTACGAATCTTCGCCGAACAAACCGAAGTTCTGATCGCCCACAGCACGGGCCGTCTCAGGTGTCGGGCGTGTCATCGGCATCGGGTTTTGCGTGCAAATCGAGGTGTGGGCCGCGGCACAGATCCGCTGCGCGCCAGATCAGGATGCGCCCGGTGCGCCACGGCACTTCCAGTTCTGGCTTAACCGGCACGCCGTACTTGCTGTAGATGGTGATGACCTCGCCTTCGGGATGCGCGGCGCACCAGGTATACAAATCCGCCAATTCCACTTTTTCAAATGGCTGGGTCAGGCGCCCGGGAAATCCGAACAGTCCGTGATGATTGCCAATGTGTACGATCGGCTTGCCAGCCTCCTGCGCTGCACGGATGCGCAATGCGACGGCGCTTACGTCCACCGTCGGGCCGACGGCCTGCGCGAGTGTCAACATGCCCAGCGATGCCGCCGTCGCGCTCGCAAGCGCAAGCACAGGCAATTGCGCGTGCGCGCGCGGATGCGCCAGCAGAAACGTACCCATCAGCGCGATCAGCGCGCCCCACACCGGCCAGATGCCGGCGATGACCTGTTGCTCGGTCGGCGAAAACCCGCCCACGCGCGCCGTCAGCCACGGCGCGGCGAGGAGCAGCGCGCCCACCACGAGCAGCAGCGCACCGAACGCACGCCCACGCACCCGCGCTGCATCATCGCCGAGCGCGTATGCCACGCAAATCGCAAGACTCGGCAGCAACGGCAGCAGGTAATGAGGTTGCTTGCCACTGAAAAAACAGAAAACGACGAACGCTGGCGCGAAACCGACGAGGCCAAAACGCACGGCTTTGTCCGCAGTAAAGCTCGCACGCCATACGCGCCACGGCGCGCGCAGGCTCAGCGTCCACGGCACAACCATCACCGGCAGCACCATGAAGTACCACCAGAACGGCCGCGCATGCGCGAACGAATTGGCGATGCGCCCGGCGGTTTGTTTGAGCACGATTGCCTTCCAGAAACCGAGCACGCCGAACGACGCCACGGCCCAGATCAGCGCAACAAGCAGGCCGCCGAAGATGCCGACCAAGAACACGGTATACCAGCGAGCTTTCTGCATGCGCGCGGTGGCGCTCCACCACGGCGCGAGGAGTGCGACAAAGACTACGTCGAGCAGCACGACCGGACCTTTGGTCAAAAGCCCAAGCCCAAGACCCAGCGAGAGCATGCCAATGCCGCGACGCCAGCGGCGCTCATCGAAATCAACGAGGCCGTGCAGTGCCATCAGCACGAACAGCATCAGCACCACATCGAACATGATGGCGCTTGCGAACACGGCGAAGAACATCACGCCGGAAAGCAAGATTGCCGCGCGCCGCGCCAGCGCTGCATCCGCGCTTATGCGCAGAACGAGACGCTCGAACACGATGAGCGAAGCGAGCGAAGCTGCGAGGACTCCCAGCCGCACAATCCAGACGTGCATACCGCCGAGAAACCAGGCCAGATTCACCAGCCAGAACAGCAACGGCCCTTTGTCCGCATACGGCGCGCCATTGAGCTGCAAGTGCAGCCAATCACCGGAAGCACGCATTTCCCAAGCGACGGTGAGATAGCGCGTTTCGTCGATCGGCAACGCCGGCAGCAACAGTGCCACCGGCAGCAGGATCAGGAACCAGTAAAAACGCCAGTCGGCGAAAAGTTTTGTCATGGGTTTTCCATCGAATGGCACGCCGCCATCAGCCCCGGTTCAGCAGATTTTTCAGATCGATGATCGCCGCGTTGGCGCGCGAAACGTAGTTGGCCATCACCAGCGAGTGATTGGCGAAGAATCCGAACGGGCTGCCGTTCAAGATCACCGGACTCCACACCGGTTTCTGCGATTCTTCCAGTTCGCGGATCACCTGTTTCAGGCTCACCATCGCGCCCTTGCGTTCAAGCACTGGCGCGAAATCCACTTCGATCGCCTTGAGCTGTTCGAGCAGCGCCCAGGAATAACCGCGCGATTCGTAGAAAATGTCGTCGATCTTCGACCACGGCGTTTGCACGATCTTCTGCCCCTGCTCGTTCTGCGTCGCCACCGCTCCGGCCGGCACGTCGCCTTGCAACTGGATCTGCCCCACGCTCGCAGACAAGCGCTGCGACAACGAACCCAGGCGCGTGGAAACGAGATCCAGATAATCCGCGAGGCTGTCGGCACGCGCATAAAACTGCGCACCGTTCACATCGTTCTTGCCCAGACGCACGAAGTAGTTTTCGACATGGTTGATCGCTTTGCGATATTGGCTCTCCGAGCTCGGCAACAACCAGCGATCATTGGGTGAAGAGAACAGCGGATCGGCCTCTTTCAAATCGACGTCTTCTTCGGACTGCGACTGCGAGCGCGCAAACTTGTTGCGCATCTCGCGCGCGAGGTCGCGCGTGGCGGTGAGCACGCCGAACTCCCAGTTCGGCACGTCGTCCATCAACAGCCCGGGCGGAAATTTGTCGTTGGAAAAATAGCCGCCGCGTTTGTCGAGCAGGGTTTCCGCGCTGCCGATCAGGGTTGCCGTAACCACACTGCCGCTCACCATCGGCTGGTTGTGCAACGCAGATCGTTGTTGCGCAAATTTGAGTACGTCGAACTGCGCCGGCTCGTAACTCCACCACCACATCAACGCGAGCACGGTCAGTACATACAATGCGAGAACGACGGCAAGCCCACGCAGCCAATGACGCTTGGGCGCAGAACGAAAAATGGGTGGCATGTTCATCAAAAGTTTCCTCGCGCGCTCAGCGCCTCGACACGCACGCATTGTGCCGCATGCACGCGGCACTTACACGCGACATCAACGCGTAGCGAATGCATCGCTGCGCGCGATCACATCGCGCAAGCCTGGAAGCACCGATTCGATCTCGGCCTGATGACGTCGCCATTTTTCCGGATCAGGTCGCGACATGGTGTGGCGCGCCAGCGGCAAGGCGTCGCCGAGCGGCTTGTCCCAGGAAAAACCGACCGCCCCGCAGATTCGATCGACCTCGGTCGCGGGGTTCTCAATCAAGGCATCGTAGCGCGCCACATGCACGCGCTCGCGCGGCAAGGCGGCGAAATCGTCGAGCAGTATCTGCGTCACCGCGCGCCATTGCGCCGCAACGATGTCGTGCAGCGGTTTGCCGTCGAGCGCGCGCCAATCCGGCGTCAGCACGAACGACCACGCCCGCGCACTCCAGCCGGGCAGGCCGACGTACGTGCGAAAATGCCCGGACTGCCAACCCTCGATCATGCTCGACAACACCTGCCGCACATCGCGATGCAGATAGACGAAATGCGCCTCGGGAAAAACTTTGGCGAGAAATGGAATCCGCAGCGAATTCTTCGGCGTTTTTTCGAGCATGCGCAACGGCCAGGATGACGGCGGCTTGCCATCGCGGTCGCGCAATTCGGCGTGGAAACGGGCGCGCAATTCCTTGATCACATCGCTGCCCGCCGCGTCCGCGTCGAGACGGTTGGAGGCAAAGCCCCGCGCCTGCGGCCGCAGCGCCGGAATGCCCTCGATCACGGCATGGCTTTCATCGCCGATGGTGTAGACGTCTTTCGCATGCGTGAGCGTTTCGAACAGCAGGGTCGAGCCGGAGCGCGGCGGCGAAACGACGAACACGGGGCGGTCGAATTCCGCATCGCGCCCGCGCGGCATGTGCGATGTCGCCGGCCCTTCTCGCGGCTCGCCGACGACCGCGGACGTGGTCGCGTCGATCAGCACCGAACCTGCGACCATGATCATCACCACGCGGTGAAAATCCAGATCGTTGGTGAGCGTCAAACGCCCGCGAAACGGCTGCATCGCCGCGACAAATTCGTCGCGCACGCGGCGAAAATCCGCCCGCCCTTCGCGCGCCTCGCCATACCGCGACCACAACGCCTGCCAGCACCGCATGAAACGCATCGCCACCTGCTGCGCGGCGGAGATATCCGGCTGCTGCACGCGCAACTGCGAAAACAGAAACGACAAATGCGAGTGCAACTCCCATGGCGACATGACTTGCGGCGAATTCACCGACTCGAACTGGAGATCGCGCGCCGCCTGCGCATTCGGCGCGACCAAGTCGGCCTGCCAGCCGGGCGGATGCATGTGCTGCGGACGCGAGCGCTGCATGTGCTCCCAAAAGCCTTCGCCGCCGACCGTGTCGGCGACGAGATGAATGCGCACGGCGTCGCCCTGGTTGAGCACGCGATGCAGGCGCCAGGTGTCGAAGATCCAGCACTCGCCCGCCGCCATGTGGATTTCAGCGTCGCCGCAATGAAAACGCACACCGGGCTGAGTCACGATCGGCACATGCACACGCATGCGCTCGGCCCAATAGTAGGCCTGATCGATATGCGCGCTGACCTCGGCGTTGCCCGACAACCGCATCAAACGCGTGCGCCCGAGTACCACGCCGAGCGAGGCGAGCACTTGCTGCAGGTAAGGCAGGCACGCAAGCAACGGCGTCGGCCGCATCGGCCCGATCAAGCCGTCGTTGTCCGCATCGCCATCGACGGCAATGAGCGGCAAGGCCGAATTACCCGCAAACCCCTGTGGATGCGGTCGCCATTCGGCTTCCTCGATCAGGGCGACTTCGGCGGCAAGTGCGGCGGCGTCGAAGCGCAGCGGCAACTGGATGAAGGGGAATTGCAGTCTCATGCGGCGGTCGGATCGGTACAGGCCACAAGTATACGCGACGATGCAGGCGAAGCCTTGCCTGCGCGCCCTGTCGCAACCTGTGAGATGCCCTTCGGGCATGGTCGCCATGGGGTCAAACCGGGGTCGACACAATGCACATTGCGCACAACGCCGTTCCGTATCGCTTCGAACCGCATGCCTGCGCACGACGCACGCTGCGCGCGCGCGTGTGGATCGCCGCCAACCACTTCTTTTCACGCGACGATGCGCAAGCCAACTGTTGGTTGTGGCTGCACCACGACGATGGTCGCGTGCTGGCCTTGCGCCTGCACGCAAACTGTCTCGAACGGGACGAATTGATCGCACCGCTGCTCGCCGCTTTCGCTGCCGATCCGCAGTCGCCAAACTGGCAACGCGTCGGCATCGGCCCCGTGTGGGAACTGCCGCATGCGCCGGTCGTGCCGGTGCCGCGCTGGGCCGTATCGTGGGGCCATCCCGTGCAATGCGCAATTCGCGATTTCGCCGCCGGGCTCGATGCGGATGTACTGACGGCACTGGGCCGATTCGATCCCGCCGGGCCGTTCTTCGGCTCGACATACAACTACAACCAGCTTGCCGTGTTGCCACAACCACTGCGGCAGCATCGGTTGCAGGCCCTGACCGACTTTCCGCCGCTCGTCGCACCGTTATTACTCAGCGGCGTCCTGCGTCCGGACATGTTCGGCACCGACACGAACGAATCACGATGGTCGGTCTCCGCCTCGCCCGTGTTCGCCGCCATCGACCTCGGGCAGGATTTGATCGGCGCCCTCGCGCAGCAGCACCGCATCGATCGCGCACTGGTGCGCTCGCCGCTGTGCCGCCGACCGTGGCGCTGTGGCCGCATCCCACGCGACGTCCTGCGATTGCTCCACGCCCTGCCCGCGCACGCGCGACCGCACGAAGTCGAGCACGTCGAAGCACGTCTCGACCTTTTGCTTGCCCTTCCGCTTCGCGCCGACTCGTCGCGCGACACGGAACGTCTCGCCCGCGCATTTGCGTCGGGCTGGAATCGTGTCTGGAGAACGTTGGAGCAACGCTTCGGCCCGCTCGCCCCACGCCTGCGCGACACACGCGATTTTCTCGCCGCCGCACTCGGCCAAGGCGCAGTGCCAGCCACCCTGTCCGGCATCGACGTGGAAAGGCTTGGTCTTGCCTGGATCGCGCGCCGCGGCCTGAGCTCGCTGCTGGCCGCCTCGCAGCGCTGGCATGCACGGCCGGTGAGCGCGATATCCCTCGACGACACCTTGCCCGACAGCGTCGTCGCGCTGCTCGGTGGCCCGATACCCGGCAATGCCATTGTTCGCGAACTCACCCATCGGCAAACGCTCGTCGACGAAGGGACGAGCATGCACCACTGCGTTGCCGATTACTGGCAGCAATGCGTGCTTGCCGGCACGCGCATCGTGCACCTTGAAACCGCACAAGGCGAGCGCGCGACGGCCGAGTACGAGTTCGCCTTCGCCGCACAGCCGCCGACATTTTGCCTCGTGCAATTGCGCGGCCCATGCAACGCCGAACCTACCGATGCAATGGAACACCTCGCAACGACGACCGAACAGCAGCTGAACTCGTCAACGCTGAGCGAATGCCGTCGTCGGCTCGCCATCGAAGTCATGCAGGCGCGCCAACGCCATCTGTACGCTCCTGCACCACGTCGTCTGCGCCCGCTCGATTTGCGCTCGCGGCAGGAACTGGCCATGGTTCTCGCCTATTGCGTGAAACAGGAAGATTGGCTCGCCGCGCCCGACGAACTGTTGCGTGGGCGTATCGCCGGATTCCACTACGCCAGCGGTCCGGCGTTACTTGACCGCCTCGCGACCGGCGACACGCTGACCCTGGTGCGTGAACCGGACAATGCGCATGACTGCCTGGCCGTACGCCTCGACTGGAACGGCCACAAGCTCGGCTATGTTCCGCGCCCCGACAATGAGCGTATCGCCCTCCTGCTCGATGCGGGGGACGCGCTGGCGGCAACTATTTCCGCCGTGCGCAGCGACGAGGACTCGTGGGCTCCAGTGGAGTTCAAGGTAATCCGTGAATCGTGCAAGAGCACATGAATGAACATGCCGCGCCGCATGAGTTCATCGGCGAGCAGACATCGGCATCTCGTGCTGGCGAGATGATCGGGCGCATCCGCGCGGCAGCGCGCCAGTTGACGATGGTGCCGCGAGCCGGGCGCAAAGTGCAGCCGGAGAATCGCGATGACTTGCGCGTGATGCGGGCACGGCCATTCTGGATTTACTACCGGATCACGGCCGAGGCGGCTCGGCTTTCTGGGGCTGGAACAACGTGTGGCTGTCCGACGCGTTCCGCAGCTGGGACATCCGCCCGGTACTGAGCCGCATTCAGTGCCCGGTGCTGGACATCTAGGGGCTGGACGACGAATACGGCACCCTGGCCCAGATCCGAGACATCCAGGCCCAAGCCCCACAGACCCGGCTGCGTGAGCTGCCGCGCTGCGGCCATTCGCCGCACAAGGACCAACCCGAGGCGGTGGTGCGGGCGTGGTAGGCGGAGGTGAAGGCGTTGGAACGCGGCTGATGCCGCAAACGCACCGTAGACCGCGCAGCAGCGCTGCAAACGCGCACGTACAAGCGCTGTGCGCGTTTCGTACAAGGTGTTTTGAGGGGTAGATTTTTACGATCTACCGGGTCGCCACACACAGCAGCAACCCTCTGCCCAACACCATGCTTCATCTATCCACCCGACGCCCCTTCGCTTCCCTCCTGCGCCTGCTCCCCACCGCAGCACTGGTGCTGCTGGCCCCGACCATCAGCCATGCATTCAAGCTCAATGACACGGGCCTGGACATTTGCTACAGCGCCAGCAACGCGCCGGTGCCCTGCGCAGATCCAACGGCAATAGTTGGCCAGGATGCCATGTGGGGACGCGACGCAGCAGGCATGGCCCCCTTCTCAGCGCAGCTCTTCTTCAAGATTGGGGCAGGCGGGGCGGGCTTTGATTACACCCAGATCTGCGCCAACGGCGATGCAGCGGGTTCCGGCACGTGCCCACTCAATCCACCGGCCAACACAGGCCCCAACCCGGCCCCCACCCAATGGGCCTGCACCCGCGACAACGTGACGGGCCTGCTGTGGTCGCTGGAGTCAAAGACCGGCGGCACCTGGGTCACCTACAGCGCCAGCGCCACCACCTCCCGCTGCGGCTACACCTCCGGCTGGCGCATGCCCACCACGCGCGAGCTGCTGTCCATTGTGAACAGCGGCACACACGCCCCGGCCATTGACTCATTCTTTCCCGGCACCCAATTGAACTGGTATTGGGCAGCGGAACTCGAGGCCATCAACCCGGCCAATGCCTGGATGGTGGATTTCACAAATGGCGCAGCAGGCACCAACACCAAGACAGACCTCTCGTTCCCCACCCGCTTGGTCCACGGGCCGCATTGAACCCGCGGCGCGTGCCACCCGACTTGTTCCATTGCTCATACCACGACACATCATGGCTCTCCGGTTCCATTCCAACGCCTTTTCTTTCCCCCAGCCACTTGCGGCTGTCACGCTACTGGCCTTGACTCTGCTGGTCAGCCCCTGTGTCCAGGCAGCCTTTGTCGTCAACACGGACGGCACCGTCACCGACACCACCACCAGCCTGGTGTGGGACCGTTGCACCTTGGGTGCCAGCGGCAGCAACTGCCTGACCGGTGCGGCCACAGGCTCCACCGGGGACAAATGGGTGCAGGCATTCGCTGCGGTGGAAGCGGCCAACACCGCCCGATACAAAGGGTTTGACGACTGGCGCCTGCCCAACAAGAACGAGCTGGAGTCTTTGGTAGACCGCGCTTTGGGCGACACACCGGCCAAGATTGACCGTACCGCCTTTCCTGCGACGGTGGGCAACAGTCTGTTTCAGGGGCGATACTGGACGTCCACCACGCTTGAGTCCAACCCGGCCTTCTTCTGGTACGTGGAATTTGGCCGGGGCAACGTACTGGCTGGGCAAAAGAGTGCAGCGCCCGATGCGTCGCTGTACTACATGCGCCTGGTGCGCGGCGGTAACGGCACACCCAGCTACACCATCAAACCTGGCTCCACCAGCGGTCACTTGGTGTCAGTGGCACCCACCACCGGCCTGGCCGACACAGATCCACGTGGCCCCCAAGCCATCAACATCGGCCAGTCGGTGGCTTACACCTTCTTGCCCGCGCCGGGCTATCAAGTGCAAAGCGCCAGCGGGTGCAGCGGCACGCTGGTGGGCAACACCTACACCACCAGCAAACACATTACCGGCAACTGCGTGGTGTACCCGGTTATGGCGCAAACACCGGTCAGCAGCAACACCCAGCCCGCGCCAGCACTGGGCACCCCAGCCCTGCTGGCGTTGGTCGGCCTGGTGCCGCTGCTGGCACGGCGGCGGCGCTCAAGCCACTGAATCGGCCAGTGTGGTTCCGTCAGCGACTCGAGTGCCCCGCCCGCCAATGCCCCTCCATCCCCATGCAGCACTCCACCTGACTGGCACTGGCTTTGAGCGCAACATCAGCCTTGCCCCCGTACCCGCCATTCTTTGGGTGAAACACCAAAGGCCTTGCGGAACGCGTGGGAAAGGTGGGCCGCATCGTAGAAGCCCCACTGATACGCAATTTCCTGCACCGTGAGGTTTTTCAGGCTGGGGTTTCGAAGGTCGCGTTGTGCGGCATCCAGCCGCTTGTCACGGATGGAACGGGTCATGCTTGTGCCAAAGGTCCGGTACAGCCGCTGGGCGTGCGACACCGACAGACCAACATGGGCCGCAATCGAAGCAGGCAGCAGTTCGGCACTTCCCAAATGGGCGCGGATGAAGGCCTCCATCCGTTCAAAATAATAGTGCTCCAGCCGACTTCCGCGCTGCGGCTGCATGAGCCCCTGCGCCAGGCAAGCCCCAGCCACCGACTGAAGCAGGGCCTGTTGGAAATGCCCCACGCTCCCCAGGTCTGTTCCCCACTTCAGCTGCAGATGCAGGCCCTGCATGATCTGCTGTACCAGCCCAGTGCCGTGATGGCCTCCATCCAACCTGAGCACAGACAAATCAGTGGTTTTTGGCAGCAGCCCACGCATTTGCTCCAGCGGAACCATCAGCACCGATTGGGCCACCGAGGCGTTGGCAGTGGTAAGGGATGGGCGCCAATCGGCCACCAATCCCACATCGCCTGGGTTCAACACGATGTCACAGTCTCCGCTGCGAACAAAGGTGGTTCCTTCGTGCTGCACCATGACCACGACATGGTGCCCCTCGGCACGTTTCACGTGCTCCGGTGCGCGAGTCACCAGTTGGGGCGAATCGCGCAGCCAAGTGACCCCTGCCCCGGGCACCGGGTAATGCAGCAGATCAAAAAAAAGCGGGTGGTCGCTGGGTGTGCTGCAATGCGCCTGAATGACATGGCGGCACAGGTGATCCTGCCAATATTGGAGCAACTGAGATGGCTCCATGTCCTCCGACGAAATGCGAACCGGCGCCAGCCACGAAGCGTGGGTTGCTGCAGACGAGAGAACAGGTTCGTGCCAGGTCATTCGCCAAACTCGGTCAGGGTGGAGTCACTGCGTATAGGAAATTCAACCGCCTTTTATGGCCATTCTCGCCGGCAGGCCGCATCGCTACAAGTATCGAAAAGGCCTTGGCGTGCCGGGAATTCGCACTCGTGCATGAAAGGAAAACTTCGGATTCCGAGCGATGTTCCACCGCGCGCCGAACGCGACCCTGCGCACCGTGGCCGCATCCTCGAGGTGGGCAGGTTTTCGTCGATCGATGGCGCCGCGCGTGAGCCAAGCCTTCACGCCGCCACGGCATGGGGCGGTGTGCGCAGCGTAGTAGTCGCGCACCAGCGCGCACCAGCGCGTACCGGCGCGTGCGCTCGGGCGCGTGACGCGCATGGCGTGGCGCAGGTGAGAGAGTGGCCTGTATCGCGCTGCCCGTGTACGGCGCGGCGTGCCTCGCCAGCGGGGCAAGCACCGAACGCTCCTGCGCGGT
>Ga0208826_1001696_pt1 | contig 17851 bp, 16 predicted proteins | sample AD_UKC115_MetaG_FD_184451 | JGI IMG/M metagenome (GOLD analysis project Ga0208826, IMG submission 184451) | Active sludge microbial communities of municipal wastewater-treating anaerobic digesters from Hong Kong - AD_UKC115_MetaG (SPAdes)... | ecosystem: Engineered > Bioreactor > Anaerobic >...
TTTTTTAGGCAATTTTCCCATTACTTTTAACATTAAGAATACAAAACCCCTGGTTATCCACAACCTGTCTTTTTCTGTAATGAAAAGAAGATCAATATCTTCTTCTCTTTTTGCATCGTAGTTTGCGACCGATCCCGTTATGGCTATCATTTTTATCCACGGAATTTTTGTTAATACATCTATAAACGGCTTGTTTTCATCTATTATTTCTTGAGAATTTTTCTTCCTCTTGTTTACATCGTGGCTTTTTATTTCCGAAATAATGTATTTTCCTTTGGTTTTTTTTACTATATTTGTCTTAACAAGATTCTCTAATTCTTTTTTTATTTTCTTTCTTGGTAATCTGTTTCTTGATATTAAGTTATTTGTGATTTGGTAGAAAGTGAGTGGGTAACCAAATACTCCGCTGTATGACAAGGTTTTTATTATCGCTAATTTGCAGGAGTTAATCTTATTTCTTTTCATTTTGGTCTTATCGTGCATTGTCTAGTACTTCGTTAACTATTTTATCCGCCGCGTAATTTCTGGATCTTTCAATATGTGTGTATTTTACGGACTTAAAATTTTTTTCTAGTAATTTTATTTCGTCAAAATATTTTTTCATTCTTGGTTCTTTTACTTTAAATTTTCCGTTTAGTTGATTTACAATTAGAAGACTGTCTATAAAGAACTCTATATCCAGATTTTTCTTCTCCCCGCATGTTTTTAATGCTTCCACTACGGCTCGATATTCTGCTTCGTTATTTGTGGATCTGCCTATGAATTTTCCAATTTCTTTAATTATTTCTTTTTTTTCATTGGCTATCACTATGCCGATAGCACCGGGACCGGGATTTCCTCTTGCTCCTCCGTCTGTATGTATGAATAATTTCATGAGATTTCTCCGCGGTTTTAATAATTTTTAAAATACTCTTTTCCGCACATCACAAGAATCCCCAATGCCAGTCCAGCAAGAACTCCTGTGGCTCCAAACGCCCATGGAGATCTATATGCTTTTCTTGTAAGCGGTTTTTCTGAAACTGTAGTTACCACTAATTTTTCGTCACTATTTTCGTTCATCTCCTCTGACTTTTTTATTAGGGATTCTGAGAATTTTGTCCATGTCTCCTCCGCTAATTCGTAAGTTCTTCCTTTTATTTCAAGGCTTATTATTTGAGGCCCCGCCTTTTTGATTTTTATTGATTTGTTCAATTCCCTAAGGTTTTTTTCGTTTATGGGCTGATTCATTTTTTCCAAAACATCTTTTTTAATATCCACGCTTTTTGCTAAAGTTATCACCGAGTCGGCGTACGTTATAGCAGATTGTTGGGCGTAGTAGCCTTCGTAGGTGAAAAAGTCTAAAGATTTGTCGGTTTTTTTGCTTACATAAAAAGAACCCGAGGATATGTATTTAGAAGGTAGAAAGTAAAATATAATTCCTAAAACTAACCCAATAAAAGTTGCCGTTATAAGAAGAAGTCTATTTTTTTCAATTGTTTTGATTATTTTTTTTAGTTCCATTGCAGATCCAATTATACCGCAAAAACAGCTGTCTATTAGCTGAAATATAAAAAAATAGTGAAGATATAGAAATAATTTTGTATACTTAAACAAGTAGTTTTTAAGTTGATACTGCCCAAATGCCAAAACAACAAGTTATAAGTAAATCACCTTTAGTTCCTACCGTTTTAATATCCGGAGGGGCCGGTTTCATTGGATCTCATCTTGCTGAGTATCTTTTGTGGAATAAAGCCCGTGTGATTGTTCTTGATAATTTCAACACAGGAAAAGAAATACATGTTAAGCATCTTTTAAATGAGCCTAATTTTGCTCTTTACGATGTTGATATAAATGAGGGTATCCCTGAAGATATAAAAAGCGTAGATTATATTTTTCATCTTGCCGGTCTTGAAGAGTATTTTTATAGTAAAGAGTATCTGAATTTAGATGCTCTTTTTACTAATTCTCTTGGAACTAAAAACCTTCTTGATTTAGCAAGAAAATCCTCCGCCAAATTTTTGTTAGCTTCCACAATAGATATTTACAAGATTAACGTTTCTCAATCTGACATTCCAAATTATTTTGGCGTGACAAAAAACGAAGAAAATAGATTCAGTCTTTTAGAAGCCAAGAGATTTGCAGAAGCTTTAGTTTGGGAGTATCAAGAAAAATATAATTTAGATGCTAGAATAGTGCGTCTTCCGGAGGTGTACGGGCCGAGAATGGATCTATCCTCAAGTGGTTTTTTGGGAGGGTATATTAAGAATGTTTTGGATGGTGTTTCAATAGATATTTACGGGGATGGCGTAGAAAAAGAATATTATTTGTATATATCCGATGTTATTTCGGGAATAGTAAAAGCGCAATTTAGTGAAAATACTTCAGGAAAGATATTTTCCCTTGTTCCTGAAAATTCAATATCTTCTTTAGAGACTGCATATTTAGTTAGAAGTGTTGCTGACTCTAAGTTATCAATACAATTTAAAAAGGGTCTTACCGATTTTAAATCCGATCTTCCTATTCCGGATACTTCCAATGTAAAAGAAATTGGCTGGAAACCCAAAGTTTCAATGAAAGAGGGGATTATGAAAACTCTTGAATCTTTTAACTATTCGCCGAATGTAAACGCTTTTAAGCCGGCAAAATATCTGGAGAAAAAAGTTGAAAGTAAATTAGTTCTGCCCGAAACGATATCTTCTTTGCAAGGAATAAAAATAACTTCTAAGCCCAAAAAAGTTGACTTGGAAGAAGGTCCTGTAAAAGAAGATTTTCAAGGAGATAGTGCATCGGATTCTTCTCAAATGTTTGTTAAAAAGAAGCGTTTTAACGTGTTTGGAAAACGTCCGAAAATTAAAGGGAAAAAAGGAAATATTGGTGGTTTTAGTAATAGAGTAAGAGCTGATGTGGGATATGCGGGGTCAATTTTAGCTATTATTATAGCGGCAGTAATAGTTTTTGTCGGAATACCAGGTTTTTCAATGTATTTTAATGTTAAAAACGGGGTGTCTTCTCTGAAATCGTTAGAAAAAAGTGTTTTAACCATTGATTCAAAAGATCTATTATCAGAGTCCTCTTCAGCTTACGAGAATTTTAGAAATAGTCTTTCTTCTCTCAAAAGACTAAAGTGGGCTTTTTCTTTAGCGGGAAAAGATCAGGAATATGCTTCTTATGAAAAATTATTAAGTTCGGCGATGCTTTTTTCCAGAGCTGCTAATTTTGGCTCGGAGGCAATAAAACCCCTGGAATCCGTGTTGGAGTCAATTAGACCCGACAGTCCATCTACCGTTGATGTAAGTCTTTTTGAAAAAGCGAAATCAAGTGTAAAAAGTACGAGCGATTATATTAAAATGGCCGAAGCTGATATATCGTTAGTGGACGAGTCTTTTGTTCCGGAGAAGTACAAGGATGACGTACAGTATTTTAAAAATATTCTCCCTACTGCTCAAGAAGGAGTTGACTCTGTTTCTATTATTATTTCCGGATTGCCGGAGCTGCTCGGAGTAACCGACGAAAAAAAATATATAATCTGGTTTCAAAATTCAAATGAAATAAGACCTACAGGAGGTTTTATTGGTTCTTATGCAGTTGTAACAATTGAATCAGGCAAAATAAAAAATATTATTATTGATGATATCTATAATCCTGATGGTCAAATAGAAATCAGAAATATTCAATCTATCCCTCCTGATCCAATTAAAGAATTTTTAGGCGAGGATACACTATATCTTAGAAACTCTAACTGGGACCCTGATTTTACAAAATCTGCAAAAACTTTTGATGATCTTTATTTTAAAGTTACAGGAGAAACAATCGATGGGTACATAGCTGTCGATCTTAATTTTGTGGAAAATCTCCTCAGAGTTACGGGACCTATTTTTTTAGCTTCCTATAACGAAGATATAAATGCAGAAAATATTGACGAAAGAACACAGTATTATAGCGGTTTTGATTATAAAGATGGGTCAACGGATAAAAAATCTTTTTTGACAAATCTTGGAGGAAAGTTATTAGAAAGAATTTTTTCCTTGAAGAAAGAAGATTTTCCAAAACTAGCTGAAGAGTTAAAAAAGTCGCTTGATCAACGGCATATTCAAATATATTTTTCTAACAGTCCGATAAACTCTCTTCTAAAGGAAAAAAGATGGGACGGTTCTTTAGTTGATACGGATGGAGATTATTTGTTTGTGGTGAACGCAAATTTAGGCGGGACAAAGTCAAATTATTATGTTGATCAAAGCATGCATTATGAAGTGAGTTCTATGACCAGGGATGGTTTGCTTAGAGCATTTTTATATCTTGATTACGAAAATAAGGCTGAAAGCAATGCTTGGCCGGGAGGGCCTTATACAAACTATGTTAGGGTATTGACTCAAGATGGATCAAAACTCACGGGAGCTAAAATTATATTTAGTGAAAAAGAGGAGGAAGATATATTTGATAAAGTCTTGACATCAAAAGTTGGAAAATACACTTCTTTTGAAACCAATTTTCAGCTTCCCCCTAAAAGCTCGGTTAGATTGGTACTGAATTATGATCTTCCTGTTAATCTTTCTTTGTCTAAAGATGCCGGTTTATACTCCTTGATTTGGCAAAAACAGGCTGGAACCAGTGAAGATAGATTTTCTTTTAAATTTACACCTCCGTTCGGTTCGGTAATAAAAGAGTTTTCCAAGGATTTAAATTACATTGATGGCTCTTTAATATCAGAAGGGACTTTTGTAAGAGATATTGAATATTATGTGTATTTCAAATAGAATTTTCTTGCCTTAAACACATTACAGCAATATAATTAAGACAATGCCTTCAGCTCAAATGCCCCAATCTAATGTGCAGCACGCTGTTCCACAAAACATAATGGATGTGGAATTTAAGTTAATTGGGGAATTAACCATGCGTCAATTTTCCTATTTGTTAGTTTTCGGGCTGCTTGCTTATTTCAGTACTAATATTCCGGGTTTATTTAAATGGCCTGCTGTTTTATTTTTTGCTATTTTGGCTATAGGGCTTGCTTTTATACCGGTTCAGGAAAGAGGTCTGGATGAGTGGCTGGTGAATTTTTATAGAGCTATTACATCCCCGACTCAGCGGGTTTGGAGAAAAGAACCACAAATACCCACAGCGTTTTTATATGATAATTTGGCTGTGGTTCAACATGAACTGATAACTTTGACCCCCACATCAAGTAGAAGGAAATTAGAGGATTACCTAAAGACTACACTGGAAGAAGGTTTTGAGGATCCGTTAGACATCCCGTTGAAGGATACGATTAAAAAATTAAGAGAAACTTATCGGGATGTTAGAAGACCGTCTCCGGTTGGGGTTTTAGTGAATGAACCTATTGTTGAGATGGGTGGCGCAGCTACAGTACAGGAGCCTTCTGTGGATTTAGAGGAAATGGCAGGTGTGAGTGAAGGCTTATCTCCGATGGTTTCTACAGAAAAGCCAATTGAAGAAGTTAAAGAAGAAATTAAGAAGGTTTCAGAATCTGTGGTGGGCCCTGATGTTGTATTAGAAGAAGAGAAAAATGTTGCTAAATTTCCTTCCGAACAGTCCCCCGGTATTCCTAGTGCCGTAGAGACAGGTGTATTGGAAACTCAGAAGGAACAAAAAATGCAAGGTCCGGGAAAGGAAGTAGAGGAAATAGGTGTAGCAGAAGACCTTGTTATAAAAAAAGCAAGGTCTATTTATGATAGAAGTTTTTACGCTGATTTAAGAAAAAAGAGTCGCTCCGGTCGGAGATTTTCTGAAGGATTTCCTACCGGGGATAGATTAGATTACGGTTCTTATGATGTTATTACACCCGATACGCATTCCGGAAGAAAATTTGTTAATTTAGTGCCTTCCAGCGGGGAAATAGTACTTCCTATCAGAGGGGAGAGAGTGTTAAAAACTTCCGAAGATGTTTTGCTTGAAAAAGATATTGAGGAGAAGGCTAAGCAATTGGAGGAGCTTCTAAGTAAAATCCGTTCCGAAGAGGGAATTGCTGTTGAGAAAACAAAACCAACTAAAGCAGAATCCAAACCAAGTACTCCGGAACAAATTGAAATTAAACCTGTTGAGGAGAATATCCCGCCGGTGGTTGATAAAAATGTTGAAGAAGTTGTTGATAAATTAAAAAAACAGAATGAAGAACTTGTTTCCGAAATTAAGAAATTAAAAGATCAGATAGAAAAAAACAAAGCTATGTCAATTGAGACAGGGGTGCAGGAACAATTGCTTAAGAAACTTGAATCTCAAAGAGGCACCATTGCCTCTACCTACGAGGATTTAAGAAAACAAATTCAGGATCTTCAGAAAAAATTAGATGAAAAAGTAAAAGTTTCAACAGGGAGTGAGTTTATTGAGAAAGCAAAAAGACAACTACCTGTTCTGACGGATAAACCCAATGTATTGTCCGGCGTGGTTAGAGATTCTTCGGGGAATGCTTTAGGTGATATTTTAATACTGGTAAAAAATTCCAGAGGGGATACAGTCAGAGCTTTAAAAACAAATTCTCTCGGACAATTTGTCGTTTCAACTCCGTTGCCGGACGGGTCTTACACTGTGGAAGTGAGTTCCTCTAACAAAACCGATCTAACTTTTGCTATAATCCCTGTTGAGGTTAAAGGTGAAATAATACCCACCTTGGATGTGGTAGGAAAATAAAATGGCTGCCCAAAATATAGTATCTACAACTCAAGATCATTTAGACATTTATGATATAAAAGACAACTTTACCATTCTAAAAAATGGTACAGTTTGCGCTGTAATTCAAACAAACGCCGTAAACTTTGACCTTCTATCAGAAATAGAACAAGATGCTACTATAGCAGCATTTTCAATGCTTTTAAATTCAATAACTTTTCCTATGCAGGTAGTTATAAGATCCAGAAAGTTAGATATTTCAAAATACATTGAAAAAGTTAGGAAAGTAGAATCTAAAATTATTGATCCTTTATTAAAACACCAAGCTGAATCGTATAGAAAATTTGTGCAGGAGGTTATAAAAGTTAATGAGGTTTTAGACAAGAGATTTTATGTTGTTATTCCAACAGACTCACCTGTTTCTCCTTTTCAGAAAGGTAGCTCTCCTTTTGATTGGTTAATAAAATTATCAGGAGTTCAAAATAAAAGAGTGGATATAAATTTAGAAAAAGTTTTGCAGGATGGAAAGATAGAATTGGCTCCTAAGGTGGATCACGTGATAAGAGAATTCGGAAGAATTGGTATTAAATGTAAACAACTCAATACGCAGGAATTAGTTGAATTATATTTTGATATATACAATCCAAGTAATATTTATGGTCAAAGGGTAAGAACAAACATAGACGATTATAAAACTGCAGTTGTTAATCCTGCCATTATTGAGGAGTAATTTGATATGGCACTAAACATATTTGATTTATTTAAAAAAAGTTCGAAGGTAAAGAACGATAAAAGCATCACTGAAACTCCGGGCGAAAAAAGTCCGCCCGAAATACTAGCCGAAGGTATGGTCAATGTCAGAGACATCATAGCCCCTTCCGCTATAGAAGTTGATTTTAACGATATAAAAATTGGAGACATGTATTACAGAACATTTTTTGTTTCGGGTTATCCCAGATTTGTCGGTGCAAACTGGCTTTCACCGGTGATTAATTTTGATCATACCCTTCTTATATCTATGTTTTATTATCCGGTTAAATCAAAGGTAATTTTGGATGATTTGAGAAGGAAAATAACGGAGTTGGAAGCTACAACTATGTCAAACAGAGAGAAAGGAAAAATAACCGATCCTGTGGTTGAAGCGGCTTTAGAGGATGCAAATGCGTTGCAAGAACAGTTGGTAAAGGGTGTAGAGAAATATTTTCAATTTTCTTTTTATATAACTATTCCCGCGTATGATCTTGAAGAATTAAATAATGTCAGTTCCAAATTAGAATCTTTGTTGGCGTCTCTTTTATTGATTTCTAAAACAGCTGCTCTTCAAATGGAGGATGCTTTCAGATCTTCTATTCCAACAGGTATTGACAGATTAATGATTACCAGAAATATGGATACTACTAGTTTGGCAACTACATTTCCGTTTACGTCTTCTGATCTTACGATGGAGGAGGGGATAATGTATGGAATAAATAAGCACAACGGTTCTTTAGTTATTTTTGATAGATTCTCAATGGAAAATGCTAACTCTGTAGTTTTTGCTAAATCGGGTGCAGGAAAATCTTATTTTGTTAAATTAGAAGCTCTCAGACATTTAGTTTTTGGTGTTCAGGTTTTGATAATAGATCCTGAGGAAGAATACAGAAATTTGTGCGATGTCGTTGGAGGGAATTATATTAGTTTTTCCGCTAATTCCAAACAAAAGATAAATCCTTTTGATCTTTCGGGTATTATAACCGAAGGTGAGAATGAATTAGGGCAAAAGCTGATTTCATTAAACACTCTTTTGAAATTAATGATTGGTCAATTGAACTCCACCGAAGAAGCCATATTAGATAGAGCACTGATAGAGACTTATAGAATGAAGGGAATCACCACTGACCCGGAGACACAAGCCACAAAAGAACCTCCCGTGATGGAAGATTTGTATAAAGTTCTTCTTGGAGGAAGCGAACCGGAATCAAGAAGTATGGCAGACAGACTGGAAAAATTTATCAAGGGGTCAATGGCAGGAATATTTGATTCCCAGTCAAATATAAACTTGGAAAGTAGTATGACGGTGTTTTCTACTAAAAATTTAGAGGAAGCTTTAAGACCCATTGCTTTTTACATGATTTTGGATTTTGTCTGGACCACCATAAGAAGGGAATTGAGAAAAAGAATTTTAATAGTAGAAGAGGCTTGGTATCTAATGCAAAATAATGATAGCGCCAGATTTATATATGGTATAGCAAAAAGGGCAAGAAAATATTATTTAGGTTTAACTACAATCTCCCAAGATGTGGATGACTTTTTAACTTCTGAGTACGGGAAGGCTGTTGTTACAAATTCTTCCATACAGATGTTATTTAAACAGCATCCTGCAGCAATTGATAAAGTAGTTGATACCTTTTATTTATCCGAGGGAGAGAAAAGATTCTTACTTTCTGCCGGCGTGGGAGAAGGTTTATTTTTTGCCGGTGCAAATCACGTTGCCATTAGAGTTGTAGCATCCGAGTCAGAACACAATCTAATTACAACAAATCCGGAGGAAATATTAAAGCTTAGAGAAGAGAGGAGAAAACAAGAAAATAAAGAAGGTGTTCAAATCGATCTTAATAGAAATAATCAAATGGTTTATAGACAATATAAACCGCCGGAGCCCATGGATGAATATACAACTTTTGATGAGAAGGGGACAGTAAAACCTGAGTATGACGCTGAAGTAATGTCAAATCGAAAAGAACATAGTGCTAAAGAGAATGTTAATATAACCGGTGATATTCCTCAATCAAAAAATGAGGGAAATAAAAAAAGTTCTGTTGAAAATGCGGGGAAAGAAGAATTTGTTCAAGTGAACCAGAAGGCCGGGAGTTCTACGAATCCTCCTTCTAATGTTTCCGATGCGGGTTCTCCTAAAAACAAAGAGAGTAAAAAAAATCTGGATACCAGAGTCATAGAGTTGAGGAAGAAAATGCTTCAAGATAGCGACAGCTTTATGAGCGGTACCCCGTCTGCAGAAGAAATATTGGAATCGGTTGAAGAAATGAGAAAAGAAAACCAGAGGTCTAATAAAATTAACACGAGTAATAATCAGACAAATAACTCTACAAATATTATCAGGGGTTTCAGCGAGAATAACAGCAGAAGTGAGAATGTAAATGGCGGGGAAGCAAACGGACCAAGCCCGACAAATAAATCGGAAGATTTATCCGGTAGTAACGGTCAAATAAACCTTTAAATTTGCATCGGCATTATTACGTGAACAAAATCTTTTTGTGAGTTGGGAATAAAAGTACAGGGAGATAAGTTCCCGTTTGAGCTAAAGTATATTCTTTCCGATTTTACGTTGTTTAGAAAATCCAAAAGATACTTGGAATTAAATGCTATTTCTATCAGATCTCCTTCCACTTCCGCAGGTATGTTGCTCTCGTGATGACCTGTTTCCTCTGAAAGAGATGTAATCTTCATTTTTCCTTCCGGATCAAAGCGTATTTTTATTGTGTTATTACCTTCTTTTGCGAAAATATCGGTTAATTTTACCGCTTCGGAAAATTGGATAGTATCAAAATCTGCTTTTATTATGTGTTCAGTAGGTATTATTTTTTTGTAATCGGGGTAATCTCCGTCTATAACTCTTGTGGCAATCAACGTATCTTCTGATTTGAATAGGCCTAGATTTTCGTTTTGGTTCAAGGTGAATTCTATCGGTTCCTGAGAGGCTGAAAATATTCTTGCTACTTCTACGAGAGTTTTTGCAGGAATTACAACTTTGAAGTCATCCACATCTCCCTGTATCTTAATTATTTTTTCCGATAGTCTAAAACCATCTGTTGCTGTAACCGTAAGTTTGTTTTTTGAATAATCTATGTATATGCCGGTAAATATGGGTCTGCTGGTATCAACTCCGGAAGCGAATGCTACTATATTTATAACTTCGTTCAATGTAGCAGGATCTATAGATAACCCCTTTGCATCTTTTGGAAATGTGGGAAGATTAGGAAAATCCTTTGAACTATTTCCGTTGAACCTCGACTTCGTGGTTTTCGAGCTAATTATTAGAATTTCATCTTTTGTTTGTGCCTCTAATGTTCCCGGCGATAGATTTGATATAAAATCTTTTAGCAATTTGGCAGGTACAGTTATTGATCCGCTCTCTTCCACCGAAGCCCCGACATAAGTGGTAATTGCCGTTTCAAGGTTTGTAGCTGATAATTTTATTCTTCCCTTTTCTGTTTCAATTAAAACATTTGATAATATCGGCAACGAGCTTTTTGTCGGTACCGCGTGCATTATAGTTTGCAGACCTTTGGAGAGATTTTCTTGCAAAAAGGAAAATTTCATGATTATTTTTTATCCCCTTCTTTTTTTGAATTTTTTTTCAGTTTTAGGACTACCCGTCTATTTTCGCCTTCGCCTGTACTTTCAGAGATTATGTCGTCGTAATCCGAAACTAATATATGTATTTGTCTTCTTTCCCACGAGTTCATTCTCGGTAGTTCTGTATCCTTTTGGAAAAATCTTACTTTATCTATAAAATTTCTGGCCATATCCTGGAGCTTCTCTGTTTTTTTATCTTTGTATCCATTTATATCTATGGTTAATATCGGCTGAGTTTGTGTTTGTTTGAAAATCATTAATCTCAAAATGTTTTGCAGTGCTTCTAAAGACTGACCTCTAAAACCTATTAAGAAATTTAAGTTATCTCCGGAAATATTGATTCTGAAATTATTTTCCTCCACTTCATCTATCTCTATATCAGGAGAAACCTTCATGTAGTCTAATATTTTATTAAGATTAGTTTCTAATATTTCTTTTGTTTTCATTTGTCTTTTAAGATTATATAACAATAGGGGTAAGTTTAACTCTTTTTATTGGATTCTGCTTTTTTAAGCCACCCTTTTAAACCCCCCAAGCCTGAAAAATGATATGTCTGTGCTATTTGGAAAAGTGTTGACACCAAAATGTAGAGCATTACCCCGGAAGGAAGTGTTATCCCAAATATGAAAAACATTAAAGGCATAATGTACTGGTTTTGTTTTTGCATCGCCTGTGCTATATCATCTGTTTGGCTTTTGGTGTGTTTGACAGCCTTTGTTGATGTCTTGGAATATGGAGACATCATCTTTGTTGCAATGAATTGGGCCACTACTGTAAGTACTGTGATTATTAAATAAGGATCAGGTTTTACTAAATCCAGATATAGGAATTTTGTAGCTAAAGATTCTCCCTGTGAAAATTTGAAGGCATCAAAGTATATATCAGCATTCAATGCTACTAAGTCGGTTGCCATTGTAAGTTTGACCAAAGCTCTGTAGATAGCAATCATCAAAACAAACGTAATTATTGTAGTTATGCACCCTGCGCCGGGGTTTATTCCATGCTTTTTAAAAAGTTCCATCTGAAGTTCAGCCTGTTTTTTCTTATCATACTTGAACTTTTGATTGATTTTTTCTAATTCCGGTTGAATGTCTCTTTGTTTTTTAGCCATCTTAATTGAAGGTAGTGTTACAGGGATTAATATTGCTTTGGCTATTACTGTAAAAAGTATTATTGATATACCTAAATTTCCGGTCAATCTATACAAAGCTATTAAAAAATTAAAAATTGGATTTATTAAAATTGTGTTCCACATATATTTCTTTTAAATTTTAATTATTTTACAGGATCGTATCCCCCTTTGGAAAATGGATTGCATCTTATTATTCTTTTTAAACCCATTAAACCTCCTTTTAAAACCCCGTACTTTTCTATTGCCTGATAAGTATACTCTGAACAAGTAGGGGTATATCTGCACACTTTTATACCTTTCTCATCAAGAGAGAGGTGTTTCTTGTAAAACTTTATTAAATTCAGCGCTAATTTCTTCATAGCTCTTATCTTGGCAAGAGATTTTTGGATGTATAACTACCCAGAGATTTTCTCTTCCTATCTTATTAAGATTTTCTTTTACTATCTCTCTAAAAATTCTTTTTATCCTGTTTCTCTCCGTGGCTTTTTTGCTAAATTTGTTGGAAACCACGATCCCAACTTTTGTAGGACCCTCGTAATTTTTAGGTTTTAGAAAATACATATGGAAGTATTTTCCGTGAACATATTTTCCATATTTTCTGGTTACATTAAACTCAAAATCCGAAGAAAGTCTATTTCCTCTTTTAAGCATTAAGATATTTTTAAACCTAGTTACTTTCTACTTTTTATTTTCTACTTTACTTCTTTTAGAAACTGCGATTCTTTTCCTACCCTTGGATTTTCTTCTTTTAATAACGTTTTTTCCTCCGGGTGTGGACATCCTCTTTCTAAACCCGTGCTTCTTCAGACGTTTTGTTTTTTTTGGTTGCCATGTTCTTTTAGTTTTAGGCATATTTTAGACTCCTTATTTACAGGTGGAGTTTATAAGATATTTGGGGTATAGTCAACAATATGAATGACGTAAAACCCACCATAAAATTTGAAGATTTTTCAAAAATAGATATGAGAATTGGAACAGTAGTTTCTGCGGAAGAAATACCAGGTTCTGAAAAGCTTTTAAAGATGGAAGTAGATTTTGGGGATGCCGGAAAAAGACAAATTTTAGCAGGAATAAAAACTTGGTATGATCCTTCGAATCTTGTTGGAAAGCAATTTCCCTTTGTTATTAACATAGAGCCTAGGAAAATGATGGGTTTTGAATCGCAGGGAATGCTTTTAGCCGCAGATTCCAACAATACCGCTGTTGTTTTACTTCCTGAAAAGAGTGTTGGAAATGGTATTTCAGTTAGATAATTGCAAATGACTTCCGGAAAATCCAAGTTTTATTACATAAAAACTTTTGGTTGTTATGCTAATGAAGCTGACTCAGATCTTATCGCCGGTGTATTAGAAGAACTTGGTTTTAAGGAATTAAAAAGAAAACCCGGCAACGAAACTTCTGAAATCAAATACGCGCTTAAAAATTCCGATGTTTTGATAATAAACTCATGCTCGGTAAGGCAAAAAAGCGAGGATAAAGTTTATGGCCTCGGGAAAATAATAAAAGATACGGAAGGTATAAAAGCAAAAGTTATTCTGACGGGTTGTATGGTGGGAAGTGTCAGTGGAGATAGAAGAAGATTTTCAGAAAAGGAATTAAGAGAGAAAACTAAGAATTACGATGCTTACTTTGCTCCCGGGGATGTGGATAATTTTATTGAGATACTTAAAAAGTTTGATTTGATTGGGAAAGATGTTGTAGTAGATAGGAAAAAAATTAAGAGAAGGCAATTAGATAAACACCATGCTTATGTCAATGTTTCCTATGGATGCGACAACTTCTGCTCTTATTGTGTGGTTCCGTATTCCCGTGGATGTGAGATTTCACGGTCTGAAAAAGAGATAATAGAAGAAATAAAGTGTTTGGTAAATAAAGGAATAACGGATTTTACTCTTTGCGGACAAAATGTTAATTCATGGGGTTTGAGCAATGAAGAGAAATTTAGATTAAGATCGGGTGGAAAAAATGGAGATAAAAATCTAAATTCCGAAGGTCTTCCCTTTGCTCGTCTTATTAAAAAGGTTCATGCTATAAAGGGAGTAGAAAAAATTGATTTTATTTCCTCCAATCCATTTGATTTTACCAAAGACCTGGTTAAAATTTTCAAACTTCCCAAAGTCTCTAATTATGTTCACATAGCTGTACAGTCAGGCAATAACGATATTTTAAAAGCGATGAATAGACGTCACTCTGTAGAAGAATTTGAGCAATTAATTCAAGATATTAGAGAAGTAAGACCTAATATAGAGATAGGGACGGATATTATTGTTGGTTTTCCGGGAGAAACGAGAGAGAAATTTATGGATACAGTAAATTTGGTTAAAAAGATGAAGTTTTCGGTGATTTTTATTTCTATGTATTCTCCAAGAAAAGGAACTTTTGCTCAGAAAAATTTCAAAGATGATATTCCGCTCAAAGAAAAAAAATGGCGTCATATGTTTTTGTCCAAAGTTTGGAAACAAAATAAACCTTAAGGATTTATAAGTAAAAATGACAAAAAAAGATATTAAGATACCTGAGATTTACATAATATTAGGACCTACATCATCGGGTAAAACCTCGCTGGCCCTGAAGTTATGCGAAAAATTTAATGGGGAAATAATTTCAGCTGATTCAAGACAAATTTGCAAATATATGGACATCGGAACAGGTAAGGTGCCTTTAGATACAAAGGTTAAAATAAAGAAAGGGCTAAATTATTGGGAATTAAATGAAAAAAAAATTTGGGGATACGATTTAATTAATCCTGATCAATATTTTTCAGGATATGATTTTGCTGTTTTTGCTCTTGAGAAAGCTCGTGAAATAATTGAAAGTGGAAAGAACGTTTTTTTGGTTGGTGGGACAGGTTTTTATATTGATATTTTTACCGGAAGAATAAAACTAACACAAATCTCTCCCGACTTGAAATTGAGAAAATCTTTAGAGAGTTTATCTTTAGATGTTTTACAAAATAAATTAAGAGAAATAGACAATGAAATGTTTGAAAGTGTTGATAAACTAAATAAAGTTAGGTTGGTGCGAGCATTGGAAAAGAAACTCTCTGCAAATAAAGATAATGATAAAAAACGACTTCCTTATTTTGATTTTTATTCAATTTATATTGGTTTAACAAGTTCAAGAAATGTTATTTACGAAAGAGTAGATAAATGGGTGGAAAAGATTTGGGATTCAGGGCTCTTAAATGAAGTTATGAATCTTAGAGAAAAAGGTTATGGGGAAACACATAGAGTTAAAGGTTTAATTTATGGAACTGCCGGAGAATTTTTGGATGGGAAATTAACAAGAAAGGACGCTATAGAAAGAACTAAATATGATGTTCATTCCTATGTGAGAAGACAGCAAACATGGTTTAAAAGAAACCCTGACGTTGAATGGTTTGACATATTACAAGACGATTTTGAAGAAATAATATACAATAGAGTTAAGGAGAATATAAAAAATGGATAAGCAAATCGTAATTTCTTTAAAAACAATACTTTTTACGCTTCTTATATTTTTGGGTATTTTTGTACTTTACAAACTTGGCCCTATCATAGGAATAATTTTCTTAGCCACTTTGGTGGTAATTTGCATGGAACAGCCAATTAAGTACTTCATGCGAAAAATTCTTTTTAATAAAAAAATTTCCAGGGGTATAGCCGTTTTAATATCGTACCTGTTATTAGTTTTAGTGCTTGTTGCTGTGATAACTTTTATTGTGCCCCCCTTAGTAGTTGAAGTACAGAAAATGCTAGTAAGTTTACCCTCAATTATTTCCGGTATAAAAGTTCCTGAGGAGTGGCAACTGTCTTTTACGGATATAATTCCCGAAACATCAAAAATTTCTTCAGGGGTAGTAAATGCAACTTTCTCCGTATTTTCCAATGTTGCTACTTTTGTAAGTATTTTAGTTATTTCTATATACATGTCGTTAGATTGGGAGAATATAAAGAAAGGTTTTATATCTATTTTTCCTAAGAAAACTCAAGATAAGGTAGAAGAAACTATATTGGAGATAGAAAAAAATGTAGGAGCGTGGATAAGAGGACAGTTGCTTTTAATGTTAATCATTGGAGTTGGGAGCTTAATAGGCTTAGCCATTCTGGGTGTTAAATATGCAGTTGGTTTAGGCTTGTTGGCCGGACTTTTTGAGGCAATTCCCAACGTAGGCCCGGTTTTATCTGCTGTAGTTGCAGGCATTATAGGCTTTACTGATTCTCCGATAAAAGGTCTTGGGGTAGTGGCCTTGTTTATTGTTATTCAACAATTGGAGAATAATTTAATAGTACCTAAGATCATGGGCAAAGTATCGGGTTTTAGACCCCTTGTTGTTTTGCTTATCTTGCTTGTTGGTGCTAGTTTATTTGGTATTGTTGGCGCAATATGTGCTATTCCGGTAACGATGATAGCTTCCATAATTTTAAAGAAGTTTTTGATAACGGAAGAATGATTTAAGCACGGGAAGCCAATAAGCCAGATTCTGTTTTATCTGATCATCTATCTTTGCCCCATCTTCACACCTTGTCGAGCAGACTTAAAGCGGTGTTTTCGTGGGTTTCTGCAGGGTGGGATTGCCCGTTTCACTCTTTCTCCATATCCTTTTAGTTTACGGAGAAAGCTCGTCTCTGTTGCTCTCGGAAGATGTTGATTCACCTTCCGTTCCTGTCGATTTTCATCGGCAAGACACCAGCGGTTGCCCGTCGGAGATTACCCTCCGATCCCCTGCTCTACGCAGTCTGGACTTTCCTCTTTCCGCCTTAGTTTTCACCTTGGCAAAAGCGATCAGTCGGCTTCCCGTGCCTGTATTTTACCACAATTTTATTTGCTTTCTTCAGAATTTCTAATTTTTATAAGGCACTTGATAAATAATTATTAGATTTTCAGGCACCTTTTTCTATTGATTTTTATGTTAAAATAATCCCATGTCTGAAGATATTGATCCCGAAAAATACCACGTGATGACCCCTAAAAAGAAGAAAATATTAACCATAGTTCTTTTAGTATTATTCTTTATTGTTATTCCGATCTTCTCCTTTTTTTATTACAAAGCAGCGGTTTTTAGGCCATCTCAAACTTCAAAAGAGGCTAATTTTGAAATAAAAAGTGGTGATAGCATATTTGAAATCGCAAGTATGCTTTACGATGATGAGGCTATAAACTCGGAATTTCTTTTTATCCTGTATGTTTTTTTGAATAAACCAAATGTAAATGTACAAGCAGGAACGTATAAGATTCCGGCCGGGACCTCTTTGGTTGACCTTGTAAATGAGATAAGTCACGGAAGAAACGATACTTCCATAACTTTTTTAGAAGGTTGGAGGGTTGAACAATATGGTATTGTAGCTTCGCAAAATCTTCCGAAAGTTGATTATCAAAGATTTGTTGAAATGGCCAAGCCGTATGAAGGTTATCTTTTTCCCGACACCTATTTTTTTAATAGAGATTCTGAAGAAGAAGATGTTTTAGAGAAGTTAACTGAAACTTTTGAGGATAAAACTAAAGATGCTCTCACAAAAGATAATTTAGAAAAAGCGGGGTTAACTAAAGAACAAGCAGTTATATTTGCTTCGTTAGTAGAAAGAGAGGTTTCAAATGAAGAAGATAGACCAATTGTTGCCGGTATATTGATAAAAAGATGGAGAGAAAATATGAAGCTCGATGTTGATGCCACTACTCAGTATTCCGTGGTTCCAACAAGATTATGTAAAGGACAGACATTCTGTGTTCCTTCTATGGAAGACGTTTCTGATTTTAATTGGTGGCCCAAAGATTTGACTG
>Ga0208826_1001701_pt1 | contig 17828 bp, 19 predicted proteins | sample AD_UKC115_MetaG_FD_184451 | JGI IMG/M metagenome (GOLD analysis project Ga0208826, IMG submission 184451) | Active sludge microbial communities of municipal wastewater-treating anaerobic digesters from Hong Kong - AD_UKC115_MetaG (SPAdes)... | ecosystem: Engineered > Bioreactor > Anaerobic >...
AAATTATAACATAATTTTAAGAATAAAAAAACAGTTAAAATGCTTTTATTTTAAGCTTTTTAACTGTTTTTAATATGTATTCCATATAATTACATACATGCGTTAGCCGTGAGTAAACATATTGTAATTTACTTATGCATTTGTCAAAGGGGAATTAAGAATTTACTACTAAATTCTCAATTCCCCTTTGATAGATAATCCATCTTATATCTTAAAAAATCTTTGTACATTCCTCACACTTGATTCTCTTACACATTTACATTTGCTTTATTTGTTGGTACATTGCCAGAAGTTCCAACTTTTACTTTTGCATATACTCCAATAAGCAAACTTCCTGCTACTACTAGTCCTAGAAATACATATAAGCTTACCATTAAACTCGTATAAGTAAATAATGTTCCAAAAATTATTATAAATGCAGCATTAAGAAGTCCAAAATATTGTTCTCCCCTGGACATAATCAATCCCCTGTTGCTCTTAATTTTACTGTTTATGTAATTTACAGAAATAGGTCTCACTGTTATCCCCGAAAATCCTAACAATATAGGAACAAAAAACAATACATATATGCTTTTCAGACTTAAAATTACTATTGCAAGCACTAAGAAAAGTGGTACAGCAAACCATAAACCTTTAAAAGCTTTTGAAATTTTCTCAATAGTATTACCAACAACAAATGCTGTTAATGAAAATAATCCTAATATAATACCAAAAAATACTAGGTTAAGTTCATATACTTCTTGTAAAAACATCGGCAATACATATACAAATATTGCAATAATAATTCCTCGATTTAAAGCGTAAAAATACAAAACATGAGATACTTTTCTGATATCTTCTTTTACAGTTTCTTGTGATTCATTATTTGATTCACTTAGAGTATATTCTTTGAAGGATAAAATAATGAAAGAAGAAGCAATAGCAAATACTGCTGAAATATATAATGTAATACTAAGACTAGTATTACCAACAACTGATCCTAAAATACCAGCAAAAAAGCAAGATACAAAACTTAGTGCCTGGGACTTAGCTTCTATGCTACGATACTCATTTTCACTATTATGGAATTTTAATAGGTTAAATAACAATGCTGACTCTATGCTGGTAGTTAATGCAAAACCAATGCCATTAATAAGTTGTCCTAATAAAATTAAATAAAAATTTCCTCCTGATATGGCTATACACAAAATACCTATCCCCTTAGTTATTTCACCAATAAAAACAATTTTTTTAATTGATTTTACTTTTTTCAGTATATATTTAAGAGGAAACTTGAATAACATTATCGAAAACCCATGTATAGCAATTGCACAACTTACTTCCATATATGATAATTTAAAACTAAGGAAAATAGCAACGAGAATCGGTAAATACATATAAAAACGAGATATAAATCTGTATAAATGAAATATATTTACATTCTTTTTTAACTCTAAATTCATATAGTTACTCCTTTACAAAAATTGTATTTATTTGTATAAAACTTCATAACTTTGACATGCCTCAATAGCTCTTAAACTATTGAGGCAGTTATACTTCATTCTTTTGATATTTGATTAATTCCTCTAATATTTTTGTGATATGTATTAAACGTCCTTATATACACACAAATATATTAACTTAGGTTGATTCGCTCTTGTAACATCCTACTATATTCTTCAACATTACAGTTTAGTTCTGGAATAAACTTGATAACTTCCTCTTCAGATATTGCTCCTTTTCTTGCTACTATAGGCTTCAAAAATGTAAAATCAATAATGGTATTACTACCATTTATTGAAGATACACCATTATCTATTATCAAGTCAACAAACTCGCCTAAATGGTCTATTGCCTTATCCACTCCTGGAACTATTCCAGTTCCGCTAAGATTTGCGGAAGTTGCTGCAACTGGTGCATCCAATTTTTTTGTTATTTCACTGAGCACCTCATTTTTGAACAACGTTAATGCAACTGTTTCAAATGAACAAGTTACAAAATCAGGAACAATCTCTTTCTTCCTAAGTATAACGGTTAGTGGTCCAGGCCAAAATGATTTTACCAGTGAATCAACTTGCTTGGTTGAAAATGCATATTCATTTATTTCTTCAATTTTTCCTAACAATAATGTCAATGGTTTTTTTCCATCTCTTTTTTTCATGGAGTAAATTCTGTTCACACCTTCGCTAGATTGTACATTAGTCATAACGACATAATTTGTATCAGTGGGACAAATTACTACTCCACCTTGTTTTATAATATCCACTGCCTCTAATACCGATTGCTCCGAAAATTTTTTTATGTTCATATTTTATCTCCTAGAACTTTGTTAATCCTCAATCTTTTTTGCTGTAAACTTAAAATATACTTTACCTAGACCATTATTCCCCAAGCCAGGATCCATACATTCTGCTACTTGCCAAACACTTCCATTAGGGTTCAAACCATCTATTATTCTATCTGCTATATTATTTAAGAAGGGTGTTACAACACCTAATGCTCTCATACATAGGGGTGCTGTGGATTTCTCGGCTTTTAGCATTATAGGCATTGCACTAAAAACAAATTTGTCCCCTTTTTTTATTCCAGCTGAACAGTTTACAGAACTTAAGGCTTCTGCTTCGATTTCATATTTTAATAGTTCAGGAAATTTTTCCAATACTCTAAAAGTGTTTTCACGTACTAAACCAATTTCTTCATCACTTAGACCAAAGTTTTCTTTTAACATATTTTTCTCTGATTCATAACCAACCATTTTATTCTCTCCTTATTTATTATATATTTAGGTTATATTACCTATAATACTTTTTCATCATATTATTAATCATCTGTAGATACTAAATATAGCTTTGAGGAATATTGCTATAACAAAACATCGTAGGCTTTTTATCAAGAAAATTCTGTTCCACTAACCTATCTATAAAATAATTAATTGCAATTTTTAACTCTGGATACCTCTCACCTTTTTCAAACATCCTAATCTGCCATTCTTCACTGCTATACACTTTCTTCAAAATATCCTTTTTAATTTTGAGCATTTCCTGCTCAGTAATATTCTGTCCTTCAGGGAACAAAATCAATGTACTTGAATTAAAGTTATCAAATGCCCGTGGTAATTCCAAATCTTTATATATCTTTCTAAATTCGCAGTTTCCATATTTCGTACCAAGGTATGGTGTTACAGCGCCCATACGCCAAACATCAACAGGCATTGTTTTCATTCTGTCAGGATATTCAGAATATAACTCTATTTTATCATCAGGTGTACCATACATTGATAGTCCTCTTGTAAATATGCCTGCATCTCCTGCAGCTTTTAAATGTTTATACACATCTGTAGTCTTATAACTTCTGTTAAAGTCATCCAGTTTTTTGTCTATTAAAAATTCAATTCCAAATCCTATTCTAATAACTCCCATTCTTTTCATATAATCATAAATACCATAATCCAGACCCAATGGCTTCTGTTGTGCTTCAGTATGAGGACGAAACATGCAATAAAATGTAAGTTTCGGGTTAATACGTCCCTGATTCTTATAATCAACAATGGCTTCTGATAGTTCTTTTAAATAGTCTCCAGATAAATTTGTAGTTAAATCTGTTAGAAAAATACAGTTTACACCAAGTGTTGTTAAATACTCTAACTCTTTAACTACATTTCCTACTGATTTTGTTCTTCCACTAAAACTGGTATCACATACTAATTTACTGCCTGCGCGTCCGTAAATATTCGCAGATTGACAATAGGAACAAGCAGAAGGACAGCCTTTAGTAATCTGAAGAGTAGCAGTAACTTGCTCGTGAGGTAGTGGTAAAGCCAATCTTCCACATACAACTTTTTTATGTATTTCTGGATTACGTCGTGGTATAGGAGCTTCATCAATGTTTTTAAACATATCTTCAGATTCTCTTTTTAGCAGTTTTATTACTCCATTATCCAGATATGCAATAGCTGCTTCATCTACTAATTTGTCAAATTCTAAATAAACTTCTTCAGAGTATGTTCCATCAAATCTACCTTTAGGTATATCATATCTTTTTCTCGTGCTAAAGATTTCATCTTTATTTTTGCCGCTTAATATTTCTTTAGCTAATTTCATTGTCACCAATTCTCCAGGGCCTAAAACTAAATAATCTATGTTCCCATCTGCATCAAATAACATTTCAGGATAACCGCTAGGGTGATATCCACCAGAAATAATTACTATATCCCTGTTTAATTTTTTTATTTCTTTTGACAATGAAATAACATTGTTTGAATAGCAAGACATCGCCTCTATTGCAACAATTTTAGGGTTCTTTGTTAATACAAACTCTGCCAGTTCTCTCATACATTCTGCAGTCACAACATCAGGTCTATGAATGAAATAATCACTTCTAATACCATTTTGGTTACAAACCTCTGCAATTAATGCAAGTTCATAGCCATCACTTGTACTTTCACTCATGTCAATTCCATGAATTTTACCTTGCTTATGTATTTCTCCTCTCCAGTTTTCACCAGATGGCTGTACAAAAAATAAATCCAATGTGCTCAAATCATAATTATTCATATTTAACCCCCTAATTATTTATTGAGATCGAACAGTAAAAGTAGATAAAGTTGATGAGTCCGTCATTTTATATCAAATAACTGAGTGAATCACATTTATCTTTATAGTTCGTTATCTCTAGTACAAAATATAATTACAAAATTGTAATACTTGTAAATGCATCCTACCTTGTCAAAACCTGCCTCTTCCAACCATTTCATATTACTGACTAATAATGCTTCTCTATCAAGTTTTACTCTTTCTTCCCACATTTTTATTTGATTGTCAGGTAAACCACTATTCACTACAAAATTATACCAGTTATTTCTATTCAGTTTATTCAAATCGTCATATTCTTCCAACACCTGGTCGAGATTTATAAAAATACCGTTTTTCTTTAATGATTTGTATATATTTTTATATACTATTGGTTTATATTCATTTTCTACATGATGAATTGATAAAGCAGAAATTACAATATCAAACTCTTCTAATGGTAAAGATTCTGTATAATCACAAACACTAAAACTAACATTTGGATTTGATACAAATTTTTTCTTTGCAACATTTATCATTTCTTCTGATATATCTAACAATGTTATATCGGCATTTGCAAAACTCTTTAATATTATTTCAGAAAACAGTCCAGTACCACACCCTAAATCCAGTATCTTTGGGTTATGTAGGTTATGACAAAATGTCTGAATAAGATCAATAGGTATTTTGTAGAAATCATCGAAACATGGAACTAGACTTCTTCGTTGTTTGTCATAATTCTCCGCAACTTCACTAAATACATCTTTAGTTGTTGCATACATCTTTAAGCCCCCTACCTTTTACTTTGATTTTTTTGATAACTTATTTACAATCTTTATTTCTTTAGGTACCTCAATTTTCCTTAAATGTTTTCTACACCACTTGCTTATTTCATTGATACTATCACTATTGTTCATACTTTCTTCAAGTAGAATTACTTCAGCGATAGGCACTTGTCCTAATTGGGCATCATCCTTTGAATAAACATAAGAATCTATTACTAACGGATTCTGGTTGATAATTTTTCTGATATACCCAGGAAGTAGCTTTTCTCCCCCACAAACTATAAGGTTTTTTGCTCTGTTTGAATAAGAAAGCTTTCCAGTTTTTTTGTCATAAAAAACATTATCTCCAGTTTTTAGCCAATCCTCTTGAAAGCTGCTTCTATCAATGCCATCTCGCAGTTTATAATATCCCAACATATTAGTTGGAGATTTTATCAGTAACTCTCCAAATTCTAATCCATCTTTTATTTCCGTATTATGTAGCTTAAACTCTATACCAGGAATCACCTTGCCCAATTCTTCCCAGTTTTCACTTTTATATCTATCCAGTCTGTTTGTAAAAACCCGTGGTCCTGCTTCAGTCAAACCATAAGTCAGATAAACTTCCTTGTCATAATATTTATATAGTTCACCAATTAATTGTGAACCTGCAAAATCTCCTCCTATAGTTATCTTATTAATACAAAGTGGAAAATCTTTGTTTAAACTTAAAAGTTGCTTAAGATTATATGGTGTTAAACCAAATAATGTTATTTTGTATTTTTCACATATTTTAAAGAAATTTGCAACACTAAATGGACTTTCAGAAATTACAAAAGTACACTCACTTAGTAGGGCCCCAATTAGATTTGCTACTAATCCATAAGAGTAGTTCATAGGTAACAATTGAAGCATATTATCATTTTGAGTTATTCCTATCTCCCCTATATGCATTAAGCTATTAAGTAATAATTTATCAAAATCAAGCAGAATAGCCTTGGGATTTCCAGTAGTTCCTGAAGACATCATTATAACTTTATTGTATAGTGACCTATCCTCATCTTTAACTTTTAATGAAACTAGATATAAGTTATTACTATATATACAATGCTTTTGAATAGAAATTGCATCAACATTATCAAGCAAAGACGCTTTAACACTTGTTACAATTAATAATGATGGTTCAGTTAAACTTATTACTTCTTTTAAATATGTTGAAGTACAGGTATTTGGTAGAGGTATTGGAACAGCTCCTACTAACAAACAACTAAAAAAACAAACAATATATGCAATATTATTGCCAGTAGCAATAATAACTTTATCTCCTTTTGTCACTCCTCTTTTGTTAAGTTCCTCAGCATTATCATATATACTATTTGCCAAGTCACTGAAGGTTAATTCTTTTATGTAGGGATTATTTGACTCATCAATAATTAATGAATTTGATTTCTGCAATTTTGACAAAAATTTATTTACGCTCATAATATCCCTGTCCATGAGTTTTCCATCCTTTAATTTATATATTTAATACTATTAAAACAAGAAGTATTATTTTCAGAGAGCACAAAACCTTTTCCAGCATTGTACTTTTCCCATAATAAATATGAAGACACCATCTCTTCATGATAATCTTTTATAAACCCCATGAAGTTGTTAGAATCTCTTTCTTCATTACTAATCTCAATGCTTTTTAATGATTCATTAGCTTCTTGTATTTCAATAATACTATTTTTATTACACTGTGATGTAACTGTATACATCACACAAATACCTGATTTTCCATTAGGATTTACATCCACTTTACCTACTAAAAGTGCCTTAACATCTTGTCTTTTTAATATATTTCCAGCTATAAGAAACATATCCGACAGTGCATTACTACCTGCCATTACGAAAGTAGGACCTTGTAATTCATGAACTAACGCAGGTACACCAACACAAATATTATATCCACTTGCAGAATAAAGCGTAGGTGCCTTTTTTTTAGAATTTGTCTTACTAACATATTCTTTTATTATTTGGTAATTACCCAATCTTGTTCCTAATACAATTCCAACATTTTTCTTTGACCCTTGAATCGGCTGAATTAAATTATCAACTGCTACAGTACACAAAGCTGTAGCGGGGTCTACTTTTAAGACCTTATTTTTCAAAGATGGTGGACGTAATATCTCACTTAATACAGGCTCTGATGTTATCATTCCATTTAAACCAATATCATTTAATCCTTGAAATGTAACTAATACGCTGTTACAAATACATAATTTCACCATAATATACCACCTAATTTCTATAGTAAACTTGTTAATACTGTTCCTTCAACATACTTTTGTTGATGTTCATCAACAACACTAACAAATACCTTATTATATACTTTGTCCTGAATAAATCTTGCTAGAAGAAAGTAGCGGTTATCTTGATCAAATGCTTTGTAAAAATGCACTTCTCTCAACTGAGCAGGTACGACCAATTTACTTGTTCTTAATATTAATGCTGTAAGCCTGCAAGATATTTGATTTATAGCTTCAATAACAAGATATTCTGATAAATTATTGTTATTCAATTCAGGTGACCTTTGAATTGGATACTCACTTACCTTCAACAAAGCTCTACAGTATTCTCCATCAAATTCAAGATCTTCACAAATTCTTAAAAACATCAGTTATCAGCTCCCTTGGTCTGTACTTTTATATAGTCACTAGACCATGTTCCCATAATATTGTATCCACAATCAACATTGATTACCTCTCCTGTGATTCCAGATGACATATCACTAAGTAAAAATAAGGCTGATTTAGCAACATCATCGAAAGTCACATTTCTCTTTAGCGGACTCATAACAGCTGTCTTTTCTAGCATTTCTTTAAAAAATGGAATTCCCATAGCAGCTGAAGTTCTTAATGGACCTGCTGATATAGCATTAACTCTTACTCCTTCTTTTCCCAAATCCTCAGCTAAGTATCTGCAGCTTGAATTTAATGCAGCTTTAGCTACTCCCATAACGTTATATCCAACACATACTCTGCTTGAGCCTAGATAAGTTAAGGTTACAACGCTTGCATCCTTGGAAAAAAATTGTTTTGCATGATTGCACATTGTTATTAATGAATATACAGAGATTTCAAGCGTCTTAGAAAAGTTAGATTTTTCTGTGGCTACTAGTCCTTTTCCATCCATTTCACCAAAAGCGATGGAATGAACTATAAAATCTATGCTACCATACATACTATAAAATTTTTCAAATATTCTTTTTATATCCTCTTCTTCCGTTACATCACATTTTTCAAAGAAATCAACATTAATTGTTTCTCCCAGCTTTGTTACTTTTTTCTGATTATTTTCATTTAAATAGTTAAAACCTAATATTGCTCCATTATCTGATAGTGTTTTAGCAATTGCCCAACTAATAGACATTTTATTAGCAATACCAAAAACCAAGCCCTTCTTACCCTTCATAAGAAAACTCATAAAAATTCTCCTCAACTTAGGAACAATGAAATGTAAATAAACATATTATTTTTGCTCTTGGCTTGTTTGATTCAAATGTACACGCAAAAAACTGTATGTAATATTTCATTCATTCCGTATTTATTTTCATTTACACACATAAGGCCATTTCATAAAAGCAATTCATAATTAAGGTTACAAAAGCCTTCAAATCATATCTCTTTAAATGGCAATTAACCGATTTTTTTGAACAACTTAAATATTGACTATAAAACAATAATACAAAAACTATTTACCACCTATTGGTATATTTGTGCCAAAAAAAACCGGTTTTCTACGTAAAAGAAATATCACAACATCTGTTACATCAATCAGCTCAGTTAACCTACGAGAAGGAATCTGTTTTATAATCTCATTTTTCTTGATTTCAAACAATTCATTAGTCATATCAGTCTTAACAAAACTAGGTGATATTGTATTAACTGCAATATTAAACCTTGCTAATTCCATTGATAAAGAATTTGAAAATCTATCTATTGCAGCTTTGCTAGTTCCGTATGCTGCATTACCCAATCTTACATTAAAGCTAGCCTGAGAAGAAATATTTATTATATTACCATATTTATTTCTTCTCATACTTTTCATTATTGCCTTTGAGAAATTAAACACTCCTCCTAGATTGCTATGCATAACCTTAATAAAGGTATCCCACGAAACATCCTCTATAAGTGCTTCATTAGAAATTCCGGCATTATTTATCAAAGTATCTATTGTTCCTTCCTGTAGGATACTATTTATAAAAGTTTCCACTTCCAATGTATTTGCTCCATCAACTTTAGCTGACTTGCACTTATTATGATATAATTCTTCTAGTTCTCTTGCTTCCTTATCAGAATTTACATATGTAAAATAAACAAAATAGTCCTCTAATATAAGTCGTTCCACAATAGCTTTGCCAATACCTCTTGTACCACCTGTAACTACAACTCTCTTCATAAGTCACCTTCCATATGAAACTAATCCATTAGCAATTACTTCTTTACTAAAATAAGATTTAGTAACAAAATTTGCTTCCATCACATTATTTAAAGCTACAGCTGATATACAAATTTCCAGTAAATCACCTGGTTTGCAAGGTTTTCTAAAATTTGTCTTATTTATACACATTAAGCTAAACCCTTCAAAATCTTCAGAGTTTTTGACTAACAACTCAATTGCGGACAATATTGAGTTTAGTATTAATGAACCTGGGTAGATAGGATTATTAATAAAGTGCTCTTTAAAGATTTCTTCATTATAGGATATAAACTTTAATACATTGATACTTTTATTTTTTTCCATATCAACAATCTTATCTATAGGATAATCACGATAATACGTTTTCAACTGTTCTGCCATATAAGTACCCTCTGATAACATTTTTTATTGAATCATTGCTTAAATCTGGTGGTGACTTTTCTTTTCCAATTAAACTTTCAAGTTGCTTTGTACAAAATGTATTCTTTGTACTCATAAATAAATTATTATGCTCATTAATTTTATTAAACATGATATTTGATCCTTCAATTCCTTCGCCATAGCAAATTTTCAGTATGGAATTACTCTCCTCAGTAAATATCTGAAAATGTCTTTGTACAGTTAATAAATTACTATTTACTAAATTGAAAATCTGTTTACTTTTAAGGTTATTGCAGAATCTTAATGTATTACAAACATCAACAAGATGATCAATATGAATTACAGGTAACTTACTATCAGGATTTAAATTGAAATAATATGTTGTATCTCTTTTTATATACTTTTTTAAAATATGAAGATAAGAATAATAACCAAATTTTGTATCATTTACCCACCCAGTTTTACTATGACCAATAACTGAACTCAACCTTAATATTATCAATTTTGATTTGTAACTATCACAAATATTATAAAGTAAATGCTCCGAAAAACATTTTGAAATTGTATATGGATTTAAGGAATCAAATTCTAATATTAAATCCTCGGCAAGCTCATAACCATTAGTTATTCCTGGACCAGCAACACCTATTGTTGATATATAGAAAAATTTTTCGCAATAATTAGAAGCTATTTGATACAAAATACCTGTGTCTACAACATTAAACTGTATAGTCTTATTGAATTGTCCTAAGTCATAACTCATATTAGCAGCAATATGCCATACTTCCTGTGGCCTATATTTATTAAATACTTGTTCTAATTCCTGTTTATTACCCAAGTCATTTATGTAAACATGTATAAATCGCTGCATAATATCGTTAACATCATAGTTAAATCCTATTAATACAGATTCTAATATACTTTTAATTCTTTCACTATCTTTTTCATTATTTGAAATTGAAATGACCTGTACATTTTCATTCTGTAAAAACTTTACAGCTAACCCAGAACCAACAAATCCTGATATCCCTGTCATAAGAATAGTAAACAATTCATCACCACCTATCCAAATACTAAACAGGTATTTGGTCCACCAAATCCATATGTTACACTGATAGTCACTTTGTCATTATCTAAATGTCGTGGCTTATTAGCATAGATTAATCCTGTTTTTAGCCACTCATCTTTTGGATTAATACAGTTAGTAGTAGGTGGACCCATTTTGTAATTAAAAGCTAAAATTGCCATAACTGCTTCAACAGCACCTGTAGCTCCTAATAAGTGTCCAAATGCACCTTTAGTTGATGATATTGGAGTTTTTAATTCACTAAATATTTCCTGATAAACTTTATACTCCATTTTATCATTCGTCACAGTGCCCGAACCATGTGCATTTATGTAGGCTACATCTTCAGGAGTTTTTCCTGCACTAGCCAATGCACCTTTTATGCAATTTATAGGTCCTTCTGCCTCATCACTAGGGGCAGTTAAATTTTGCAAATCAGTTGTATTGCAACTACCTAGAAGTTTACAGTAAACTTTGCAGTTAGTTCTCAATGACCTTTCTGATTCAAATAGTAAAAAGCACGCACCTTCACCCAGTAATGTACCATCATTGTCACAGCTAAATGGTTTGCACATTGTTGGACTCAAAGTATATAGTCCAGAGTGCCCAGATAACTTAAAAATATCAAGTACGTCAACGCCTCCGCACAATACAGTTTCATAATTTGAGTACTTTATAAGATCACCCGCAATTAATAAAGCATCACTACTTGAAGAACATGCAGATGAAAGGGTTAAATGTGGTATATCTAGATTTAATTCCTCCAAGCATTCTTTAATGAAATCATTCAATTGAGTTGGACTTGCATCAGGTTGAAATATTGACCCAAAACTAGAACCCATTATAAGAATACTCTTTTTTTGTTTTAGATCATCTAACTCAATACCTGCATCAATTATACAATTTCTTATTGCTTCAACTGCAAAACTCTTCATCCTGCTTGTAGTGTTTTTCTCATAGTTACCTTTAACTTCTCCACCTAATGAATTTATACACATCTCAGTATCGAAGTTCTCTATAGTTGATATTCCATTAATTCCATTAATAATCTTATCCCAGACTAATTCCAGTGAATTTCCTAAAGATGTAACCAAACCCATTCCAGTAATTATTACTTGTTCCATATTTATACATCCTTTTTATTTGAGATATTAATTAAGTTATTAATAACATGATCAGGAATTTCTGTAAGCTCACCTGATGAATCAACACATGCTACAACAAGATTTGCTCTCATTAATACTTTACCACTATTATTTTTCAATCGGAAATAAACATGCATATACTTTTCAAATAGTATCATTCTATGTATAACTACGTTAACAACATCATTAATTTTAGCAGAACTCAAATATGCTGCTTGAACCTTTGCTACTCTAATTTCAAAATTATACTTATTATTAAAAATATCAACATTAACATTTGATAAAAGGTTTAATAAACATGCACTTATCCATTCGTAATACCTGGAGTAGTGTACCACTTTGAATTGATCAATTTCACTGGGCAAAACTTGATGGCTATATAGAAACTGATCAAAATTACAGTTTACCTCCATACCCTTTTGAAATTTTATTTCTGTTGACATATTCTCAATCTCCTAATTTTTTTTCTACAAATGATAAAATCTTATTTATTGTCCTAAAATTATCAGGTACATATTCTTCTTTAGAAATGGATATGGAATATGTATCTTCCAAATATGCCATTATCTCTGTAAATCCCAACGAATCAACTCCTAGATCCTGTCCTATTCTCATATCATGTCCTATTTCTTCTTTTTTTAAGTCTACAAATAAATCACTTATAAAAAATTCCTTCAGTTCTTCAGCTGCTTTTTCAAAATTAAACATACTTTTCTCCCCCATTATATATTATATATTATAAATGGCAAAATTAATAACTCTGGCGAGAGTGATTTTTTGCTTGGCCTCATGAGTATTTCTAGTACACATGGGGCTTTTATTTTCATATTTCAAAATGTTAATCTTTTAAAAAAAATTCTTTTCTATTTATTAATATAATTTGCCAATCCACCTTTTGATATAATCTCCTTTAGGAAATCTGAAAGTGGGACAATACCAAAACTGCTTCCATTATATTCAACTAATGACTTCTCAGTATTTATACTTGCTGTATCTCCTTGCTTAAAACTTGATGTATCTTTTATTTCAATAAGTAAAATACCAAGATTTATACAATTTCTAAAAAATATTCTTGCAAAACTTTCAGCTATAATAACTTTAACACCAAGCTCTTTTAACACTGCAGGCGCTTGTTCACGACTAGAACCACAACCAAAATTCTTACCGCCTACAATTATATCTCCCATTTTGAAATTACCAGCAAATTCAGGATCTTGAGGTTCCATTGCATATTTTGCCATCTCACTTAAAGTTGGCAGTGTAAGATACTGCGTAGGTATTATCTGATCAGTATCAATATCATTTCCAAACTTCCAAATCTTTCCTTCTATTATCATTTATTACATCTCCTTTGTTGGATTGGTTAACTTGCCATTTATTGCACTAGCTATAACTGTAGCAGGGCTACCTAAATAAATTTCTGATTGTGCACTTCCTGCTCTACCCTTAAAATTTCTGTTAGCCGACGTAATCATTACTTGACCTGCAGTAAGTGATCCAATAGATGATCCCCAGCAAGTACTACAACCTGGATGGTTAATTATTGCTCCTGCCTCAATAAATGTTTCAATATAACCTCTTCTTATTGCCTCTTTATAAATGTTCACACTAGCAGGAACTATTAACAATCTTACATCTTTATGAATTTTCTTGTTTTTTAGTAAATCAGCAGCTATTTCAAGATCATCTAATCTACCATTAGTACAGCCTCCAAGAAAAGCTTGATCAATTTTTACCCCTTCAACCAGCCTTAAATCCTTAACATTGTCAACATAATGAGGACATGCTACCTGTGGCTCAAGTTGAGATATATCATATTCTTTAATTTCCAAATATTCTACATCGTCATCAGGCTTAAAAATTTCCCAGTCTATATTTTTATCTTTGTATTTTTCTTTAACCTTATCGTCAGGTTCTATCATTGCACTTTTACCACCTGCTTCTATTACCATATTACAAAGTGTAAATCTTTCAGAAATTGAAAGTTCCTTTACAAACTCACCAGAAAATTCTACAGCTTTATATGTTGCACCTGAACTTGTGATGTCTCTAATTATGTTGAGAATAACATCTTTTGCATAAACTCCTTTTTTCAATCTACCATTTATATTAATCTTTATTGTTTCAGGAACCTTAAGCCAAGTCTTTCCAGTACCCATTATGGCAGAAATATCCGTTGAACCCATTCCTACAGATACTACTCCGATACAACCATAGCTGCAAGTATGAGAATCTGCACCAGTTACCAAATCTCCAGGCTTTATGTATTTTTCAAACATGACCTGATGACAAACACCATCACTCTCATGTACTTTTATACCTAATTGATTTGCAAACTCTCTGCCAATTTTATGTCCTTCAGCAGTATCAATACTATCAGATGGAATTCTATGGTCAAATATAAATACTACACGTTCCTTGTCAAATACTTCTTTAAAACCAAATTGATTATAAAATATATCCTTAGTTATTGGTATTGTAACATCATTCAGCATACACCAATCAACATTTACTTCTACAATCTCGTTAGGAATTACTTTGTCTTTATTTGCATGTCTTGCAATTATTTTTTCAGTAATGGTCATTCCCATATCTTAATATTCTCCTATACGTATTTTCTTGGATCTACAATCTTACCTTCTAAAACTGAACATGCTACTGTTGCAGGACTTGCTAAAAAAACTTTTGAGTTTTTATGTCCTAATCTTCCTGGGAAATTTCTATTATTTGAACATATTGCAACTTCATTTTCTCCTAAAACACCACCATGAGTACCATAACATAGATTACATCCAGGATTGGTAACTACTGCACCTGCGTCGATAAATGTTTCAATTATGCCCTCTTTAATAGCTTGTTTATAAACAGTTTGGCTTGCAGGACTCACAATAAGTTTAATATACGGAGCAATCTTTTTGCCTTTTAAAATATTAGCAGCTACACGCAAATCTTCAAGTCTTCCATTTGTACAGGAGCCGATATAACCCTGGTGAATCTTCATACCTTCTACTTCAGTAATACTTTTTACATCGTCAACTCCATTCGGTCCTGAAACTTGAGGCAAAATCTCACTCGCATCTATATAAAAAGTCTCTTTAAAAACAGCATCACTATCATTTTCATATACAGTATAATCAGTAATGTTTCGCTCAATAAGGTAATCTTTTGTTTTCTGATCAAAAGGAACTATTCCATTTTTAGCACCCATTTCAACAACCATATTTGTCAACGTAAAACGCTCACTCATTGACAAATCTTCAATAGGTTTACCACAAAATTCAACAGCATTATAAACACAACCATGACTTCTCATCTTACCAATGAGATAAAGAATGATATCTTTTGAATATACATTTTTGCCTAGTTGACCTGTAAAAACAAATTTTATAGTTTCAGGCACTTTAAGCCATATCTTGCCCGTTTTCCAAATCTCGGCCATTTCTGTACTTCCAATACCTGTAGCTAATGCAGTCAATGCTCCATATGTAACTGTATGAGAATCAGTACCAACAAAAATCTCTCCAGGCCTTACATGTCCCTGCTCAGGTATTATTTGATGACAAACACCTTCCCCATAATAGAGATTTTTAATATTCTGTTCCTGTACAAATTTAACCATACTTTGATAAATATCACCTGAAAATATAGAAGAGGCTGGAAGTTCGTGATCTACTACAATTATTATCTTATCTGGATCCCAAACATTACAATTTTTTTCTTTAAACGCATTATGTACTCCAGTAAAAAAGATATCATGAGTAAATACCTTATCAACATTTACAGTAAGTATTTGTCCTGGAATAACATTTTTCTCACCGGAATGTGCTGCAATAATTTTTTCTGTAATTGTCATTCCCATTAGTCTTATCACCCCATTAAAAAAATTTATTTAGCATCTTCATGCTTTATTAGAAAAAACAAACTGTAAAGATAATCATATGATTAACTTTATTTATTTGATATCTAATGGCTAGGTCATCAAATTTATCTATTATTACAGTTCGATATATATATATACACTAATTTATCAATAAACTCATTGAATAGTGTAATAATATTCTATGAAAATATTTTATAGAAATCTTTTTGAAAATATATAGTCTAAATGTTTATCCCCAAAACAATCTTACTTTACACCTATGTAATATAGAAATAATTTAATATGTACATAATAAATTATTCCTTATACTATTTCTTTTCACTTTGAGAAAAATAGTAGCTAAAAATCTAAAATAAGTTGTGTTAAGAATAAAAACCATTATTCTACATTATTCTTCATTTTATGTATAATTTTATTGAATTTCGTTACTTTTTGTTGCTACATAAGTATATACTTGTAAACTATATTAATTTATTTGTTGCAATTTGTCAAGTATTTAAATAATATAATTGTAAATATTTTTCCATCAAATACACAATATAATATCAACAACTTCATTCAATCAAAACATATTATTACATCCTTATCTATACATGTTTCTATATTGAAGAGGTGTATATTTTGTATATTTTTTAAATATATCATTAAACCTTTGCTGATTTGAAAAACCAACACTTAAAGAAATGTCGCTCATTTTATGGTCAGTATCTCTTAAAATCTTTTTAGATTTCTCTATTCTCAGCCTCAAAAGATAATTAATCGGACTAATACCCATCTCACATTTAAATGCTTTTGCTAAATAACTTGAACTTAAAAAAACATAACTTGAAATATCTTTTAAAGTAATATTTTTTTCAAAATTGTGATTAATATAATTAACGGAAGCTTTAATAATTTCTTTTATCTTTGTATTCTTTTCTTTTATACTGATTTCCCATTCCATCTTAAGAGCTCTTGTGATTAATACAAACAATCTAAGAATTGAAATATAAATTAAAAACTCACTACCCAAATCAGGATTTTCTTTTTCCTTAAAGATTCTATTTAATAGCAATATAATCTCACTTTTCTGACTAGCTTTCATTACTATATAAATTCCTGACTCCTTTCCACTTACAAAATCAAGAAAATCCCCAAGAGCTTCTGATGATAGTTGGCTTTCAAACTTATTTACTAATTCAAAGTTTAAGACTATACATTCACATTTACTATCAGCTTTCAAGATAAATAGTTCAAGTTGATTTGGCTTAATTATTATAATGTCATTTGGCTTTGCTTGTCTGCTATATCCTTCTATCTCGAGATCAATATTCCCTTTTTTTATGTAAATTAGCCTAAAAATTTCATTATTGCACTTTAAAAATCCATTAGTGTTGTAAAACATTATAGATAGGTATTTGCTTTTTTCATAATATCATATTAAATTCTGTTTTTCACTACTAAAATCAAAAATCATCCAAAACAATATACATTTGCTTCATTTTTAAATAATAATCCCAAAATAATATTATCTTTAAGTATTGAACCTCCTGCACAAAACAAAAAATAGCACTACAAACTTAAGGTTATAAGAATTTATTC
>Ga0208826_1001702_pt1 | contig 17818 bp, 15 predicted proteins | sample AD_UKC115_MetaG_FD_184451 | JGI IMG/M metagenome (GOLD analysis project Ga0208826, IMG submission 184451) | Active sludge microbial communities of municipal wastewater-treating anaerobic digesters from Hong Kong - AD_UKC115_MetaG (SPAdes)... | ecosystem: Engineered > Bioreactor > Anaerobic >...
AAAAAAAATGCTTTGATTTATAAGCTTTGCCTTCTAAAATAGAAAATAAAATCTATTTTATGATGATCTTTTTTTAATTTATAAAATTCAAATAAAGAGGAGTTAAAATGAATGTCAAAGAACTAAGATCTTTACTTGAAAAGGAACAAGTTTTATCAGTTGATCTAAAATTCATCGACCTTAACGGAGAAATCAGAAAAGTTACAATATCCAAAGATGAAGTAACAGAAGATCTTATGACTGAAGGGATAGGATTCGATGGTTCTTCGGTTACTGGCTTTAGAAAAGTATCTGCTGGTGACCTTGTTTTGATACCAGAGCTTGATACTTTGCATAAGGATCCATTTACCCAAACTCAGGTATATTCTCTTATGTGTATGATTAAAGAGGCTGACACACGAGAACAGTTTGTTGACGATCCAAGATTTGTCAGTAAAAAAGCCGTTAAATTCTTGAAGGATTCAAATATTGCTGATGAGGCATATTTCGCTCCAGAGTATGAGTTCTATCTTTTTTCAAAGGTATCGTATGATACAAAATCGTATTATTCCTTCTATCACCTGGATACTGAAGAAGGTTATTGGAACAACGATTTCACATCAGAAAATGATTATCTTGCAATACCACAACATAAGGGGTACCATAGAGCTCTACCTATGGATAGATACTTTGAGGTAAGATCCGATATTATCAACACAATGGATAAGATGAATATCAAGTTCCGATATCATCATCACGAAGTTGGCGGTCCTTCGCAACATGAGATAGAAGTTCCTCTAACCCCTTTATTCCTAGCTTCGGAAAATTGCGTCTGGATTAAATATATTGCTAAAAATATTGCTCGACGATATGGTCTTTTTGCGACATTCATGCCAAAACCTTTGTCAGCAGATGCTGGTTCTGGAATGCACTGCCATATTCAACTTAAAAAAGGTGGAAAAAATATCTTTTATGGGAATGAATATGCTGTATTATCGCAAGATGCATTATACTTTATAGGTGGTATACTTCATCATGGTCCTGCTCTGGCTGCTTTAACAAATCCATCTGTTAACTCCTATAAGAGGCTTATCCCTGGGTTTGAAGCTCCAACGAACCTATTTTTCTCACTTGGGAACCGTTCCGCTGCTATTCGTATACCAAAATATGCGACCAGCCCTGAGGATGCAAGATTTGAGTTTAGAACCCCTGATGCTACATGTAACCCATATTTTGCATTTCCTGCTATATTGATGGCAGGGATTGATGGTATACTCAATAAGATTGACCCACGTAAGCTTGGCTATGGTCCATTTGACTTCAATATCCACGATCTTTCAGCCGATGAGATTAAAAAAATTAAGTCCATTCCATCCAGTCTGGAAGGCTCTTTGAATGCTCTTGCAGAGGATCATGATTTTCTTTTAAAAGGCGATGTGTTCTCTAAGAATTTTATAGATGCCTGGATAAATACAAAAACAAAGGAACTGGATCTATTCAGAGGTGCTATTGATCCTCTTGAATTTAAAATGTACTTTGATTGCTAAATTTGTATTTATTCGCTTTTGTCTTGACAAATAAAGGTTTACCTGTATTTTATTTTTGTGAAAACAATTTTAATAAAGAGCTTTTCTGAATATTCTGTGGCTTTAAAAGAATCTTCAAAAGAAGTCCGCTTCTATATACTTGGGAACCTTTTATTTGGCATAGGTGTTAATCTTATAGCATTACTTTTCAACCTCTACTGCCAGAATTTATCCTTCTCTGAAAGTTCTATAGGGAAGTTACTTTCCTCAAAAGCTCTTGGATCAGCCCTTGTAACTTTACCAGCGGCATTTCTTCTGTCAAAGATAAATTTGCGATTATTATTTATGTTTATTCCTGTTATTTCGAGTTTACTTTACTTTGGACTCACACTCACAAGTGACTTTTATGCTATCTTACCTCTAACATTTCTAACAGGAGCATTTTCAACTTTTTTTTCAGTTGCTAATGGTCCTTTTATTATGAACAATACTTCTGAAAAACACCAGGTTCTCTTTTTCTCTCTTAACGGAGCCCTGGGGATGTTTACAGGTATGATAGGTAACTTTATTGGTGGATTTCTTCAGGACAGCTTTCTATTTCTAACAAAAAATGAAATTTTATCTTACAGAATATCAATATCTATAGGAGCTCTCTTTATCCTTCTTTCAATAATTGCATTTTCTAAAATAAAACTCGCCACTTTGAAGAGAAGTGAGAAAAGAACAATTTTATCAATTTCAAATCCAGTTTTATATATAAAACTTATCCTGCCAACTCTTTTTATAGGTATTGGCGCAGGGCTTACCATTCCCTATATAAACTTATATTTTAAAAATGTATTTCATATGTCTGATTCTCTTATAGGTTTAATTTATGGAATAAGCCAGGCTTTTACATTTATTGGTATTATGCTTGGACCACTTATTGCAAGGAAAGTAGGCAAACCAATGACAATAGTTGTTACTCAGGCTCTCAGTATTCCATTTATTCTGATATTAACTTATATAAAAAATCCTGTTTTTGTTGTTCTTGCATTTTTTATTCGAGGAACACTTATGAATATGGCTTCCCCTCTATCGGATAATTTTGCACTCGAAAATGTTCCAAAAGAAGAACAATCTTTTTTGAATGCGCTTAAAATGTTTACATGGACCGGCTCATGGATGATCGCAGCAAGGATTTCTGGTTCGGTTATAGAGAAAGATGGGTTTTCGCGATCTTTTACTCTTACAGCTATCCTGTATGCTATATCAACAATTTTTTACGCAATCTTTTTTCTTCTACCTGCAAATAGTTTTAAGAAAAAAAAAGAAAAAACCGAATAATCTTTTATATATTTTATATTGCTACTTTTTTGTATACGAATTATAATGAAGTTGCTGGGTAATAAAATGATAGTTGGAATTGGTACTGACATAGTTGATATAGATCGATTTTCTGCTTCACTTGAAAAAGAAGGATTCATCGATAGATTATTCACAGAAAATGAACAAAAACAAGCTGTGAATTACTCTGAAAGCAGAAGAGATGAATATTTTGCTGGAAGATTTGCTCTAAAAGAATCTTTTTATAAAGCAATTGGCACAGGCATAAGAGTTCATTCACTTAAAGATGTGGAAATTTTATACGATTCTTTTGGGAAACCAATCCTCTTTCTCAAAAATATGCTTGCAAATATGTTCCCTGTTGAATTTTATTCTATACACGCAACTATTGCTCATGAAAGAAAATATGCAATAGGCTTTGTTATAATTGAACGAATAAGGTAAATTTTTATTCTGACTACCTATGATAAATATTACGCAAAAGGTTTATTATGTCTGAACTGGAAAATCTGGAAGAAGAACAAGCCGAACCTGCTGGTTTTGAGTCAAAAGTTTCATTTTTTGCAAAAGAACAAACTGTTTGCCCAATATGTGAGGAAAAGTTTAACATAGAAAGAATGCTTTCTGGTAGAGGCAGACTAAACGCTGGTAAATTAACAGATGAACTTCGAAGATTATATATACCAACCCCTAAATTTGGTAAGGTAAATCCTCTCTACTACATTATCATTACCTGTCCAAATTGCTTTTATAGCGCTTATGAGGCTGATTTCAAAAACACACCTCACTCAAACCTTGATAGATTACGAAATGATATTGTAAAGAGAAAAAAATTTGTTTATGACACATTTGGCATGGTAGATTTTAAAAAACCAAGGACGATTTTAGAAGGACTTGTATCTTTTATAATGGCTCAATATTCATATGCATTTTTCCCGACAAAGGTTGCTCCTACTACGAAAATAGCCCTTTCAGCCTTGCGAGCTGCTTGGCTTTCCTCCGATCTTGAAGGTGAAACAAAAGATAGTTTTTATAGTAATTTAAAAGATAATCTTTATTTTAAAGCATATGAATACTATGCAAAAGCATATAATCTCTTAAATAGTGGAAAAGAAAATGTTGAGGCTGCTGGAAATCTTGGCCCTGATCTTGATAAAAATTATGGATTTCATGGCTTTTTATATATATACGGGATTTTACTTTACAAATATGGGCTTAAAAAAATTCAATCAAAAGATGAACAACTAAAGCTTGCCAATGAAGCTAAAATTATTGTTAGCAGAATATTCGGCTCTGGTAAATCAAGTAAAGATAAAAATGTATTTTTTCTTGATATGGCAAGAAGTCTCTACGATGCCTATGCTAAATTCATAGCTTCAGGTAATTTATAATTAATCTTAATTATGGAAAAATCTAATAATAAAATTTTTGAACAAGATTCTTCAGGTCTGTTCTCTTCAGAACTATACTATTATAGAGCCTCAATAGCCTATTCTGGAAAAGAATTTTATGGCTTTCAAGTTCAGGAAAATCAAAGATCAGTTCAACAGGAAATAGAAAATGTTCTTTTACAAATAAATAAAAAGAAAAAAAATCAGACTGATATAAATAGTTTTGTTGAAAAAGAGTTATTCCGAATAAGATATGCTGGCAGGACAGATAGAGGAGTGCATGCAATAGAAAATGTTATATCTTTTGCGCTAAAAAAAAATTTTGAGCCCGATAAGTTAGAAAAAATTTTCAACAACATTTTATGTCCCTCAATAAGGTTATATAACTGCAAAAGAGCCGATAAATCTTTCAATCCAAGATATGCTGCTATTGAAAGAGTTTACCTTTATCTTATTTATAGTGGAGAAAAATTAAAACCATTTTTAAAAGATCTGTCATTTTTTTATAAAGATAAGATCGATATTTTTAAACTTAATGAAGCTTTGTCAATTTTTCAGGGTGAACATGATTTCTCACTATTTACAACATCTCTTGAAAAAAGAAACCCAATTAGGAAGATATACTTTGCTAAAGCTTACAATAATGACGATTTTAATCATATACTTATATCAGGTAAATCTTTTTTGCATAAACAGGTAAGGTTTATTATCGGTTGCTGTTTTTCTTACCTTAAGGGAAAAATAAGCCTGAACGATATTGAAGCTTACCTAAAGCCGGCAGCAAGAAATAAATTTAAATTGGAATTTTCTCGCAATATTGAGGTTTTTCCTCCTGAGGGACTTTATCTTTATAAGGTAATTTTCCCGGATGATAAAAATGAAGACATTTACAGTTTCTCTTTTCAAAAGTCACTTTTTTAAAAAAATATTTATAAAGCTACAAATAATAATTGACTTAAAGGTTAAAAATAATATCTTTTACTAAACTTTAATGCAAAAGTATATTTAGCTCTTCACTATAGTATACAACAGCCCTGCAACTTTTATTTAAAGTCTTTTCCGTGACTTATAGCTTTTGCATAGAAACTTTCCACATGAATAAGAAACTTTAAATTCTTTATTGTGCAAAGTATAAAGCTTATTATTCTTAATAAACTGGTATGGAGGCAATATGTCAAAGACATCTATTACAGAAATCATTGAATCAGAGATTGATACTGTCCTTGCTGAAGATATCGATTTTAATGGAGAACTAAAGTTCAGCAAATCTCTTATGATCAAAGGGAAGTTCGATGGTAAAATAAATGCAGATGGACATCTTTTTGTTGGTCCTAATGCTTATATTAAAGCCGAAATAAGAACTGGCAAACTTACATGCTATGGTAAAATAGATGGTAATGTTTTTGCGAAAGAAAGAATAGAACTTTCAAATGAATCTGTTCTTAATGGTGATATATCCACTCCAGATATAGTTATCGAGTCTGGTTGCAAGTTCAATGGTAAATGCATCATGGATGAAAAAGCTCAACCACAGATTAAACAAACTACTACAAATCCTAATCAATTCGAGAAAAAAAGTGAACCTGAAAAAAAGTAAACCATTGTTAACTTAACTTGATATTTTTCGATGTATTATGACTTCTTAATTTTTTTTCGTTAAATTCCTCCCAAACGTAATGCTTTCGATTTTGAACTATAATAATATCTTTTTTTAATTTTCGACCTTCAACCTATATTCATTGTCACATTTATTCCCGAACTTTCGACTTTACTGTATTGATAAAGTTATTTTTCCAGACTCTGGACTTTTGACTTTCGACTGTTGATTGTAATATAAAATATTCTTAATTTATATTTTAATATTTATTATCCGAATCTTAAATTATGAAAAAAAAGATTACAATTCGTAAAATCTTTTATGGAATAAGTTCATTTTTTTCAAAAACAATCGTTAAAATTTCCCTTCTTTTACTTTCAATTATATTTATTTTATCTATCTTGATATTTTTTATCGAATATGGCAAAAATCAGGAAATAAAGAGTTTTTTTGACTCTATTTATTATACAGTTGTTTCAATAACTTCAACAGGTTATGGAGATATAACATCTCAAACAATGCCTGGAAGACTAGTTATAATGCTGGGAATAATAGCTGGCCTTTTGACGTTATCATTATTTACAGGTACTTTTGCCTCAATTTTTGTTGATATACAACTGAAACGACAGAGAGGTGATATTGTGATAAAAAATATTAAAAATCATTTCATTGTTGCTGGATGGAAAACTGATTTTATAGGACTTTTGACTCAGATATTAATTATGAACAATGAACTTGAACCATCAAATATTGTTTTAGTAAATAATGAAACGCAGCAGACAATGCAACTTGTCTTATCTGAACCAAAATTTAGTGGAATAAACTATCTTCATGGTGAGTACTTCGATGAAAATGTGCTAAAAAAAGCTTCCTGTAGAACTGCAAAAGAACTTATCGTTCTTGCAGATGACACAGGAAGAATATCTCAAAGCGAGATTGATTCAAAGACTGTCATAACCGTTTTAACTGCAAAATCCTTAAACAAGAGTATTTATACCTGTGCTGAACTTTATGATGAGAAGTTTTCTTCTTATTTGAAAAAATCATACTGTGATGAAATAATACTATTAAAAAATACAACTCATCTTTTAATATCTCAAGCTTCGATGAGAAAAGGGTTTTCTCAAATATTTGAAGAACTTATTAATCCTAAAAAAGGGAATCAACTTGTTTCAGAACTTATTTCAGAAAAATTTCATGGAAAACCATATAGAGAACTTTTTAATGAACTCTCTCAAAAAGAGTTTCTTCCTTTAGGAATAGTAGAAAATGCTGGGAATGTCTTTTTAAGAAAGAAAAATGCTCTTAAGGAAGCACAAAAAACACCTGATATGGGTAAGCTTGTAAACAACTTAAAAAGCATAAAAGAACTTAAGGCAAATGACCCAATATTTAACCCACCTTTAAGCTATATAATTAAGCCTGAATCAGCAGTTATATATTTTACTCCCATCAAAATAAAGGAAAATTTGTAATTTAGATTCATTATCAAATTAATAGATTTTTTTTGTTTGCCAATGTGTGTTGTAGTTTAAGTAGTAGTTTAGCAGAGTTACTTATAGGAAACCTATATTTTTAAGGAAATCATATGAAAAAAATAGATTTGCCAATTCAAGATAAGATTGACAAAATATCTAAGGTTCACCTTTTTGAGAACTTAACCAACTCTGAAATAAAAGGAATAGCTCAAATCATGACTTCAGAATTTTATGAAGACGGTGAGATAATAATAAAAGAAGGTGATATCGGTGATTGCTGCTATATTTTACATAATGGTATTGTAACAGTATTGAAAGAAACATTTGCAAAAGAACAATATGCTGTGGCTCAAATAAATGAAAAGGACAACGCATTCTTTGGTGAAATGGCTTTAATAGACAAAGATGCTAGAACGGCAACAATAAAAGCTTCAACAGAGGTAACAGTCCTTGTTTTAAGTTCTCTTGACTTTGAGAACTTTGTCGAACAAAATTATAAAAGTGGGTATTATATTCTTAAAGCCATAGCTAAAAATCTAATTCAAAGACTAAAGGGAGCAAATAGAGATATTGCAACGCTTTTTGGTGCGCTTGAAGAAGAGATAGAAGAGGAAAAATAAATAATTGATTCTTTAGAATAAACTAAATTTCACAATAACTTTTAAGATCAAATATCTCTTTACCTATAGTTGTAGAAGCTCCATGACCCGGATAAACTTTTATATCATGGGGAAGCATGATAACTTTTCTTAAAGATGATATCATTTTTTTAGGGTCACTTCCTGGAAGGTCTGTCCTTCCAATCGCAGATGCAAAAACAGTATCACCTGAAAAAAGTATTTTTTCCCTGTAAAAATATACGAGTATTGAGCCTTCCGTATGCCCAGAAGAAAGCATAAGTTTACAACCATCAAAAAGTTCATATTCATCTTCTGCAAACCAGGATATTTTATCTATAGGCTTAAAGTCAATACCTATAAAACCGGCTCCATTTTGCTCTGGATCATTTAAACCATCATAGTCATTCTTATGTATAATCACTTTTGGTTCACCTTCAATGACATTCATAACATCGTGAAAACCAAGGATATGATCAATATGGTGGTGAGTTAGTATAATGTAATCAAGTTTTTTTCCCTTTAAAAAAGAAATCAACTCCTCATCACCAAAACCAGGATCAATACAAATATTTTTATCTTCATAATTTACACAATAGCAATTTGTATCAAGTGCTCCAACTATAAATCGTTTAATTTGCATAAAAACTCCCTTTTTAAAAGATAATTTTTAAATTTGATTCCCAGCTTAATAGATTAATCTTTTCGTGAATATCATCTAAAAGTCTCTTTCTATCTTCATCATTTTTTGGTAGTTTTTCAAAGATATCTTTAGCCTCTCCTTTCAAAATAAAATGCTCAATTGTATCTCTATCTTCTTTATCAAGTTCCAAAAATGGCAGCATTGAGTTGCTCTCTTTGATATATTTTTCATATGTCGATAGAAATTTGATTGATTTTTCATCAGTAGTATTTAAATATTCTTTTTTCGTAAAATCTGAAAAATCAACTATTACAAATGGCCTATTTTTCTGTTTATCCCATATGTACTCAAGAAGATATGACGAACCGCAAGCCCTTGATATCAAAGCCAAAGAACCATATGGAAGGGTTTCAAGTTGTGCTATGCCAAATGGTTCGTATATTGAAAATCCTATTTCTGCATCGGAAGCGACTCTTAGATCAAATAATGTAGCATCTAAGGGTACCCTCTGGCCACACTTTCTAGTATCAAATCCGAATTGATTGATAAAAAGTGCTTTTATAGCTCGAGATTTGGCATTAAATATTTGAATATGATCATAGATGGTTTCCTCATATCCTATACAATCAGGCCAGCCATTTTTATGCAAAACAGGCCAGCCATATTCGGCTTCCATCCTTTTAACATCTGAACTATTCCTTCCTGTTCCAATAAGCGAGGAAAGCAATATATATGCACCTTTAAGACCCTTTTCATAAAAATATTCATCAAGAAATTCAAGTAATTTGATATCCCGCCATATCCCTTTTGAGATTACAAGTCTACCAACATGGGTAAGTAGAACATCAAATTCAAAATTGTAAAGCGACTCAATGTATTTCAATATTTTAGCTCTGCTCGCTTTTTTGCTTTCCCAATCTATCCTTTGAAAACTAACACCATTGTATGTTACCAGAACTTTTTTTTCATCAACATTTTTATTTAGAAAAAGATACTCTTCTTTGACAAGATCTGATACTGCAAAAATGCCATCAAAATTGACAGTTTGCTTCACTAGAATTGTTCTGTAGCTTTCCATTATTTGAGGAAAAATATCTTCCATTGAAAGATTTTGAATCCTTGCATTTTTAAGTATATTATAAAAAGCAATATCGTGCCCTTCCAGACTTTCCGTAACTTTTCTTGCTGGTGAAATCTCGTGAGCCCAGAATATTGTTTTATTTTTTCCGCTTAGATATTTATTTCCATCCAGTAAAACCTGAAGACAACAAGGGATCCCCATGTATTCATGCGAAAAATGATGATATAGATCCCCATCAGGATATAATGCACCTATTATCTCAAGATAACAAACACTTATACGTAAATATTGTTCATAGTCCCAATCCTCATATTTATCTGATTGAATCTGAAATTTTTCCCATAAAACATATTTGGTAATATCGATAAAGGATTGCTTCATCTTATTGATATTGACAAGTAGTAAATCCACCTCATTTGTTTTATTTATATTGAACTCATTGGCCAGCATCCTTTTTCCATAGATTATATCTATACCATACTTATCTATAATATTTGCAAAAATTTCATGATAATTACCCTTATCAAAATAGTCAGCATTTGAATACAAAACTTCACCACCTCTCCCAAGTTTTGAAAATAAGTCAGATGATGAGTAAAACGCTGGACCATATAAAAGTGTTCTATCGTAAAAACTCTTGTAGTTGTCCGCTGTACATGCACCTGAGATGACAGCTCCGATTCCACCAATTTTTTGAACTGCCTCATGAGTTATATGTATTGCATACTTCATTATTTTCCCCATAAATTTTTTATTTAAAACTATTTTAATATACAAATCATAATAAAGCCAATTTCATAATTTTTAATTATATTTCTTTGTTTAGATGAAAAACTTTTTATTTTAGATTTTTATAATCTTTACCCGGACTTTAGACTTTGGACTGTTGTATCTTTAAATCTTACTTATGATCTTATAGGTAAAGATCTAACAAATAGAATAACTATTTTGTAAGAATTTATAAAAAATTAATCTTAAGCCATAGGAAAACAATTTTATAGTTTAAGGAAATCTTTATTTTCAAAGAATTACAAAAAAATATGAATTAATTATTGAAATTTTTAAGATAAGCTATATGATAATTAGGAATTATTTTTATAAAGATTCTTTATTGTTTTAAAATATAAATTCTATATAATGCCATATGGAGGGAAGATGAAAAGTATCCTTATAATCGATGATAGTGAAGATTTATTGAGTTTATTAAAGTATGCATTTGATACAAAATATAAAGTATATACATGTTCTAGTGGGAGAAAAGGGCTTTACTCTCTTTTGAATAATAACCCTGATCTTATCTTGCTTGATATTATGATGCAGGGACTTAACGGACTCGATGTACTAAAACTTCTAAGAACCGATCAATTCACAAAGAACAAACCCATCTTTATAATATCAGCTATGGTTGAAGATTCTATTATTAATAAATGTAAGGAGATGGGCGCAAATGCTTTTATAAAGAAACCTTTTCAAATTCAAAAATTAAAAGAATACATTGATGATTATTTTGAAAAAAACTATGTAAGCAAAGAATTTCATATAATGTAATAGCTTTTTTATAAATTTTATCTATTGAACTATTTCAAATATTTCTTGAATAAATCCGATAAGAAAATCTATTTTCTTTTGCAGTGTATCAAAGTTATTCACTATCTCTATCTTATCTGATATTCTCTGATCAACAAAAACAATCTTTTGCTCAAGGTATTTCATAAGTTTGTCTATATTTATATTTGCATTCTCAAAAATTACACTTATATATTCTTTTGACTCAAGAATACGAATGATATTTCTCTTTTGACAGAGTATCCTTATATTTGTTATGGTTAGAAGGTTAGTAAGTTCAATAGGAGCGTTTTTTAATATATCAATATTTTTCTTTTTAAGAGATTCCAGATCCTTTTCATCTTCACAACCAAGCAGTTCCTCATAAAATGCTATTTTCTCCTTTTTTGATAAACCCAAAAAATCCGGTATTCCAGTTTTTATCTGCAGCTCAACTTCAGAATTTGATTTAAACTTCTTTTCCTTTTTTTGAAGTTTGTTAATAGCTTCATCAAGTAGTCTTTCATACAGATGATAACCTACAAGGCTTATAAAACCTGATTGTTCTTTTCCAAGAATATTGCCAGCACCTCGAAGTTCAAGATCTTTAAGAGCAACCTTATATCCGCTACCAAGTTCACAGTAATCTGCTATTACCTGTAACCTTTTTAAAGCAATCTCAGAAAGAAAATACTCTTCTGGATAAAGAAGGTAAGCATAGGCTTTTTTAGATCTTCGCCCTACTCTTCCCTTTAGTTGATAGAGATTGGAAAGTCCAAAAAGATGTGCATTATCTATTATTATTGTATTAACATCCGGGATATCAATACCTGATTCTATTATCGAAGTTGAAACCAGAACTTTTTGATCTCCATTTATAAAACTATTAACATTGGATTCAAGTTCATGCTCAGACATCTGTCCATGAGCATAAGTTATCTGCAGGCTATCTTTAAATATCTTTTTAAGATGCATAACAACATTTACTATCGTTCTTACTCTATTATGAACATAAAAAACTTTTCCACCTCGTTGAATCTCAAAGTTTATTGCACGCTTAATTATCTCATCACTCATAGGTTCTACAAATACTTCTACCGGGACTCTCTCCTCTGGTGCAGTATTTATTATTGAAAGAGGTCTTATTCTTGAAAGAGCCATATGCAAAGTTCTTGGTATAGGAGTTGCCGAAAGTGAAAGCAGATCTATATCTTTTTTAAGTTTTATAAACTTATCCTTGTGCTCAACACCAAATTTATGCTCTTCGTCGATTATCAAAAGCCCAAGCTTTTTAAAATTAACCTCTTTCGATAGCAACCTATGAGTACCTATCAAAATATCAAGCTCCCCATTTAAAGCCATACGGATGTATCTATCCTGCGTGCTTGCAGGAATGAGTCTTGATAAAATTCCAACAGTAACTCCAAATTGCTTCATTCTCTTTGAAAATGTTTCATAGTGTTGATCCGCTAAAATTGTGGTTGGACATATCAAAGCTACCTGATATCCATTTAATACAGCCCTGTATGCTGCTCTCATAGCCACTTCTGTTTTCCCAAATCCTACATCACCACATATAAGCCTATCCATAGGGTATGGCTGAGTCATATCGAGCAAAACTTCATCTATGGCTTTTTGTTGGTCGTAAGTTTCCTTATATTCAAAACTATCTGCAAAAGCTTTCTCCATATCGTCAAATTTTTTAAATTCTATACCCTTCAATGATTTTCGCATTTCATAAAGTTCAAGAAGCTGCTGTGCGTATACAAGTATATCTTCCCTTGTTCTGGCTAATGTTTTCTTCCAGCTCTTGTTAGAAATACTATCCAAAGTTGGTCTGGCAGAACCAAAACTTATGTATTTTTGTATGAGGCCAATATTTTCGATAGGAAGATAGATATGTTCTGAGTTTTTGTATCTTATTTGAATATAATCCTTCTCTTCATTTAATATATTTAGTCTTTTCAATCCTTCATATACGCCTATACCATGATGAATATGAACAACATATTCGCCTGGTTTTATGTCAAGAGTTGATTCGATAAATTCAGTTTGAAAAGATCCGGAAGATTTCGAATGAACTCTATATTCAATAAGCTCATCAGGAGTATAATAATAGGCATCTGTCAATTCATCATAAAAACCCTTCAAAATATTATCTTCAATTATCGAAAATTTTAATTTACTAAAAAGTATTGATAACCTTCTTACCTGCTCTTCATCGGAAGTAACAAAGAAAAGATGCGAACCATTGTTTATTCTTTGTTCATAAATTTGACGAAATTCTTCAAATCTATTTTTAAATGGCTCTATCGTAGCAATATTCATACAGTAAACATTCTCTTTTATTTTGCTGTTAGCTGAGGTCATAAAATAAATATTTTTAAGATCCCTGGTAAGTCTTTTAAAATCTTCTTTTGTAATTAAAAACTCAGAAGGAGCGCTAAGACCCTTTAAGTCAAGATTCTTGAATGCTTTTAAGCTATTGTTGAATTCAAGCTCAAAAATATTTTCAACTTCTTGATAATCAAATGTGCAGACAAAATCAGTATATTTAACATAGTTTAAAAGGTACTTTTTTTCTGTTGATAATTTCGAAAAACTCCAGAGTATTGAATATAACTCGTTATTTTGTAGATCCTGAGCGTAATTTGCAGCATCACTATCGAGACTATTTTGACTGTATATCTCATCGATAAATTGATTTTTTGGATTTTCTGTTATGAAAAATTCGCTTATGGGGAGTATTTCTATCGAAGGAAGTTCTTCAATTATCCTTGATGTATCTATCTCAAACCTTCGAATCTTTTCAACTCTATCACCATCAAAAATTATCCTGACAGGTTGTGCTGTTGGGTGGAGAAAAACATCCACAACTTCACCTCTAAAAGCAAATGTACCAAAGTCATAGACATGTTCAGCCCTGGTAAAACCAAGTTTTATAATGCAGCTAATAAAATCATCAATATCATAGTAGTCATCTTTATGAAGTATAATCTTCATTTCTGCAAGTTTCTCTATCGAAATTGTTGGGAAAAGAAGCGCAAGAGGAGTAGTTAGAACTATACCATTTTTAAAATAAAGGTTATTCAACGCTTCTACACGGAAAAAAGATTCTTCTCTATCGGTTTTATTACATTCATAAAAGAAAAGATTATAAGATGGAAAGATGGTAACATCTCTTTTCAAAGAACTAAATTCACTTTTTAAATATGAATAGATTTTATCTATAACTTCATCATCAGCAACTATGGCAAGAATACCACTTTCTGTATTTTCACCAAGGTAGACTATCTGACTGAAAAAGGAGTTTATTTCGGATTTTACATAAGTTAAAGTTTTGATCTTGTTTGAAAGAAGTTCTTGAAGTAACTGTAATTTCTCGAATTTTTCTTTAAAAATATTGTAAATCTTATGCATATAAATATATCAATTATCTCAATGGTGTATCGTTTTAGATAGAAAACACTAAAATCATTAATTTTTCAAGCAAAATTTAGATAATTTATTTCCAAATTTTACATAAGCTCTTCAAGGGTAAAATTCACATCTTTTGGGTCGATAACTGAGGTAATAAATAAATTTGGTGATTTTTCAAGCTCTATTATACTTTTTTCAATAACCTTATCCCCAAATTCATCAAAAAGGATCCTTATTGTTGGTCGTAAAGGAAAGTTAATATTTGCTTGAAAAACTATGGCTATAGCTCCATTATTAAGCTGAACGAGAGATCCTATAGGATAGATACTCATTATCGAGAGAAAAGTCTTTGAAACTTCAGGATCATATAGATTCTTTGAAGCCTGCAGCACATCTTTTATTGCTTTATGACCGTGAAATTTTTCTCTATACGTATGAGGTTCTGTCATGGCATCATATGAATCGGCAACAGCGACTATTCTGCTAAAAACTGATATCTGATCCCCATGTCTGTGTGATGGATATCCTGAACCATTAAATCTTTCATGATGTTGAAGAGCAACCTGGCAGATTTCTTCAGGAAAAAGTTGCCTTGAGAGAAGTATCCTGTAACCTTCAAAAGTATGCCTTTGAACTAACATAAACTCTTGAGGTGATAATTTACCTGTTGTATTCAATATGCTTTCAGGAACTTTAACCATCCCAACATCGTGAAGTAAAGCTGCTATGGTTAACTGATTTAGTTTAAATTGATTTAGATTCATGCCATAACCTATAAAAGCTGAGTATATTGCAACATTAGCAGAGTGAACAACAAGATAATCATATGCTGGATCCTCAAAATGACTCAATATCGAAAGAATCTCTGTTTTTTTATTTATGGTCAAATCTATTATTTCAGCGACAACATCATAAATATCATTTTTCGAAGCAATAGTATCAGTTTTAATATTTTGAAGTATGCTTTTGATCTTTGATAGAATAGAGGTATATTGAGTAATTATAGAAAGATTGCTTGATTCAGAAGGTTTAGGCATATTTTCAAGTTTTGTATCTATCTTTTTTATATCCTGTTGATATTTTTTTAACCTATCAGCCATTGCTTTTCTCTTATCAACAGATTGATTTGAACTTTCAGAGGTTGAAGAGGTATCTTCTATGACTGGCTTTGAAGATGGTATATCTTTAGCAACTTCATCATCTTCAATCTCAACTTCAGAAATCCTCCACCTTTTTAGCCTCTCTATATCTGAAAGCTTAACAGTTGTAAAAGCTGGTATAACAACTTTTGTCTTATCGAAATATACTGGGCTTGAAAATTGCATTCCTATTTTAATATCATCAACTTTGATCTTCTTTCTCATATAAATTCCTTTTCTCACTAAACATTAATAATGAATGGTAAAATTTTTTATGATCAATAGTGAATTTTTTTATGGATTAAATATTGTAATCAGCTTTCCATATCATATTTTGCATCTAAGCAATAAAAAATAATCCTTCCCATTCATCGCTAAGTTAACTTCTGCCAGATGGCTTTTCACACTATAAAAAGAGAGGCTACTCTTCTTTCTTTTCAACAAAGGCTTACACTATAATGCTTCTTTTAAATTAGTTACAAAAATTTTCATTTGCCATCTCTTTTAAGCATAATATAAGTATAAACCGCAGCAATTATTTCAAATAGCTCTTCGGGTATGGTTTCATATATTTCAAGTTTATATAAAGTTTTAGTAAGTTCTTCATCATTAACTATCGGGACTTTATTTTCTTCAGCAATAGCTGAGATCTTTTCGGCTAACAGTCCTTCTCCTTTGGCAACCAGTTGTGGAGCTTTTTTTTCACTATCATAAGAAAGTGCGACAGCTTTTTTTTGTGTTTTATAATCTTTTTTAGCTTCTTTATTAAATCTATTATTAAACTTACTCATCTTTTTATTAACATTTTTAATTATATCAGACTTAATCTCTGGTTTTTATAATAAGTAAAGTCATAACTCTAAAGGTCATAAGTTGAGAGCACAACAAAAAAGATTTAACAGAAAGCGACATAATAAAGTCATATCCCATTTTTCAAAATAAATAATTACTTTTTACTGTATTTTAACTTTGATTATAGTATAGACTCAATTATCAAATTAATCAAGTATAATTTAACACTCCAGCCCTTTTCTATTGTACTTCTCTTTTTTCTCCAGGCAATAATTACCTTTTCAAAATTCAAGATAATACTACTGTCAAAATTCAAAAATACGAAATTTAGCTACAATTTAAATTTATCTTATAAATTAAATTTTCTTGTGCATTTCCAGATTATATCTTCCAGAATCTCTGATAGTACCTTGTTTGAATCTTCTATTTTATCGTAAAATTCTTTTGAATTTGTTACAAAATTTATATTTGCAGTTTTATTTTTTTTTCTGTAATAACCTTTTATAGATAAAGATTTAGCACCATCAAGACTTATATTCAATACAAATAAAAAGGTTTCATCATGCTGGTTCTCAATTTGACAGTGAAAATATTTATCTTTATCAAATTGAACGAGAAAATAGAGATTATCTCCAGAAATTATTGAACTTTTTGCAAAAATATTACCGAGTTCTTTTATGTCATTTTTTTGATTTTTTTCATATCTTTTATCTGGTTTTGAAATCTCAACTTTATTTTCTATCAGCTTATTATATATTTCGGTTTGCAAATTGTTTCTTATAAAAGATAGCAAATTATCGAAATTTTCTTTTTTTTCTTCAAATATTATAAAATCATCTTTTATAAGCTGAAATCTAAATTTGCCAGAATAATCAAGCAGCTTCAGAAATATAATATCTTGATTAGATTCAAAAGGATTTGTTTTAAAAAGAGTATCGTTTAGCTTTAAGATAAAAAATGATTTATTTTTTTCTACGATAACAGCCTTGTATATTTTACCAACTTCAAGACTTTGGTTATTTCTATCTATAAGTTCAGGCTTTTCATGGATAAAAGCATCTATATATTGATTTAATCTCATTATATAATAGATAATACAAAATAGAAACAAATCAATTAATTAGCTCACTGTTTAAAAGATATAATTTCAAAACTTTTAAAAAAATACCCCGGTAAAATGTTACCAGGGTATTTTAATAAAAAATAAAATATTTATCTTGTTTCTCTCTCTTTTACTCTTGCAGCTTTACCTCTTCTTTCTCTCAGATAAAATAACTTTGCTCT
>Ga0208826_1001703_pt1 | contig 17812 bp, 15 predicted proteins | sample AD_UKC115_MetaG_FD_184451 | JGI IMG/M metagenome (GOLD analysis project Ga0208826, IMG submission 184451) | Active sludge microbial communities of municipal wastewater-treating anaerobic digesters from Hong Kong - AD_UKC115_MetaG (SPAdes)... | ecosystem: Engineered > Bioreactor > Anaerobic >...
TAGTTGAAATTGCTCTTTCAGACGAAGCCTTTTGGGCCCCCGATGAAAAAAAGTTTCTCTACACCAAGCAAAATGGAGATAAACTAGAGTATTGGGTTTACAACTTTGAAATACCTCTACCTGTAGGAGAAAAGGCTAATTCTTTGGTTATGACATTAGATGCAAATTCGCCACAACCTAAAATAAACTGGTACACAGATAGTTTCCACCTGATACTAGTTGAAGGAAACGTTGAAGAGGAGAAAAAAGGAGTGGTTAGTTTAATAAGAATAGACGGCAGTAACAAATCCGAAATCTACAATAACACTCTGTACTCAGACAAAGCATTCAGCACACCCGGAGGAGACAAAGTAATAATACTAACGTCATTTAAATCCGGAGACCAAACCGATTTATACACTGTAAGCATAAGATAATAATCAGATATTATATTTCGCAGTTCTTAATTTCCGGTTATTTTTGCTCTACTCTATTACTATTACTAGCACCAGATAACTACTCTTTCCGTGATCTTCTATTTTTTACTTTTCTATTTTTTCCACAAGTTTAGCAGTTACTACAAATCTATTTATGGTGGTACCCGGAGGATCGCAAGTTTGAAGTGTTAAAATAGGCTCTATAACAGGTCTGGTAATGGAATTTGTGTTCCACCCCTTTACTACTTCCTTATTCACCACCTCATAAACATATCTATCTCCTTTATAAAAAATGTTTATTTTGTCTTTTAATTCTAATTTTCTCAGTAAATTAAACACCGTTGCATATTTACCTAAATCCCAAAAATTCAATGAAGCGTGAGCAAAAAGATATACATTACTCGGCGCCGTAGTTGGATAATCAGAAGAAATAGCATGAGCAACACCATTTTTCAAAGCATCGCGGTAAGCTTTTTCATCAGTAACAGAGACATCAGCCACTATCGGAGCATTTACTCCGATCTTTTCTATTACTATTGAGAAATCCTCATTTACGGGCTTAATTCTAACAGGTGTACTGGTCAAAAGATTTGCAAAAACACTTCCCTCTGTCCCTTCTCCATTAGTCTCAACAAAATATTCCTGATCTTTCAAATCTTTTACAAAATACCAAATCTCTTGATAAATTAAAGGACCAAAGGAGAGAAGCAAAAACAAAATTCCTACAAAAATTAAAATGTTGGGAAGATTAAAAATTCTTTTAGTTTTCTTTTTTTGCATAGATACATTATACATTTAAGATAAATCCGTTTTGATGTACATAGTTTATTTATTTACTAATGCCCTACAGAGCAGTATAACCCGCAGTTCATTGACACCTCCATGAGAACGACAAGGAGAGATAGCAAAGCAGGACACACTGCGGATTAGAGAGCTTTTTCTTTTTATATTAAGGAGTTTGAAGAGAAGGTTTTTGCTACTTTTGGTCGCAATTACTGAACGAAACTCGAACCTTTTTTGAGCAAGTGGTGCCCGTTTTAACCAGTTTTAACTTATCACCGTCTTTTGATTGAGTTGGATAATCTGGGAGTATCATTTTGATATCACTAACCACGATTTAGATTTTTCATTTTCCTATCTATCTCGCTGTAAAGTTCTAAACCGGCTTGTTCAAAAACTTTCAATAAATCTTCATAAGTGCCCTTACCACCGAGCAAATCCCAAAATTCCTGCCCCACCAAAACTTCTTGACGTAAATCAAACAGCCCTTGCAATGTCCAGCGTTCGTACGGCTTCGGCTCGTAAGGATTGTATGGAATAGCAACGATAGTTTTGATATTTGCTTTCGGCTTTTCGCTTCCGCGCATTGCAATCCAATCAAGCATTTGTTTCTTAATACCAGTAAATTCGTTGATGTTTGGCTTTGCGGTTTTTACCTCGAAATAATATTCTGTCCCGTCTTTCATTTCTACAAAAAGGTCAACGCGCTTTTTAAGTTTTTTGCCTAAATCACCTTTGTTGGCAACGGCTAAAACTTCTTCTGTTTCCTTCTCTTTGTCCGGTTTACGCGAAGCCGAACGCAAATCACGCACAATGCTGTCAATTTTCAAAACCGCTTCACTACTTATATAACCTTCAAATTCTTTGTATTGTCCGATGGCGCGTTTTGCTCTTGGTTCAGCAATCATTTTACCCACTTGCTCAAAAATTGAAGTGCCGAGCATTGTATTTACCGACTGAATAAAAGAGAACAACGCCATTCTGTCTTTGCCGAGCAAGCGGAAATGAAAAGGCATCGAGTTGGTTTCCGGATTGTAAGTTGCCAATTTCTGACGTATTTTCTCAATCAGATAATCTTTTATTTGTTTGCTTTGTTGTGTTGTTAGTGCCATATTATTTTCCGTTTTTTAAATGAAAAATTATTTCCGAATAGGGTGACTTGTCCCTTTCTGTCCTATTTAATACAGGCCGCTTGAATTGATTAACAATTCTCATACCGGCTTGCCCGGCAATTGTCGGATAAAGATTATATTTATCGTTTGCAACCAAGAAAACATCAAAATCATCAGCTAAAAATTTTCTGCAATTTAACAAAACTTTTGCGATTCCCTCAACATAAGAGGCTCGTGCTTCTGAACCCTGGCCTTTGTAAAGCGGGCCTATTTCAAGTTCATCTCTACGTTCAAAACCAAAGAGATCATAGGCGTAAGCATGCTGTTCGTGATAATCAATTTGTCCAACATACGGCGGCGAGGTAAAAATGCCTTTGATTTTTTGTTTTGCTAAAATCGCATGAAAGTTTTTGTTTCGTTTCTCAATCTCTTTAAAGATATCAACCGTACGAGAATCAGCTGTAATAACCGCGTAGTATGAATTGGTTTTAAGCTTTGCAAAAGTCTTAAGTCGATAAAGTGTATCTGTTGCATATCGGTCGAACCATGTCTTTATTGAGAAAAGGGGCTTGCAAATTTTTTTGTGCTTCCAGCAGTAGTAGGTTGTTACTTGCGGCTCTTTCAGTGTGGCCAAATCTGAATGGGTTGTCGCACGACACGATCGAATCGTACGGCTTAAAATTATTGCTAAAATCTTTTTATTTTTTACATCTTTAGTTTTTTTAATTTGCTCAAAAGCAAAATCAATCTCTTTTTTAACATTTTTGATATACCACTTATCTAAGAAATTTTCGGCGGAAAAATGATTAAGTTCAATTTTATATTTTTTAACTAACTCATTATAGATTTTCAAAAATTCCTTTTCTTTTTCTGCTGAGTATTTCTCCTCATTTATTTGTTTTCTTTGTATCTTGTACCTGAACTCTGGGCTGGGGAAATATTTATCATTGAAATCAGCCATACGAGACAATAGCTCGTTTTCAAAGGCAGCGATGTTGCTGTCCGTTTCGTAGCCGGCGATTGCCTGTTTTATCCTTTTAACCTCGTTTTCAAGGGAAGCAATGTCATAATCAAGGAGTTTTGTTTCCGTAATCATGCAATTAAAATGTGATATATCAATACCAATTGAATGCATGCCCATTTCATGCGCTTGCACAAGAGTGGTTCCAGAACCGCAAAAAGGATCAAGAATTATATCACCTGTTTTAAAATATATATTTCTCTTGAAATCGTCTGTATGGTCATCTATAAAATACTGAACGAGCTGGGGGATAAATTTGCCCTTATATGGGTGCAACCGATGGACATGTTTTGTCGTATCTTTTTCGCGCAAATGATCAAAAGACAATGCCCAATTCAAATCATTGCCGAGCCGTTTTTTGTAGTTTATTTCACGCCAACCACGATAAGATTCGTAGTATTTTTTTAAATCATCTATGTCTACCAATACTGAATTGCCGCTGTTATGTTTTCTAACTTTTCCGTATTGCACCAAATACGAGATATTTGATCCGCTGATATCCCGCTTTAGAAAATCACTTGCCCATTTGCTCGCTTCTTTGATTGTAAGTAAGTTTTTTGTTTGTTGCATATTACTTAATCAAATCCTCAATATTAACATTGAGTGCTTTTGCAATTTTAGCCATGACAATAACCGATGGCTTTTTAATTACATTACTCTCAATTTTCGTCAGAGTAGTGTATTTAACGCCGGATTTCTTAGCAAAGTCCTCTTGCGATAAACCTTGCTTTGTTCGATACTTCTTTACATTTTCGCCTATGTTGATTTCTTTTGCCATACTTTCACTAATTTGATAGTATGTAAGTGATATGTCATTCTTTCAATACAATGATACAAAATAAATTGAAATCAATCAACAAAAGTCATCAAGGGAGTTCCTTATTGTCGCCCGCACACGAGAGGATTGGAGCAAGGATATTTACCTTTTTTCTTTTCTAAAAATCGGCAGCTCGCCCGCGAAGCTGGCAGGTTTCGTATGGTCGGGGTGGGCGGACTCGAACCGCCGGCCTCACGGTCCCGAACCGTGCACTCTACCAACTGAGCTACACCCCGATAAAACCATGATAAACTACTAAACTAACTCTTATAAATTATTTAGATACAGTTTCTAAAACTTTTTGTCAATAAATGTCCCTATTAAATAAGAGAGAGTGACGGTAAAAATAAATAAAAGAACATGCTCCAAAATTGCAGAGATTGATTCCTTCTTTTCAACTCTATTTAGTGTTGACGAGAGAAAACTTATCGATATTATTACGACAAAACCCCAAATTATATCTATAATCCTGGCTGTTTTTATATCAAAAACAAGCACGGGAATTAAAAATGTCAGGGATAAAAGAAACTTTGAAAGAAAAGTGGAAATTGTAGATTCCCAAATCTGTTTTTTTGAATTTTCCCCTGTAGACTCCTGAGATAAATGAACTCCAAAAGCGTCAGATAAAGCATCGGCAACAGCTATAGTTAATATTCCTCCGATAATAACTTCTTTGGATTGCGTACCAACACCAAGACCAATCAAAAGACCAAGAGTAGTAAGTACTCCCGATACTAAACCGAAACTTATTCCTGTTTTATAAGATTTTTTAACTAAAACCACTTCTTTCTTAGCTTTATTTTAATTCCTTTACGGATTCTTTCTTTTTTCTTTTGTTTTTAGAAATATATCTAATAGCCACTCTAAAAGCTAAGATAACAAGTATTAAAGGTAAAAATGCCACAACCCAGATTCCGAAAGTTCCTATTCCTCTAAATACCGATATTAAAGCTCTAATAGCCCGCCTGGCTATCAATTCAGGTTTCCAAGAATCTACGGGAGCGTATGGCAAACTTAATTCATCAGTAGATAAGTTTATTGTCACTTTGGATGTAATCACCGACTTCTCCATATAATCCAATTGACCCTTTATAGAATCTATCTGATTCTGAATATTTAATATCTTGTTTTGAACATTCATTATTTCATCAACTGTCTCTGCTTTTTCCATTATTTCCTCAAATCTGGCTTTTGTACTTTCGAGACTTCTCAATCTTTCTTCGTAATTAACATATTGATCGGTAATATCTTTTCCGACAACATTTTCATACACAACCTTTACGGCTAGTGTTTTTAGATAATTTGAAAACTCAACAAGCTGATCGGAAGGGATTCTAACTTCCACAACAGCGCTGCTATCTTCCACATCTCTTCGTATATTTGTATTCACCATAAAACCACCCATCTCAACAGTTTTTTGTCTTATATTTTCTATAGCATTATCTACATTTTTTACATGAAGAGAAAAATTGGTATTTGTGACTACTTTTCTACTCTCCTGACCTGTTTCAGAAGGAACATCACTCGAAGATCTCTCTACAAGTGGAAGTGATTTTTGGGAAGATCCTGAAATATTAGCATCATAAAAACTCAAATCCCCACCGCCGTAATATCCCTCTCTTTCAGTTAAACCGGTGCTTCTATAAACTCTATTGTCGAGAATTATTTTAAAGAGAACATATAAAACTACTACAAATATAACGAAAGTATGAAATTTATGGGTTTTTACCCAATTTAATATTTTTTTAAACATATTCGCTTATAAGGTGCCAAATTAAAAAATTAGTACTTATTAATTTATACACTTTTCCAAAACAATTTAAAACAACGGGTGTTAAAACTTAAGTTTGGTTTTTGAAAATAAAGTTTGAGTGGTACCCCAGGCAGGAATTGAACCTGCATCTTGCCCTTAGGAGGGGCACGTTCTATCCGTTGAACTACAGGGGCCTAAAAACACATAAATTAGCCGTAATTTTGATATCTGATTTAAATAAACAAAATATGAAGACTATAAGGGTATTTTATCACGGGCAGGAAGTTAAATTCCGATAAAAATTCCCGGATTTCTATCTTTTCCGACTTTTTTTACTTCCAATCCCCGGGAATGAGGTATATTTCAGCTAATACCTTATCTCCGAAGTAAAAAATCTTTATCGGATCGTTTTTTTCAATCCATCTTGAACACCTTTCGTTAAGAACCGGGTTCGTCCCTGATTGAGGATCCCTTATTCTAATATAGTACCCCGCCAGATAACCATTATTATCGTAATTATCGGGCAAATAATATCTCGGAATAGATTGCTTTTCGTTTGTAGCATAAAAAACGGATCTCCCATCTTCTACAATAAAATCCGAAATACCTTCCCAATTACGATAATACGGAAAACCAAATAAACTTAACTTAAAAACAGGATTTAAGCTCGGAAGATCCCACATTAAAAATCTTTCGGTTTGCCAGGGATATTCCCTTTCATGATCAACAAAAATTGCGTAGGATTGCAAAAACAAAAATAGAAACATAATAACGACAGCCGACAAAAAAACAGGGTAGATTTTTTTAAAACGATTTGCAACAAACTCGTCTAAAACTGAAAAGAATAATCCCATGAATATAAAGACCGGAAGGATGTAATTATAAATATGAGTTCCCGGCACTTCAATAGCATATTCCATAAACAAATATGAAAACAAAAACCATAAAATCAGACCTATTTTTTTCTCCTTTGAAATGGTCTTACCGCTTTTTAACAACAAAACGATTCCCATCAACGAAGAAAAAATGTATAAATGAGACACATATATCGGCTGGTAAACTTCAAATAAATATCTTGAATTACTAACAACATTGGGTTGATGAGTACCTTCAACCCGCCCCTTCCAATAATTCAGCGTATCAGAAGGCAAATTAAGCAAATACGGCAAGTAAAAAACCGTAAGAATTCCTATCCCCAAAATTAAGGGGGGCAAAAGCCTTTTTATTGTAGTTTTAAAACTCATATTAAACTTTCTTATCCACTCAATCAGAATTAACAACGCCATTGGAAAAAAATAAACAGAATCAGAATGAACGAGAAAACTAAATCCCCAAAGGATTCCTGCAAAGTACAGATGCTTAATCTCGTTGGTCTCCGATAAAAGCAAGAGTTGGTACAAAACAAGAAGCATTAAAAAAATCACTAAAGACTGATATTGAACTATCCTTCCAAAGGAAACAAAAAATCCGTTTGTAATAAAAAATATTAAAGAATAAAAGGCGACTTTTTCATTTATTAGCTTTTTGACAAAAATATAAAAAACATAAGAAGAAGCAATTGAAAAAAGGGCAAACGGAAGTCTTGTGATAAATTCGTTGTGGTATCCATTTGAAACCCCACGAATAAACATAGTGATAACAAATTGAATAGGCGCTCTTCTTTGAGAAAAAATAAATTGAGAAAAAGATTGACCTTTTGGGTTATACAAAGCTTGCGTCTCGTCTCCCTGATAATCGGAATATCCTAAATTTACCAGACGCAAAAGTGCAGAGCAGAAGATTAAAAGTATGAGCAGTGCCTTTTTTTCATTTATTTTTTTCATATCCCTGAGCAACAAAACTCCAAACTAACACGCAGGAATAAAATCTTTATTATTCTACCATAAGAAAAAAAGGGGACGTAAAGTAATTTAACTAATTTGTAAGTGCACAAGAAAAATAATGGGAGTGAGACTCCGCTTCGCAGCCCCGCCTCGACTGATTTTCCACTTACAAGGGGATCGGAGGAGAAATACAAGCGAGATTTCGGACAGATTCGAAATCTTTTCGATGACATAAAATTTTTTGATTTAAAAGTATAAATTTCATATGCTAAAGTAATACCAAGTGGGAAGAGCATTGAAAATAAAATCTGGTATTGAAATCGGGGCAACGTCTGGTCTGAGAATTGAAACGCTCAAGAAAATTGCCAGAGGGCTAAATGTAAACGTTGATGATTTAATAAAATAAATATGAAAAACTTTGAAAAAATTGAACATAATCAAAAACAGAAAACACCAGTTTCTCGTTTTGAAGATTTCAGAGGTAGAGATTTATCTGAACAAAATTTTTCAAACGTTTCAGTTGATGTTTTAATAACAGCAAATTTTGATACTGAAACAATATGGCCAGGAAAAGAAAATTTGCCAAAAGATTTTAGCCCTGAAAAACTTTTAGAGGAAAGTAAAAATCCAGGTCTTGGAATTAAAGAATTGCACGAACAGGGGATAAATGGCCAAGGAGTAGTGGTAGCAATTATTGATCAAAAATTAGATATTAATCATCCGGAATATAAAAATTCTATCGTTGGCTACACGGAATATTATGGGTCTGAGAACGAAGGAATAAGTATGCACGGCCCGGCTGTAGCAAGTTTGTTAGTTGGGAAAGATTGCGGTGTAGCACCTGGTGCAAAGTTAGTTTATAAAGCTGTTCCGGCCGGCAGAAGTTTTCTTTTTGAGGCGAAAGCTTTAAATGATATTGTTGAAAAAAATAAAACCCTACCAGAAAACGAGAAGATCAAAATTGTCAGTTGCTCGATTGGGTATGTAGAAGAAAAACCGGAGCCAAATCTTGATAAATGGATTGAAGCGTTAAAAGCTGCTAAAAAAGCTGGTATCTTTGTTGTAGATGTTGGTGGTAATCAAGTTGGTATTTTATTTAGTGGTGGCGGAAGTCCGAAAAATAAAGATGATTTTGAAGACTATTTATCTTGGTTATATAAGGATGAAGGAAGTGAGGAACTAAATGAAATTATTTCCGAAGGAAATATTGGCGGGATATTGAAAAAAATAAGGGGAGTAAAAAAAGACGAGTTGATAAATATTTCCGATATAGATTTGAGAAGGAAAGTTGAAGCACATATAAACGAAAGAAAAAAAGAAATAATTGTACCGTCAGACTATAGAACAATGGCTTCTTCATGGCATAAAGAGGGTCAATATGTGTACAATGGAAGAGGCGGGATGAGTTGGTCGGTTCCTTATCTCGCCGGGCTTTTTGCCCTAGCTTTACAAGTAAACCCAAATCTTCAAAGAGAAGAATTTGCAGAGATTATAAAAGAAAGTGTAGTGATGAATAAAAAAGGTTTGAGAATTGTAAATCCAAAAGGTATTGTTAATTTAGCGAAAGAAAGAATTAAAAGTTAGTTGTTAGCGAAAAAAATTTGAATCCGTTCGAAATTCAGCTTGCTTTCTTCCCCAAACCCCTGTGGGTGAAAAGTCAGCCCCGCCTCGGCGCTGGTGCACCTCCGGCATTCGAATCTCTTTTTACAGTTTCTTTTTAGAGTGTATGGTGTTTTCCAAACAGCTTTTGTGGTTCTTACTGGCGGAGGGGGAGAGATTCGAACTCTCGATTCTCTTGCGAGAATAGCGGTTTTCAAGACCGCCGCACTAGACCGCTATGCGACCCCTCCACACGGAAATTATACCTTAAAATTATCAAAATTAAGTGAAAAATTACCCCAAAATAAAATAATTATAAAATTACAAAATCTGATTAAAAGACTTCTTTCAGCTTTTTATTCAATTCACAAGCTCTTCTTTTCTAAACCAAAGATCAATTTCATAACTCGCTTCTTCCGCATTCCCGGAAGCATGAACCAAATTTGATATAGCTCTTCCGTTCATATTTGCCAAAATAGCCGAATCAAGAGAGAAGTCCCCTCTGATTGTGCCTGGATTTGCTTTTGTAGGAACAGTATTTCCAACTAAACTTCTCAATCTTTCAATAGCATTAAACCCCTCCAGTACAAGGGCAAAAACAGGCCCCGAACAAAGATAATCAACATTCCATTTTTTTACTAAATTTCCTATCTCAATGGGATCTGTAGTTCCCATATTTTCCATTAAATCTATTCCGTATTTTTCACAATCTTCAATAGTCCTTTCTCCAACGCTTTTCTTCCACTCATCGGTATTGGGATAGTGTTTTTCGCCTAAATCTTCAGTAGGTTTTACAAACTTTGCGCCCACAATCTTAAAACCCATTCTTTCAACTCTTCCGATTATTTCTCCTACTAAACCTCTTTCAACCGCATCAGGCTTTAAAATCAGTAAAGTTCTTTCTTTTGTACCTTTTTTATCCATACTCGTAAATTTATATCAGAATTCTCTAAATCAGTCTATAACAACATCTTCTATAGAATATTTTTTTTCTTCATACACAGATAAAACAGAGAATCGAGGGGTTTGAATTGCAGTTTGAGGAAAATCATTCACAGTACTGGTTATCGCTCCGACAACATAGTGAACAAGATCCGATCTCACGGGATCCGGAATATTACTAGATCTATGATGCTCTCCGGCTATTATCGCTTTTACATTCTTATTCTTCCTTATCATATCAAGTAAAAATTTTCCCTGCTCTCTTACCTCCCGCTGTTTCTTTTCCATATCAACAGAAGAAGGACTCTCTGTCATACTACCCATGTAAATGCTATTAAACGGAGGATTCAAATCTTCAACATACAAAGGTTGAGATAAAATAACAAAATCGGCTTTTTCTATATTGTTCCTAATCCAATCCATTTGAATACTTCCTATTTTAGTGAAATTGGCGCTGTTATCTACCAACATAAAAGTAACATCCTCATACTCCATAATGTGATAATTAGAACCAAAAACACTGTTAAAATTTTCCACACTTAAAGATTCTGCTAGATCATGGTCTCCTGGCAAGGCGTAGTATTCAACTCCGATACTACTTATTGCATCCCGAACTTTGGTAAGAGACTCCACATCACCATAATTGGTCAAGTCTCCTATAACAAAAATATATCTGCAACCGGATGTCTTAATTTTCTCGGAAGCTTTATTCAGGTTCTCTAAATCTTCATGTATATCGGATATAATACAAACCTTAAAAATAATCTCATTTTCTAAATCTTCCGATTGAGAATCATCAGTAATAAAATTATCCTCGCTCAAATTACTTTCATTTTCGTTAATTTTAGATTTTTTAAAATATTGATCAACAAATTTACTCACTTTACCGCTTTCTGCTTCTTTACCGGCATTGTAAATTCTCTCCACAAGTAAAATAATAAATAAAATAAGAGCACTTATAGCCACTATTGCTAAAATCATTTCAAAAATTTTCAAAAAAATAGACTTTTTTCTTGTTCCTTTTCGTGAATATTTTCCGGACATGTTTTTCTTTCTATAGGTTCTACTTTTATGATACTTTCCACGCCTTTTTTTAGACATAAAAGCTAAAGATAAAAATATTTGCTACATTTTTTCAACAACATTTATACCTAGGAGTTTCAATCCGTTTTTTATCACCTGCGCTGAACAACAAACTAAAACTAATCTGAAAAACCTTAAATCTTCTTTAGCATTCAAAACAGGAACTTCTGAATAAAAAGAATTAAATTTTTGCGCAAAATCATATAAAAAATTTGCTATTAAATGCGGAGACATTGTATCCGCAGATAGAGAAACTGTTTCCGAAAATGTGCACATAAAACGAAGCAAGGATATTTCTTTCTCCTCCATTTTAATATTTTCAAAAAGCTCAATATTACTTTCTAAAGAAGAGGCTTCTATCCCGGATTTCTCAATAATAGACATAGCTCTGGCGTAAGTATACATAAGATAAGGGCCGGTATTGCCTTCAAATCTGGTAACATCGTTTATATCAAAAACTATATCTTGCTTAGAATCAATCCTCAGCATTCCGTATCTATAAGCGGCTAAAGCAATTTTTTTACTCGTTTCCTCCAAGTTAGTAACTTCTTTAAGGCTGTTTTTAATTTCTTCTTGTTCTAATTCAAAAATTTCTTCAAAAACATCATCGGCATTTACCACTGTTCCTGCCCGAGATGACATTGCCCCTTCAGGCAAAGACACCCAACCATACGCCAAATGATATAATCTGTCAGCCCATTTAAAATCTAAGAGTTCAAATAACTTAAAAAGCTGCTTAAAATAATCGGATTGTCTTTTATCTACAACATAAATTCTTTTCTCAAAGTTGTATTTTTCAAAATTATCTTTTGCCAGCTGAATATCCTGAGTAATATATATCGGAGTCCCGTCGCTTCTCAACAAAACTTTATCCGGAATACCGTATTTTTCCAACCTGGCAATTATCGCTCCGGAATCATCTTTTTCTGCTATTCCTTTTTCAACTGCATAATCAATAATATCTTTTCCCATTTTTGTGTAATTACTTTGATACTCGCAAACATCAAAAGAAACATTTTCATTCTCATAAGTCTCTTTCCAACCTTCATATGCCCACCCTGTAATTTTTTTCCACAATTCTAAAGTCTCTTTTTTTCCTTGCTCCATTTCTCTAAACATTTCCGCTAATTCCTTATCTAACTTTTCGGGATTTTTTTCATGTTCTACCTCATACATCCTGTAAAAATCCCCTACAAAATGATCGGGCTTTTTATCAGGGTCTCTTCCATTGCCATATTTTTTGTACATCAACATGGATTTACAAATGTGAGTTCCCCAATCATTCATATAATTCATTTTCACAACGTTATAACTATTAAAGGAAAGGATTTCGGAAATAGAGCTGCCTAAAAAATTGTTTCTTGAATGCCCTATGTGCAGAGGTTTATTTGGATTTGGAGCTGAGTACTCAACTATTATCACCCTTCCCTGGCCTTTTTTATTGGAACCGTAATTGTCATTTTTCTTAAGAACCTCTGAAAGCTGGTTTTTTAAAAAATAATCGGAAAATCTAAAGTTTATAAAACCCGGAGAAACTACTTCTATACTTGAAAATACCGGGTAATTAGCACCATCACACTCAAAACAAATATCATAGCCGTTTATTTCATGAGATAAATTTTCAGCAATTTTCAGGGGAGGTTTAAAAATTTTTTTTGCTAACAAAAAAGCTACGTTTGTAGCCAAATCGCCATGCTTTTCATCTTCGGGACGCTCTACAAAAATATCATCAAATTCCAAATCATAAACACTTTTTATTGATTTTTTGATATTTTCTTTTAGAAGCAGAATGGTATCTTCCATATAAAAACCTCTTTGTTAAATATTATCACGAAAACAATTAAAACCCTGGAAAACTATCTAATATAATCTGATTCTAATCTACATGTATTTACTTCAACCACAACAGACATAAAATTAATGAACAAGTATCCTTATATCCCCGATCTCATCGGTTCTCAAAACTTCACATCCCTGATCTTTTAAAAAATTAACAACTTCAGAAGAAGGGTGTCCGAATTTATTATCTTTTCCAACAGAAATTACACATTTCTCCGGGTTTGTTTTGTTATAAAAAGCTTTGTGAAGACTATATTTAGACCCGTGGTGTGGTATTTTCAAAACATCCAGATCCCCGTCAATATCGTCTTGAACAAATGAATAATCCATTAAACCCAAAACCTTCTCTGTTGCATCTCCTGTAAAAATAGCTTCAAAATACCCGTAATCCAAAAAAACCACTATTGAGACATCGTTAATATCCGCAACTTTATTTTGTAAAAATTCTTTTTCCGGCCATAAAACCTTAAAACTAACTCCATCTATTTCAAATTTATCTCCGGCATAAATATTTCTAACATTTTTTTCCTTTGACAGTTCCTTAAAAAGTGAAAAATAGGGAGAGTCAAATTCAACGTCGTTAAACATAACAGAACCTACTTTACATCTTTGCATCATTCTATTTAAGCTTTTTATATGATCACTATGAGGATGAGTCAGTATTAAAACGTCAATATAACAGGAATAAAATGGATTTACTTTTGACATTCTGTAATCTGCTTCAAAGTCATCTCCCCCATCAATTACAATCTTCTTTCCGTGCGGTGTAGAAATAAAAATGGCATCTCCCTGTCCGACATCCCAAAAGGTTATCTCTAAATCCCCGCTTCCAACCGAAAACAAACTTTTAAAGGAAAATAAAACATAGAATGTCACCAAAATTGCCAAATCGGTCTTTCTCATATTTTTACTTAATGTGAAAAACGCGCCAAAACCAAAACGAAAAGATAGTAAATCACAACTGGCGCGATACCAATACTAAAATTAACACTGGAAAAACTAAATTGAGAGAAAAAATTAATTGAAGATATAAACACATCTAAAAATGGGTATATTACAATGCTCATAATTTTCGCCAAAAAAGAAGAAAGGTTTGCTATAAAGATAAAAAATGTGCCCAATATTGTTGCTATAGGGACTGTCCAAAGGATAAGCGGATTAACGAGAAAACTAATTATGCTGACTCTACCGAAATAATAAGAAACAATTGGAAGAACAAAAATCTGTGCTGATATCGTTGTTCCTAAATCTTCAACAAAAAAGGATTTTCCTAAAAATCCGGAAATAAACTCTACAATAGGGTTTCCAAACACAATAAGACCTAAAGTAGCCAAAAAACTTAATTGAAAACTAACACTAAGAAGAAAATACGGCCATATTACTATCATTAAAAGAGCGGTAAAAATCAAAGCTCTAAATCCGTCAACACTCCTTCCATAATATCTGACCCAAGAGAGAACAATACCCATAATCCAAGCCCTAATTACCGGAGGCTCAAATCCGGTCATAATTGAATAAAGTAGTGTAAAAAATTGGGATATAAAAAGGTTTCTTGCCTTGTATTTTGAGCCCAAAAAACCCATTATCAGATTGGATACAAGACTTATGTTAAAACCCGAAACTACCACGACATGAATTGTGCCTGTTGTTTTTAACGCTTCTTTAAATCTCGGAATTTTGCCGAGCTCATCAACTCCTATTACCATTCCTGCCAAAAGCTCGCTGTGAGGACTAGGAAGATATTTTCTCATCAAATCTACAGAATGATTTCTAAAATCTTCTAACTGTTTACCGGGAAATTTCTCTATGTTGCCAAAAAAAGACGCTTTAGGTTCTAAACAACTATTCTGCACGGATTTAAAACAACTTATGTAAACTCTCGTAAATGCTATTAAAGAAAGAAGAAACAGGGGAAGATACAATTTAATTTTATTCATATCCTTTAGTTTTTAGAAAATTAATTAAAAAGATATCAAATCTTTAATATTCTCTATTGTGGATTTATACAAGCCTGATTTTGATTCAAACTCGGATAAATCTTTATATGGTCTATTAGAAATAATTTTCTCAGCGTTGGCAGGCCCAATTCCGGGTAAAGTATCCAGTTCGGATGAAGATGCAGTATTAACATTCACTTTACCGTCGCTATCTATTCCCGAAGCATCGTCGGATAGCCCATCTGATATCTCACTGCTATCATCAAAATAATCATCGGGTTGTGAACTACTGCTTTCACTACTCCCGTTATTAGATTCCATATCGGTTTTATCACCAAGAACAACATTACTCGCATATTTACCATTTACGGTTTTTGTAATTTTATATTGCTCGGGAAAATAAAATTCCCACTCAAATGGAATGTAAATTTTTGATGAATCTTCAATTTTTTGAGATAGATTTAAGTTTCGGGATAACCAAGCAGCCGAAGCGTCATTAGACGCTCCCCCAGCTTTAGCAACAGCATCCCCTACCCTATCGCCGTTTTTGACTTCATAAATGCCCGGATTATTAACAGCTCCGGAAACATCTACAAAAATTTTTTCGGATAACTCATTTTCGGTTGTATTATTTTTCTCATCTTTACCGGAAAAAACCTCAACTTCAGAACCGGAATGTATTTTCCTTTCCATAAAAAAATAAGCAGATAAAACACCAACTACAAAGACAATCAAAAGACACAAGATAATATTTTTTTCATAAAAGGATCGTAATTTTTCTTTTATTGACGAGAGCACATTAGAATAAAAACACAAACAATTAAAATTGTTTATACAGACAAATCTATTAAAAATAGAAAGCTAGAAAAAATCTTTTTATATTATTTAACGCATTTTAACCGACAACTATTAGAGATTTTTCATTAATAATTAGGTTTTATAAGTGTACTTTTTAATAATTACCGCACAATTAACGCAAATAGATTGACAAAAACAACACAAAAAGCCAGATAAAATATAAAAAGTAAAAATAGGTTAAGAAGAAGTTTAATCTCTTAAAGATTCTTCAAGAATACTTCTAAATTTAGGATTTCTACTTAGATCTTTTAGCAGGGACACTATTTTGGTTTCGTTTAACATATAGTAAACTTCTCTTCCCTTTTTGTCGTTCTTTAGAAATCCCAGCGATGCCAAAACCCTCAAATGATGGGAGGCAAGATTTTCCTCAACATTGAGCCTGTCTGCGACATCACTTACGTTCCTCTGACCGTCGCTTAGGAACTCCAAAATTTGTAACCTATTTTTGTCGGACAGTGCTTTTGAGAGTTTTTCCAATCTCATGGCCCGAATATACAACACTTATTGCTATTTTTCAAGACTATTGTTATCACTGCAAAAAAATCTTTGAACGATATTGTACAGCCTCCGCTATATGATCTGCTTCCACATCGTTTTCACCATTTATATCAGCGATGGTACGCGCAACTTTCATTATCTTAAAATAAGCTCTGGTGGAAAGAGAAAACTTTTCTACCGCTTGCAATAAAAGTTTTTTAGAATCACTCTTCAAATTACAATACTTTTCAATCTGAGAATTTGACATATCACAATTAAAAAATATCCCCTCGCCTTCAAATCTTTTGGATTGAATCTCATGGGCTTTTAAAACCCTATCTAAAATATATTTTGAATTTATTTCCACCGATCGATTACTGCTAAACAATCTATTTTTATCGACGGGAAGGACATTTACATGCAAATCTATCCTGTCAAGAATGGGGCCTGATAATTTTGCCTGATAGTTACGGATCTTATTCTCGCTACAAGTGCATTCTTTTTTAGGATCTCCATAATGTCCGCATGGGCAGGGATTACTTGAAGCTACAAGCATAAATTTTGAAGGAAAATCAACACTGCATCTGCTTCTGGACACTGTTATTTTTCCACTCTCAAGCGGTTGTCTTAAAGACTCAAGAACAGGTCTTGTAAATTCACTGAATTCATCCATAAACAAAACTCCTCTGTGGGCCAAAGTAATTTCGCCGGGCAACGGGTTGCTTCCACCGCCTATCATCCCCGCATAAGAAATAGTATGATGAGGGTTCCTAAAAGGTCTTTTTCTTAAAAGTCCGCAGTTTGGGGGAATCTTACCAACCAAAGAATAAATTTTTGTAACCTCTATAGATTCTTCTTCACTTAAATCCGGAAGAATAGAAACGAGAGCTTTTGCCAGCATAGTTTTTCCTGATCCCGGAGGTCCTACCATTATGAGATTATGTCCGCCGGCAGCACATATTTCCAACGCTCTTTTTACGTACTCTTGGCCAATAATTTCTCCGATGTCCAAATCTTCATCTCTTGATAAATTTTTATAAGAAAAATTTTGGGATTCTTCTGTAAATGAACCACTGGAGACGGGGGATATAATTCTTCTACCACCGAGATGTTCAGCCAGAGAACTTAAATTCTCAACTGCATAAACGAAAATTCCATTTACTGATGCGGCTTCTTTTGCACAGGAGGATGGCACAAAAACACTGCTATATCCATTTTCTTTTGCGTAAAGAGAAAGTAAAAACGACCCTTTAGTATGTCTTAAACTTCCATCAAAAGACAATTCTCCAAAAAATAAAGCATCATCGGGTAAACTTATATTTAGGGAAGCGCTAATTAAACCGGCCGCAATTGGC
>Ga0208826_1001705_pt1 | contig 17792 bp, 14 predicted proteins | sample AD_UKC115_MetaG_FD_184451 | JGI IMG/M metagenome (GOLD analysis project Ga0208826, IMG submission 184451) | Active sludge microbial communities of municipal wastewater-treating anaerobic digesters from Hong Kong - AD_UKC115_MetaG (SPAdes)... | ecosystem: Engineered > Bioreactor > Anaerobic >...
ATGCCCTGCTCCTTGGCCTTGGTGCGGTCCACCTCGGCGCTGAGCTGCGGCACGTTGCTCTGGTAGGAGCTGATCGGCCGCTCGAAGCCCGGCGTGGACATCAGCGCCCCGGTGAGCATCTGCACCTGGTTGTTGAGCTCGCCGTAGCCCAGGCCGGCGCGATCCTGCACGTACATCTCGTAGCCGGCGGCATTGCCCAGGCCCAGCACCGGCGGCGGCATCAGGGCGAAGGCCAGGCCCTCCTTGATCTCGCCGAAGAAGCGGCCGTTCAACTCCTGCACGATCTGCTCCGCGCTGCGCCCCTGGCGCAATTCGAAGGGATCCAGACCGAAGAAGATCGTGCCCATGTTCGGCGTGTTGGTGAACTGCAGTGCATTGAGGCCGGGGAAGGCCACCGCGTCCTTCACGCCGCGGGTCTGCTTGGCGATCTCGCTCATCTTGCGGATCACCTTCTCGGTTCGGTCGAGCGAGGCGCCTTCGGGCAGCTTGGTGCCGGCGAAGAGGTAGAGCTTGTCCTGGGTCGGGATGAAGCCGCCGGGCACGCTGCGGAAGGCCAGCACGGTGAAGCCGATCAGCACCGCGTACACCAGCAGCATGAGTGGCGCGCGGCGCAGGGCCGGGCGGCCGCGTTCGGCGTAGCTGCCCGCGGCGCGGGTGAAAAGGCGGTTGAACGGGCGGAACAGCCAGCCGCCGAAGAGCCGGTCCATGGCACGAGTCAACCAGTCGCGGGGCGCGTCGTGGGGCTTGAGCAGGCTGGCCGCCAGGGCCGGTGACAGGGTCAGTGAGTTCACCGCCGAGATCACCGTGGAAATGGCGATGGTGACGGCGAACTGGCGGTAGAACTGCCCGGTCACGCCGCCGAGGAAGGCGATAGGCACGAACACCGCGCACAGCACCAGGGCGATGGCAATGATCGGGCCGGACACCTCGCCCATGGCCTTGTGCGCGGCAGCCAGCGGCTTCAGGCCGGCCTCGATGTTGCGCTCCACGTTCTCCACCACGACGATGGCGTCGTCGACCACGATGCCGATGGCCAGCACCAGGCCGAACAGGGTCAGCACGTTGATGGAGAAGCCGAGCAACCACAGCACGGCGAAGGTGCCGATGATCGACACCGGCACGGCCAGCAGCGGGATGATCGAGGCGCGCCAGGTCTGCAGGAACAGAATCACCACGAACACCACCAGGGCGATGGCCTCGAACAGGGTCTGCACCACCGCCTTGATCGAATCGCGCACGAATACGGTGGGGTCGTACACCACGGTCCAGGTCACGTCCTCGGGGAAGCCCTTGGCCAGCTCGGCCATGCGCGCCCGCACCGCGTCGGACATGGCGATGGCGTTGGAGCCCGGCGCCTGGAAGATCGGGATGGCCACCGCCTGCTGGTTGTTGAGCAGGGAGCGCAGGGCGTACTCCGAGGCACCGAGCTCTATGCGCGCGACGTCCTTCAGGCGCGTCACCGCACCGGCGCCGTCGCTCTTCAGCACCACATTGCCGAATTCCTCCTCGGTCACCAGGCGGCCCTGGGCGTTGATCGACAGGGTGAAGTCGCTGGCCTGGGCCTGCGGCGGCCCGCCGATGGTGCCGGCGGAGACCTGCAGGTTCTGCTCCTGCAGTGCGCGCACCACGTCGCCGGCGGTGAGGCCGAGCGCGGCCACGCGGTCGGGCTTCAGCCACACGCGCATGGCGTAGTCACCGGCGCCGAAGATCAGGGCCTGGCCCACGCCCGGGATGCGCGCCAGTTCGTCCTTGACGTGCAGCACGGCGTAATTGCGCAGGTACGTGATGTCGTAGGTGGCCTTGGGCGAGAGCAGGTGCACGACCATGGTGAGGTTGGGCGACTGCTTGAGCGTGGTCACGCCCAGGCGGCGCACGTCCTCGGGCAGGCGCGGCGTGGCCTGGCTCACGCGGTTCTGCACCTGCACCTGGGCCAGATCCACGTCGGTGCCCTGCTTGAAGGTGACGGTGAGGGTCATGACGCCGTCGGAGCCCGCCACCGACTTCATGTAGATCATGTTTTCCACGCCGGTGATGGCTTCCTCCAGCGGCGCGGCGACGGTCTCGGCGATGGTCTTGGGATTGGCGCCGGGATACACGGCGCGCACCTGCACCGAAGGCGGCACCACGTCGGGGTACTCGCTGATCGGCAGTTGCGGAATGGCGATGAGGCCGCCAACGAAGATGAGGATCGACAGCACCGCGGCGAAGATCGGGCGGTCGACGAAGAATCTTGAAAAGTCCATACAGTTTCCTTTTCCACACCCGGTCGCAGGGACCGGGCGCAGTCGGTTCGGCCGTCCCTGCCGCTCGATGCGGCACGGACAGCGCCCGGGCGCGGGGCCCTCAGTGCGCGGCGGCGCCGGGAGCGCCGGCGGGCGCGGGCGGCTGCTGTTCCGGCTGGTCCATGGGCACGACGAAGGGCGCCACCGCCATACCGGGGAAGAACACCTTCTGCGTGCCGTTGACGAGCACCTGCTCGCCGGGCTTGAGGCCGTCGCTGACCACGCGCAGGCCGTCGATGCTCGGGCCGAGCTTCACGTCGCGGCGCAGCGCCTTGTTCTCCGGCCCCAGCACGAAGACGTACTTGCGGTCCTGGTCGGTGATGACGGCGCGGTCGTGGATCAGCAGGGCGTCGTGGCTGCCGCTGCCGAGCAGCTGCACGCGGGCGAACAGGCCGGGCGTGAAGACGCGGTCGGGGTTGGGTAGCAGGGCACGCGCATGGATGGTGCCGGTGGCGGGGTCGAGCGCGTTGTCGACGAAGACCATGTGGCCCTCGTGCGGGAAACCGCTCTCGCCGGCCAGGGCCACGCGCACCGGGTTGGGCGCCTCGCGCGAGCTCTGCCGTTCACCGGCGCGGGCCAGGCCCTGGTAGCGCAGGTAGGTATTCTCGTCGCCCTCGAATTCGACGTAGACCGGGTCGAGCGACACCACGGTGGTGAGCAACGTCGCCGTGGGCATGCCGCCGGTGACCAGGTTGCCCGGCGTGACCAGGGCCTTGCCGACGCGGCCGCTGATCGGCGCCACCACGCGGGTGAAGTCGAGGTTCAGGCGTGCGGTGTCGACCGCCGCCTGCATGGCGGCGAGGTCGGCGCGCGCCTGCGCCAGCTCGGCCTCGCGCGCATCGACGTCGTCACGTGGGATCAGCTTGCCTTCGGCCAGGCGACGCGCGCGTTCGACCTGGCGTTCGGCCAGGCCGACACGGGCGCGGGCGCGCTCGGCATCGGCCTGGGCGCGCTGGTAGGCGGCGCGGTATTCGCGGTCGTCGATCTGGAACAGCAGGTCGCCCTTGCTGACCTCGCCGCCCTCCTCGAAGGCAACCTTCTCCAGGTAGCCGGTGACACGCGGACGCACTTCGACGCGGTCCACCGCCTCGATGTGGCCGCTGAATTCGTCCCACTGCGTCACGGCATTCTGCACCACGCTGGCCACGTTCACCTGCGGTGGCGGCGGCATCTGCCCGCCCGGTGGGCCGCCGGCGTGGCCACAGGCCGAGAGGGCCAGGGCCAGCAGCAGGAGAGGCAAGGGGCGCCTCGCGGCGCGCGGCGAATGGTTCCGGGGGGCAGGCATGGTGTACTCCTTGCGCAAGATGAAATGTGTCAAATGGGTTCTGGCTGCGCCGCGCCGGCGCGCAGCTGCAGCACCGCGGCCTGGCCGTCGGAGCGCTGCAGCAGCGCCACCACCTGGCGCCCGACCTCGCCGGCATCCAGCCACTGGCTGCAGGCGCACTCGCGGTTGAGGTGGGTGCGCACCGGGCTGGCCAGGGACAGCTGCTGCACGCGCACGGGCAGGTCACGGCACTCCTCGTGCAATACGCGCAGCGCCATGCGCAGCGCGGCGCTGCCGATGGAGACGTAGCCGTAGCCGGCCCAGGGGAACTCCGCCGAGACGCCGCCCAGGGCGAGGTACATGGCTCCGGGCGAGCCCTCCGCCAGAAACGGAATGAGGTGCCTTGCGGCTATCAGGTGGGTGACGACATTGGCGTGGAGCATGTTCTCCAGGAACACCTCGTCGCGGTCGAGCAGGCGGCCGCGCTCGCGCGGCGCGTTCACCGCGACCACCACGCCGGCGTAGCGCGGGTGGCGCGCGCGCAGTTCGGCCGCGAGCTGCGCCGCGGCGCTGTCGCTGGCCACGCTGGCGGGCAGGGTCTGCAGCGCCGCGGGCTGGCCCAGGCGCTGCGCCAGGGCCAGCAGGCGTTCGCGCTGGCGCGCCACCGCGACCACGGAATGGCCGGCGGCGAGCAGCGCCTCGGTGATGCCGACGCCGACGCCGCCGGAGGCGCCGATCACCACCACCGGCGGGGACGGCGGTTCACTGCGGCGGGGGCGCGGCCGGGTCGGGCGGCTCATCATGGGGGCGGATCGGCGCGAGGGGTCCGCCGATCTGGGGCCAGGCAGCCCTGGGATTAGTCGGGGATTTCGGGAATGATTGTCCCGCCCATGGGCCAATCCGCCGAACGATGTCCCCCGATTTCAACGACAGCCTGATCTTCGTGAAAGTGGTCGAGCACGGCAGCTTCACCGCCGCCGCGCGCGCACTCGGCGTGCCCAAGACCACGGTCAGTCGACGCATCCAGCAACTGGAGGAGCGCCTCGGCGCGCGCCTGCTCAAGCGCACCACCCGGCGCCTGGGCCTGACCGAGGCCGGTGCCGTGTACTTCGACCACGGCCGCCGCGCGGCGCTGGAGCTGGACGCCGCCCACAGCGCGGTCAGCCAATTGCACGGGGCGCCGCGCGGCTGGCTGCGCCTGACCCTGCCCTACTCCTTCGGCATCGAAGTGGTCGCGCCGATGCTGCCCGAGTTCTTTGCGCGCCATCCCGAGGTGCGCGTGGAGCTGCTGATGAGCGATGCACAGCTCGACCTGGTGGGCTCGGACGTCGACCTGGCCCTGCGCATCGGCCCGCTGGAGGACTCCAGCCTCAGCGCGCGGCGCCTGTGCCGCTACGCCTCGCACGTCTATGCCAGCGCCGACTACCTGCGCCGGCACGGCGAGCCGTTGACGCCGGACGACCTGCGCCACCACCGCGCCCTGGCCATGCCGGTGCAGCGCAGCGGTTCCCGTCACGTCTGGGCCCTGCACAACGGCGGCGCGGTGCGCGACTACCCCATCGATGCGGTGTTCGTCGGCAACGACCCGGCCAGCCTGCGCGCGCCGCTGCTGGCCGGCGTGGGCCTGGCCCTGCTGCCCGACGGTTACGCCGACGCGCTGCGCGCCTCCGGCGCCGGGCTGCAACGCCTGCTCGAACCCTGGCAGGGCACCGAGCGCGAGCTCAACGTGGTGCTGCCGCCGGGGCGCACGCCGCCGCCCAAGGTGCGCGCCTTTGTCGACTTCCTGGTGGAACGCCTGCGCCGCACCACCTGCCTGGACGTGAGCGACAGCCGCAGCGTGCTGGCCGGGCAGGAGGCGCCCGACCGCGTGCCTCAGGGTGTGCCGTCGAAGCCGTCGCGGAACAGCCGATCGAGCACGCCGCCGGAACCGGGCGGATAGCGCGGATCGAACAGGCACACCGCGCTGCCGGCGGCGAGGGTGCGGCTGCCGTTGCAACTCCACACCGCGGCCCACCGCGCTGCCGGCGGCGAGGGTGCGGCTGCCGTTGCAACTCCACACCGCGGCCGAGCTGGCCGTGGCGTCCTGGGCGCCGATGCTGGCGCTGCCGCCCGCGCTGGCGTCCAGGGCGAGGTACTGCAGCGCGATCTCGAAACTGGTGTGGTAGAGCACGGCCTGGAAGGACAGCGCGCCGGCGCCGCCGACGCGGCCCCAGCCGGTCCAGGCGACCACCGTACAGGCCTCGGCCGCACCCGAAGCCGCCGGGCGCGGGCAGGTGGCGAAATAGCTGCTGCGCACGGCACCGGCGGGCCCGGCGAGGTCGTCGTGGTAGGCGTAGATGCGCGCGCTGGAGGCGCCCACGTGGTCGGGTGCAGCCGGCAGCGGACAGTCGTTGCTGAAGTCGCCGCCGTCGTCGGCCTCGGCACCGGCGGCCGCGGCGAGGTAGCCGTTGCTGGACACCATCAGGCGTGGCACCGCGCCGCCGTACAGTTCGAAGGGAGCCGCCAGGTCCAGCACCGCCGCCCCGTCGTCGCTGGCATCGGCCGCGCCCTCGGCCGCGGACAGCGCCAGCGTCGGCGCGGACGTCATGTCCACCGGCTGGTAGGGGCAGCTGGGCGCCGCCGCCGCGACGCTGTAGCCATAGGCGTCGGACTGCGCGGGCGCGTCGCGCGGCGGGTCGGCCAGCGCGACGCCGGCGGCGAGGCCCAGCGCCGCCCCGAGCGGAAGATGGATGCGCATCACGGCCCCCTCGCGTAAAACACTTCGAAGTTGAAGTCCGCATTGCTGCCGAGCGGATCGTCGGCCGCCAGGAAGTCGAGCACCGGGGTCGTGCCGTCCAGGCCGATCAACACGTTGGTTGCACCCAGAACGCCCTGGAACACCTGCACATCGGTCGCCGCAGTGGTGCGCTGGCGCCGGCCGATCTCGCTGAAGCCGGTGCTGGTGTTGAGGCGCTCGTAGGCGTAGTCGTTGCCATTGGCGTTGAGGGAGACGTCGAGATAGCGCGGCGCGGTGATGGCGGCCGTCGTCAATTGCGTCAGGGTCCCGCTGCCGTTGGCGTCGTAACTGAACACCTGGTAGGAGTCGCACAGCGCATTGGAGCTGCCGACCAGCTGGGCGTTGGAGACGAAGAGCAGGTAGCGCCCGCTGCTGTCGAGGGTGGGGCGGAAGTTGAGGATCGTCTCGCTGCCGCTGCCGCCGCTGCAGGTGCGCGTCACCGCGGTGGTGGTCACCTGGCGCCAGGTGTCGCTGCCGTTGGTGTCGTAGCGGAAGATCTCCACATTGCCGTCGGCGTTGTTGCTGGCCAGATTGCAGCTGGATTCCAGCGCGAGATAGCGCCCCGAGGCCCCATCGCGCTGCCAGCGCGGATTGCGCGCAATGCAGCTGCCGCTGGCGCTGCCCGATGGCAGGGTGGGAGTGCCCCAGCTGCCGCTGGCGAAGGTGCTGTAGACGATCTTGCGCGCGCTGCCGCTGCCGGTGATGGCACTGCATTCCGACTCCCAGGCGATGCGCGCGCCGTTGTCGCTGATGCTGGGATTCTCGTTCTTGCAGCCGGGCGCGGTGTAGGCGGCCGTCACGGTGGTGACGGTGGCCGCGGTGCGATCCCAGCGGTAGATGTGCCAGGGCGAGGTGGCCGGCGGTCCCGGGCGCGCCGCGATGGCCACGTAGCGGCCATCGCTGGACATCGCCACGCCCTGCACGTCGCCGCCGGAGGCGACGGTGAGGCCGGTGGCGCGCGTGTAGGCCGAGCCGTTCCAGGCGAACACCTGCTCGATCGCGTTGGGGTTGTCACCGGTGAGGTTGGCGCTGGAGGCGAACGCCAGCACCAGGCCCGTCGCGTCGGCGGCCAGCGGGCCATTGCTCACCGGACGGTATTCCACCGTACCGTTCTTCAGTTCCACGGCCGAGCCGCTGGTGGCGGTGAGCTGGCGCAGCGTCTCACTGGTGGTGGTGTCGCAGGACTGGCGGATCTGCACACCGTCCAGCAGCAGAGCGGAGTCGTAGTTCGCGTCACGCTGGTCGAGGGCGGCGAAACGCAGGGTCACGCTGTCGCCGGCGACCACGCCGGTAAGCGGCACGCAGGCATGGCGCCAGGCACCGACGCCGAAGCGCAGGGTCGTGTTGCGCACCGAGGCGGGCGAGGTCGCGTTGAGGGTCCAGTTGGTCTGGCCCAGCCCGGTGCAGGGCGCGCTGGGGAAATTGGAGTAGTTCGAGCCGTTGTTCTTGCACGAACTGCCCGAGTAGATCTGCGTCAGCGCGCCGCCGTTGCGCGCCATGCGCAGATCGAACAGGTCGTCGTAGGTGTCGCCCTGGTCCTGCTCGCTGGAAGGGAAGTTCCAATCGAAGGCGACCACGGCCGGGGCAAACGGCACCACGACCGTCTGGCTGAGCGAGACGAAGTCGTAGTCATTGGTGGTGTTGCCGTCGTACAGCTGGGCCGCCCCACCGCGGTTGTCGGGGCCGGTGGAGAGCAGGCCGAACCAGGTGCCGTCGGGTACCGCCGGCGTGCCGCCGGTGAAGTGGCTGGCGCGCACAGCCGCGGCGGCGCCGGTGCCGCCCACCGTCCAGCCGGCGAGGCTGCCGGATTCGAAGTCGCCATTGATCAGCACCTGTGCCCGCGCCGTGAGCGGCAGCCAGGCCAGGGCGACGAGGGCAGCGGAAAGGCGCATCAGGCGCGGGCTCATGGGGCGGACCTCACGGACAGATTCACGTCAAACACGAAGCTGCGCTCCAGCACCACCTCGCGCTGCACGGCGCCGTCGGCGCTCTGCACGCGGTAGCGCCCCGGCGGCAGTCCGTCGAAGCGGTAGTAGCCCCAGGCATCGCTGCGTCCCTGGGCCACGCGCTTGCCCTCGGCATCATGCACTTCCAGGGCCAGCTCGGCGCGGCCGGCGCCGTCGGGTCCGCTCACCCGTCCGGCGAAGCCCAGGCGCAGGGCGATGGCGAAGTCCAGGCGCGTGACCGCGCCGGCGCGCACCTGCACGCGGCGCACGGGGTCGCTGGGCTGGTACTCCAGCGGCAGTTTCTCGCTGTCCAGGGCCAGGGCGTAGACGCCGCTGGGCACGTCGTCGAGCAGGAAACGGCCGCGCGCGTCCACGCTGCCGCGCAGCTGGCCGTCGAGCAGCACCCCCGCCCCCGCCAGGCGCGCCGCGTCCAGGCCCTCGCCAACGACGATGCGCCCGGAGATGCCGCCGCGATTCTGCCGGTCGCCGCCGAAGCCGCCGCGCGCCAGGCCCGACGGCGTCACCGCGAAATCGGCCACCACGGCCAGCAGGAACTGCCGCCCCGGATCGGCGGGCTGGCCGCGCAGCAGGGGATCGCTCAGCATCTGCGCGCGCAGGGTCAGGCCGGGACGCAACTCGCCGCTGGCCTCGACCAGGTAGCCGGAGTGCGATCCCGAGCGCAGCGCGCCGACGGTCCAGCCCACCGGCAGGCGGCCCAGGCGCTGGGCGTCGAGGTAGACCGCGCCGCGACGGCCGAGCTGGCTGTCGTCGGCGAGCTGGCCGCGCAAGGCATAGTCGCCCGGGAGGCGCTCGGTCGCCTCAAGCTGGGTGCGGTCGCGGTAGCGCGACAGGTTGAGGCGCAGGTCCGGGCGCGGGCCCCAGGCTGCGGCATAGATGTAGCGGCCGTCGCTGTCCGGGCGCGCGTTCAGGGCGAGATTGCTGCGCGGCTGCCAGGTGAGCGCCGGCTTGACGAAGCTCACGTCGCCGTCCTGGCCGCCGCGCTGGCGCCGCCCCACCAGGGACAGACTGAGGTTCTGCGCCCAGTCGCGGCCGAACTCGGCGTAGGCGTCCTCGCGCCGCGGCGAGCCGGCGTCGGTGTAGCCGGCATCCTCGTGGCGCAGGGCGGCACGCCAGAACAGCGGGCCGCGCCCGCCGTCACCCAGCACCTGCACGGCCTGGCCGTGCTCGCCCTCGGCCAGGGTGCCTGCCCACACGCCCAGCCCGTCCAGGTTCACCACCGCACCGGCCGCCGCCTGGCGGCGATCACCCACGGCCTGCACGGCGGCATTCACCGTCAGGCCCTCGCTCAGGCCCTGCCGCCACTGGTAGAAGCCGGCGCGCTCGCCGCCGGGGTGCTGCGGGTCGAGCGGGTTGTCGGTGGTGCCGATGCCGGCGTAGTGCAGCACGGCGCCCTTGGCCAGCAACTGGTCGCTGGCCTGCACGCGGATCTCGTCGACCCGCACCGGCACGTCGGGCTGGCCGCGCTCGTACACCGCCACTTCCAGGCGTCCGCCGTTCAGGGCGAGATCGCGGAATTCGTAGCTGCCGTCCAGCGCGATGGGCAGGCGCGCCAGCACCTGGCCGTCGCGGCGCAGCTCGGCGATGCCGCCGGGCGGGCCCTTGCCGCGCACACTGCGCGGTGTATCCAGGCGGCTGGCCACCAGGGTGTCGCCGTAGCCGGCGTCGAACAGCGCGCGGGGCCGGTTGCTCCAGGCCGCCTGCGCGCCGGTGAGGTAGAAGCCCGACAGCACGCCGTTGAGGTTGACCAGCTCGCGCCCCAGCAGCAGGCGGGTGTTGCCGCGCCCGGCGGTCCAAGACCAGGTGTCCAGGCGCCGGCTGCCGGCGAAGTCGTCGAGGTAGCGCAGGCGCCAGGCGCCCGGCCCCAGCGCGCCGCCGAGGTCGGTCAGACTCTGCCAGCCGTCGCCGCCATGGTCGCGGCGATAGGCCAGTTCGCTGCGCCAGCGCGACAGGCTGGCGCGCGGCGCGGCCACGTCGGGTGGCGTCTGGGTCTGGGCCGCCGTGCCCGCTTGGCTCGTCGCGGCATAGGGATCCCAGCCGAGATTCACGCGCAGGGCGTACTCGCCCGGGTCGAAGTGCAGCTCGGCACCGAGGCTGCGCGCCAGTGTCGGCAGATCGATGAAGCTGTAGCCCTGCACTTCGCGCAGCGCGTCGGTGGGGATGCGCGCCTCGCCCAGCGGCGTGGCAATGCGGTAGGCATCCGCCTCGGCCTGCACGGCGAGGTGCAGGGCCGCCACGACATAGTCCAGCGCCACCAGGGTGCCTTCCGGCGAGGTGATCACCGCCAGCGGGTCGGGCCGCTCCACGCCATTGACCACGATCGCCGCCAGCTGCACCTGCGGCGCATTGCGCGCGCCGCCCGCGGCGATGCCGGCGTAGCGGTCCATGGGCCCCGCGGCGTCCAGGCCCGGGCTGGCTGGCTGAGCCGCCGACAGCGCCCAGGGCGTCACGAGCAGGGCCAGGGCCAGGGCGCGGCGGCACCGGCGGCTCGGGGCGGCGGCAGCGGCGGTCACGCGCGCCTCGGCCTACTTGCCCGCCGCGGGCCCTCGGCCTACTTGCCCGCCGCGGGCACAACCAGGTCCACGGCCTGGGTGATGTCGGTGTCGCCGAAGCGGCCGGTGAGGGCGAGGGTGTAGCGCCCGGGCGCCAGGTGCTGGCCGGCGTAGTCCTGGTGCAGGCTGCGGCGATTCTGCGGCAGCACCGAAGCGTTGCTGATCAGCCCGGCCGCCGCCGCGCCCGGCGGCAGCACCATGTCCGGCTGGCCGGCGCGTTCCACCCGCGGCACTTTGCCGCTGCCGGGAAAGCGTCCGGCCGGATAGATCACGTACTGGCCGTCGAAGCGCGACGTCGCGTTGCCGGTGTTGGTGACGTCCAGTGTCATTCCCTGCCCATCGGCCTTGACCGAATGCAGCTCGCCGCGCCGCTCGACCGCACCCACGTGCACGTACACGGCGGCACCGAGGCGAAAGCGCACGTTGAGGGTGGCGCCCTGGGTGGTGGCCGGCTTGGGCGGAGTCTCCTCGTTGAAGTAGATCATCAGCCGGTGTTCGCCGGGCGGCAGCGCCACGGCGGGACGGATGGCCACACGCACCGCCTGCGACTTGCCGGCGGGCAGGTCGAACTGCAGCGGGCTGACGATGGCCCAGCGGTCGAGCGTGGTCTCGCCCGAGGGCAGGTCGCGCACCTCGTTGGCGGCGTCCTTGTCCCAGGGCACCAGCGAGACGCGCACGCGCTTGTCTTCGCTGGTGTAGTTGTACAGGCGGAAGGCGTTGGTGGTGGCCGCCTGGTCGAGCGTGAGGTCGAGCAGTTGCGGCGAAATGGCGATCTGGGCCTGCGCGCCCAGGGCGACGCCGAGCCACAGCAGCAAGCCCAGCAGCAGGCGGATTGGCGGCAACGGCATGGTCAGGGCTCCTCGAAGTCCAGGTGCAGGTCGCCACTGTAGTGGCCACCGGCCTTGACCGTGGCCAGGTCGAACTCCAGCACGACGCCACCCTCGACGGTCTCGCCGCGCTCGTCGCGGGCGATCACGCGCAGCGGGGCGGGCCGCACGCGCACCGGCAGGCGCGCGGCGGGATCCTCGTTGTTCTGCAGGGCATCGAAGCCCGCGGCCGAACTCAGTTGCAGACGCAGCGGGCCATCGGGGGCCACGCGCGCCGGGTCGCGCCGCTGGCGCCACAGCGCCGGCACTTCCCGCGTCACCGTCAGACGCACCGGCGGTGTGGCCAGCGCGCCGTCGGCCACCAGGTAGGCGCCGACGCGCCGGGCCGTGCGCTCGCTGTGGCCCAGGGCCTCCACCGGACGCGTCGCCACGTCGTCGAGGCGCAGCGGCGCCAGGCTGACCTGGCGCTGCAGCAGCTCGGTGCGCGGCGACTCGGACGCTGCGGCCGGCCGGAGCGATGCTCCGGCCAGCAGCAGGGCAAGTCCGCCGAGGCCCAGGGTGAGCGACGACCTGCGCATGGCGCGATCAGGTCCCCGTGACCGTGATCGTGTACTGCGGGTTGGCGTTGCTGTACGTGCCCAGCGCCAGCGCATTGCTCAGGTTGAGCTGCAGCGCGACGAAGCCGTTGAGCGGCGTGCCCAGACCCGGATCGGCGACGATCGCGGAGCGGTTGGCGGCGAAGGTCAGCGTGCCAACCGTGGTGCCGATGTCCACGCCGGTGATGGCGATGGAACTGCTGCCGTTGTTGAGCGTCGCGCCGGTGCCGACGTCCACGCGCACCGTGGTCTGGCTGGAGCTGCCGCCGAGCGCGCGCAGCGCCCAGACGTTCTGCAGCACCAGCGGAACCGCCGCCGGATTGATGCTGCCGTTGGTCGGCGTGGCCGGAGCGGCATAGGTCGCCACGACGTTGGCGCCGTAGGTGGTGCCGGTCGGAGCGGCGGACGGCGTGTCGGCGCACTCATAGGGGTTGGAGCCGGTGCAGCCCGTGGTCGGGGCGATCAGGCTGGCCGCATTGAGCGACACCGTGAGGGTCGAGTGGTAATAGAGAATGGTGACGCCGTTGGTCAGGTCGATGTCGACCTTGACGTCGCCCGCGCTGGCGGGGGTGGAAACCGTCAGACCGGCGACGGTGGCGGCCAGGGCCAGGCCGCAGGCGCGCGACAGCGCTCGCATGGACATGCGCATGGTGCATACCTCTGTTGTGGATGAGTCGATGGATGCGATCCCGGCGGGCATCCTGCGAACCCGGGGTCGGAAAGTGTGATGCAGTTCACATGCCAAGCGCGGCGAGAGCTTGTAACAAACTGAGGCGAGAGGGTTTTCGTGGCGACCAGGCGAGGACGTCGGAGCGGGCCCAGGGCCGCGGCTCGGCCGCCGCCGGCGCACTGGCGCGGCCCGGCGCCGGCGCTTTCAAGCCAAGACCGTGCCAGGCCTTGCCCACCGCGCGCGCCCGCGTGCCGACCAGGCGCGGCGAGACCGGTCTCAGGCGGGCGCGGCGAATTCCCCGTCCAGGTAGTACCAGCGCTCCGCTTCGCGGCGGAATCGGCTGGTCTCGTGCAGGCGCTGCGCGCGCCCGCCGCCGATGCGGTATCGGGCGACGAACTCGACCAGGGCGCTGTCCGGCCCGGTCGGCGCGTGGCGGCGCACCTCCAGGCCGAGCCAGCGCGGCGCCGGCTGCTGCGCGGCCAGACCCAGGGCGGCCGGGCGCGTGGACGCATGCCAGGTGACGAGCAGGTAGTCCTCCAGCTTCAGCACATAGGCGCTGTAGCGCGAGCGCATCAGCGCCTCGGCGCTGGACGCTGCCGCCGCGCCGCGGTGCAGCGGTTCGCAGCAGGCGGCGTACAACGCGCCGGAGCCGCAGGGACAGGACACGGGCACGGGCTTCATGCCGCGCCAGTGTGGCACAGGCGCGGCGGCGCGCCCGGCTTCAGCCCACCGGCTTGCCGCGCAGCACGCGCGCGGGCAGCAGCACCAGCGCGCGCAGGAACTCGAACACTCCGTTCACGGCGATGCCGACCAGACGGAAGGGCAACAGCAGCAGCCACACGATCGGATACAGCAGCAGCGCCAGCAGGGCGATCGGCCAGCACACGATCAGGAGCAGCAGCCACAGCAGGAAGGTGAACATCGCGGCCCTCGCAGCGACGGCGGGAAGCGCCGTGCGGACCCAGCATGGGGGCGGGGAGGCACGGTCTCCAGTGCCGGAAGCTCACCCGCGCGGCGGTTATGCTGCGGCTTCCCCCGGCGGAGGGCGCATGAGCCACGAGCACAACCCCCAGGCAGCACAGATGGGCGACGCGTCCATGCTGCGCACGCTCGACTTCCAGGCCCAGGCGATCTGGCCGCAGGAATCCGCGCTCTTCGCTCGCTACGGTCTGATCGGCGCGCTGCGCATCCTCGACCTCGGCTGCGGCAGCGGCGAGATCACCCGGCGCCTGGCCGCGCTGTATCCGCAGGCCAGACTCACCGGCGTGGACATCCTGCCGGAAAATCTCGCCGTGGCGCGCGCACGCGACGCCGCCCTGGCGCCGCGCGTTCGCTACGTCGAAGGCGATGCGTTCGCCCTGGATTTTCCGGAGGCGCACTTCGACCTCGTCGTGTGTCGCCACCTGTCGCAGTGCGTGCCGCAGTTTGGCCGCGTGCTGGCCGAGATCAGCCGCGTGCTGGCGCCGGGCGGCTGGCTGCACCTGCTCAGCGAGGACTACGCCATGCTGCACATGCCGCGCGGCGGGCACGTGCCGGAGCGCCTGTGGATCGACGGGGCCCTGCGCTACCTGGAGAGCATTGGTTGCGATGGGGCGATCGGCCGCCACTCGCCGGCCCTGCTGCAGCAGGCCGGTTACGGGGAATTGCGCGTGGATTACGTGGTGGTGGACACGCTGCGCGTGCCGCGCGCGGTGTTCGCCGGCATCCTCGCCGCCTGGCGCGACGGCTACGTCGCCCCGCTGGCGGCGGCCAGCGGGCGTCCTCCCGCGGAGGTCCGCGCCGATTTCGACGCCATCATCCACGCCATCGAGACGCCGCCGAACTATGCCGTGTGGCAGGTGCCGATCGTGTCGGCGCGGCGGCCCGCCTGAGGAGCGGCCGCGCCGACGGCGGGCCCCGCGAAGACGCGAGACCCGCACGCGCCGCGGCGCGCCCCCTCGTCGAAGCCGTTGGCGAAGATCACGTCGCCGCCTTCCACGTGCAGGGTCCTGCCCGACCTGCGACGACGTGGTGATCGATCTCGCCGGCCGGCGCCTCTGGCGCGGCGGCGGCGAGCGGCCGCTCGAACCCAAGGCATTCGCGATGCTGGCGCTGGCGGTCGCCGCGCCCGCCCGGGCGTTCGCCCGCGACGACATCCTCGCTGGCGACTGGGGCCACGTCACACCGGGTGTACGGAATCGCGTCGTGGCCCGGCTGCGCCAGCCTCCGGGCGCGGACCTGCAGGCGCCGCGCGGGCTGCATACCGTGCACGGCGTCGGCGAGTGAAGCGCCGGGCCTCAAGCGAACTGGTGGCGGCGGTACAGCCCACGGCCGCCCGGCTGCAGCCCGGGCCGGACCGGCACAGGCGTCAGCGATGCGGTGGCGGACAGCGCCGGGGCCCTGGCTGCCGGGCGCGGGCGCGAACCATGCGACCGGACGGCATGCATCCGCGCATCCGCCCCGGTGGGTACATGGAAGGGGCGCAGTTCCCCCATTGCGGCAACTAGGAAACCCGGGGCGCTCCACTTCCGGCACGGGCGAGCAGCACCTTCTCGCTTTCCTCCGCCCACTGCAGCCAGGCACGCTCGCGCGCCAGGCCCCAGCGCAGCGTCAGATAGACGAGTTGCTTCCATCGCGGCATGGCGGCGACGCGCTCCGGGTAGTGTTCGCGCTCGATCGACTCGAGCTGCGCCAGCCGGGCCAGGCGCGCTTGCTTCGCCGCGGCGAGCTGCTCCAGCAGGGCATCGATGCCGCCGAGTTCGCCGGCAAAGAACTTCACCATGAGCGGATCGTTGACGCGCGGGGTTTCCTGGGGCTGGGAGAACCATTGCGCGAACGCCCTGCGGCCGGCGGCCGTTATGGCGTAGACCTTCTTGTCAGGCCGTCCCGCCTGCGCGACGTCCTTGAAGCGCACCCAGCCTTCTTCGGTCAGCGCGGCCAGTTCGCGATAGACCTGCTGGTGGCTCGCCCGCCAGAAATAGCCGGCCACGGCATCGAACTCCTTCGTGATCGCATAGCCGGTGCTCGGCTCGGCCTCGACGATGGCAAGAATGAGCATCCTGAGGGACATGGCGCCTCCTATATGCACTGCGTTGCATATTAGCAGACCACAGTGGTACTGTGTATGCACACTGTTGCATACAATGAGTCGACCACCGATGCCCGCCCCCTCCCTCGATTCGACCCGCGCCCGTGGCGCTTTCCTGCTGCTGGGAAGCCTGGCCCTGTGCCTCTCCAATGGCGCCACGGCCCATCCTGCCGCTGCCTGGCTGGCGCCGGTCCTGCTGCTGCGGTTCGCCGTCACGACCTCACCCCTGGGCGGTACGGCGGCACTGGCATTGGCCGGCGCGGTTGCCTCGTACGTCAGCATGCTGGGCGTCATCCCCATCGCGCAGGCCGAGTTCCTCGTCACCTGCGTGATCTCCGGCCTGCTGGGCACACTGCCCTACCTGGCCCACCGGCTGCTTGCGCCCGCGCTCGGCAGCGTCGCGGGCACCCTGGTGTTTCCTGCAGCTGCGGTGGCGTTGGCGTACGCGCTGTCCCTGGCCAGCCCCTTCGGCAGCTGGGGCGCCGATGGCTATGTGCAGGCAGGCTTCCTGCCGCTGATGCAGTTCGCCGCGGTCGCCGGCGTGTGGGGTGTCGGCTTCTTCGTGTTCTGGTGCGCCAGCGCGAGCCAGGGCCTATTCCCACCCGGCCCGCGGCGCGGGCGCTTCGCTTTCGGTGTGTTTGCCGTCGGATTCATCCTGGCGCTGGCTTGCGGCAGCTGGCGCATCTGGCGTGCGCCGGAGGCGCCGGACGGGGTCGAGGTGGCGGCACTTTCCACACCCGCGGGCCTGCCCGACCGATTCTTCGACGGGTGTGCCGGGCGCGATGACTCGGCGTGCCGTGACGCGGGGGCCTGGAAACGCATCGATGCCCTGTTCGAGCGCTCCGCCGCAGTGGCCGGCACCGGTGCCGCCCTGGTGGTATGGCCGGAGGGCAGCGCCCAGTACGACGCGCCCCTCGAGGCGGAGTTCGTCCGCCGCGCACAGGCCTTCGTGCGCCAGCACGGGGTGTATCTCGTGGCCGGCACGCTGCGCATCCCGGTCGACCCTGCGGCCGCGATGGACAACCAAGCCCTGGTATTCGCGCCGAGCGGACAGCTGGCGTTCGCATACCGCAAGGCCGTCCCCGTCCCCGGGGAGGACATCGTCGCCGGGAATGGCGAGATCCCCACGCTCGACACCCCGTTCGGCAGGCTCGGGGTCGTCATCTGCTTCGACGCCGATTTCCCGGCGCGGGTCCGGCAGGCCGGGCGTCGCGGTGTGGACGTGCTCGCCATCCCGGCCAATGACTGGCGCGCGATCACGCCCCTGCACGGTCAGATGGCGCGATTCAGGGCGATCGAAAATGGATTCGCGGTGGTGCGCGCTGCGAGCAACGGGTGGTCCGTAATCGCAGATCCCGCCGGCCGCGTGCTGGCGGCGTCCGACGCGTTCCGGGCACCGGGCGGAATCGCCACGGCGCGCCTGTCCGCCGCCGCCGCGCGCCCGACGCCCTATGCCGAGATGGGCGATGCCTTCGCCCTGGGCTGCCTGCTGTTCATTGCGGCGGCGCTCCTGGTCGTGTTGGCCCGAAGGCTCGTGCATCGCCGCCGGCAAGCAACGGCCTCTGCGTGATGCGCGCTCGGGCCAGCCACCGGCGTGACTGTCGGGAGCAGGTACAGCCTCGGCGAGGGCGCAGCGCTTTGCCTCGTTGTCTTGCGGGAGTGAAACGACGCGGTGCCGAAACAGAAGCGACGCCCTGGGCTGACCGGCGCTGCCGCGACGCGCCCCGGGGCACCGCCGGCGGGAGGCGCGTGCGCAGTGCGCGCCTCCCGTGGCCAGGGACTGGACCTCAGTCC